>ERZ773051.2010-NODE-2010-length-10387-cov-2.370983_pt1 | contig 10387 bp, 6 predicted proteins | sample MGYA00580631_ERZ773051 | MGnify/ENA primary metagenome ERZ773051 (study PRJEB29015, sample SAMEA2738137) | human oral metagenome | biome: human oral; feature: human-associated habitat; material: saliva | place: China | collected 2204 ...
TGAATAACCTGAAATTAGGAAACCTAACCATAGAGACATATTGTTAAACAACAAATGACCGTAAATACAATAAGATATTCTGTCTGTCTTATAATACAGCATAGCCAACAACAATGCTAATGGTAATACAATGATTAAATGTACAACAGTACCATGTACCAAAGCAAATAAGGTAGCTGATACAGCATGTAAAGATAAATATCTCCAAATAGAAGCATTTATACCAGTTTTAAAAATAAAACGACCAAACAACAAATATCTAAACAATAATTCTTCAGCAATTGGAGCTACAATACCGATTAGGGAAAGTGTAAAAACAATATCACTAGGATTTGAAAAATTATTAGCATATGTATTAGTGTATGTAGAGTCACCAAATGTTTTATATGTCCATAAAAAGACAAATTGACCAACAAACCACAACAATACAATCAAGATATAAATAATTGTGATATCTTTACCATAATATTGTTTAATAATACTACTATCTATCACTTCTTCATAATCAGGTTTTTTTCTATCATATCGATATAAATAAGTAAAACCTGCAATCAATACAAGATTACCAAACAAGGTCGATGCAACAACACCAGCACCTGATGTCAAACCTGCCACAAAAATATACAGAACTGCAATACCAATCAACAATAAGGGTACAGTCTGTTTCTTCAAAACGTCCATTAAAGACCTCACTTCCTAGATTGTTGTTTCAAAATACCTAACAAACGTTCATTATGACGCCAATTATCCAAATTGGACTCATGTCTATAAGTATCTAAATGTTCCTTATCATAAACTTTTATCAAAAACCAACGTCTCCCATCAGGACTAAGACGTCCAATATTTTCCAAAGCAGTCAAGACGTACTTAGGTATTTCTAAGTACGCTACCGCTTCTTTTTTCGTTAAAAAATTATTCTTCGAATTCTTCTTTTTCACGAGAATATTCCTTTTCCTTTTTCAAATCTGCAACACGTCGTTTATAAACAGTTACTAAATCTTTATCTGTAATACGAACTAAATCATCATTTGTCACGTTCGCACCTAAAGTACGTAAACGGCTATCACGTGCTAATACAAGTGCTTCTACTAAGTTACGAACACCACCCGCATTTGAATGTGAGTCAGCGTATGACGTTAATAGCTCATTAAATGGTTTACTTGCGATCAAACTATCGTCCATAACGGATTTCATACCTTTAAGCATCAATTTAAAGATATCCACAAACTCTTCATGATTATAGTTTGTAAAACTAATCCAATATGGGAAACGACGTTTCAAACCAGAGTTCCCTTTTTCAAACATTTCACGCATGTCTTCTTCGTAACCAGCTAGGATAATAACTAGTTCATCACGATGGTCATCAGCTTCTTTAAGCAATTGTTCCATTGCCTTATCACCAAATTGACCGTCTTTATCGTTTGCTAAAGCATAGGCTTCATCAATAAATAAGACTCCACCATAAGCAGATGCTGCCACTTCATGCGTTTTATCAGCAGTTTGTCCAAGGAAACCTGCAATCAAATCACGAGCAGCGGATGCTTCTACCAACTTGTTTTCAGGAAGAACTCCGTTTTCATATAATGCTTGTCCAACCAGACGTGCAAACTCAGTTTTACCAACCCCTGGAGGTCCTGAGAACACCATATTCCGAGTAATGGTTGAACCGTCTGATAAACCACGTGCGACACGAATTTTATCCATTTCAGATTGGGCGATGAAATCCTCTAATTGTTTTTTAACAAATGGTTGCCCAATCATTTCCTTAATTTTTTCAGTCGCTTTTTTGTCTTGTTTTTCAGGTTCACCTAAACCTGTCAAAGATGGGTCATCAAATACGGATTCCATAGATGTAGCACTATTTTTATTACGAATTTTGAAATCTTTTGAAGAAATCAACTTGGTTTGACCTAAATCACGTAGACCACTTCTTGCACCATCACTGACTTGAACAGTAACTTCTTTACCAACAGTCCATTTAGCACCATCGATTACATCTTCCATTTGAATGACACTATCATTTGCTCGTAAATTCAAACCATCAGCAATATTTGCTAACAAACGTGTTGTTGTCTTATCGAAATAGACATGTGTCACATTCTTATTAGCTTTAAGGTAGTTAATACTGCCTAATCTAATGATAGATGGTTCATCAAAATGACTTGTAAATGTTAATAATTCTAAAGAATTTGAAGTATCATTAATATTCAATTCTTGAATTTTAAATCCACCTGACAAAATACATTTACCACCAATGGTGATACTGTTAAAATCAACGATATCCACATCATGTCGTACCGAATTTCGCACCAAAGTCAGGTCGCAAGAAGATGTATCCAAAATGTGACAACCAATATCTCCTTGATCGCGACTACTAATGGTGACATCACCTTGTACCAGTAGTTTTTTAACATAAAAAATAGCACCATCTATTTCAGAGTTATCTATTGTCAGATTTTCGCAGGTATTTCCAATACCAGCTAGAGCCACATCTTTTGATTTTGGCTCCACTTTGATTTTAGACCGTTCAATGCTTAAATTACCAACAAAATCTTCTGTCAAAATGATGGTATATCGTGTTTTTAGTGGTTGTACAACATTTGCATCTAAAAATTTAACATCACTATCGCCATGAAAATAAAATTGACCAACATAAGAACCAATAAAAGTCACATCACGTCTGATGTGAAGTGGTTTTTCCAAAACTTGTTTTGTCATAGCTTCTACGATTAAAGGTTCGCCTGTAGTTTGTAATAAATCACTAACTTGGCTCATATCCTTAACAGCTTGACCAAAACGTTTTGGATGTAATTTTGGATATAATTGTATATGCAAAATAAAGTCCTCATTTCGTTATTAATATTTTCATTATAGCAAATTTAAACCCAAAATTCAAGAAAAATAAGGAATCGGATATCATCTGGAAATTCCAGATGATTTTTGATATAATAAATACCTAGAGGTATTCGGTTTAATTCTGAGAATTAAGTTAAACCTCACAATATTAAAAGAAAGTCGAGAAAACCCATGGTTAAGAAACATAAGAAACTATCCATTGAAATTCTAATTGATACACTACTAAAAGCTGACATTTATCACACAGAACATGTCATCAAGACCAATTTTCAATTAAATAATTCCATCATGGGATATATTAAAAACAATCCAACATCTAAGAACAAACACATTTACATGGAAATTAAACAAGTGACGGATAACTTATCTGTATTAGCTCAAGCCGCTCTAATGCAACCAATTATTGTCCGTTCATCATCAGCTAAACAGTTTGAAAACATTCAATATCAACTAAAATCATTAAAAAGTAAATTAAATCACAGTAAGAAAGGTTAATGTATGCCAAAATCATATAAACTAGAAAATTTTACACCAACAGACCATTTCCGAGAACGTGCATTAGAACGTTTTGGAATCCAAACAGATGAAGAACTGATGCAATTCATTCAGGACAACAATGAGGTTCATGATTCTGGGTTAACACCAACTAGTAATCGAGAAAGCACTTTATCACGTCAAGGTAATATGTTCATTCTTGATACCATCAATAATAAATTGGTGACTGTCTATAAATCCATTTCACCAGTTATTGCTGAACATAAAAAGAATGAATTTCAAGATAAACTAAATATGATTATTAGAGAATCACAAGTTAGTACAGCTAAGGCATATTTGTCTGAAATCAAAGAAAACATTCAACGCTTTTATTTAAATGCGATGAATTTGGTCAATGAACACGAAGAGTCTCTAATTTATCAAATTTCAAATCCAGAACTTGAATTCAATAAAATTGAAGATATCTATAAAGATATGACCATCATTCGTTCAACTTTGAATCTTTTGTCTAAACAAACTGATTTTTATGAACAACACAAAACCAATTATGAATCTAAAACAGTTATTGAAGAGACTCAAAAATGGATTCCTAGTCAAACTTTAAGCTTAAATGAATTTAAAAATTCTGGATATATTGAACCTTATCCTCAAGCTAATTATACTGATATTGAAACTATCGTTGAAAAAATTGAAACTCCATTAGAATCAAAAGAAACAAATCTTCCAGATGATTACAAACCAAAAGTTTCTAATAATGATTTAATCTCAGACAAAGATATCCTAAAAGATTATCTAGAAGGGTCAGATAGAGTGATTATCAATAATTGGTTTTCAAAACAAGGTAAATCACCATTAGGTAGTCAAGTAAACAAAGCTATTAAATCTGGTTATACTCAAACCCAATTAGAAAGTCTAGTTAAAACTCAACTAAGCATCATTCATTTTAATAAATTTAAAAATGTATTAAAAGATACACTTAAAGATGCAAAAGCACGGAAATTGAAAGGCAAAAAATAATGTACGATAACGACATCATTTTAAATAAAAAAGATAATGGTGATGTCATTGAGTCATCAAAAGCATTGTCTATTTTTAATGCAAACATTGCAACAATTGATTATGAAAATGAACAATTTTCAGGTAAATCAGTTTGGATGAAAGGTCGTTTAACGAATATCACAAACGTTGATTCTAAAGATCAACGTTTTTTAGATAAGTTAAACAAAGTGAAATTTTACAATCATAAACTATACTTCACTACTGTCACAAACCTACCATTAAAAGAAGGTTATGGGTATCAAATTTTAGGTAGATTTGAAAAAGCTTACACTTCTAAGGGTGTTTATGATAGTTTCAAAATTGAAGCCATCTTAAATGATGATTTTTCATTTGAAACTATTCGTAACCTATTAACAATGGGTTCGGTTAATAAAAAATTAGCAGACAAAACAGTCTCCATTTATGAAGAAAACAATCTAACCCCAATCAAAGCTCTCTTAGATATCAAAAATGCTGAAAATTCAACTATTTTATCTGATTTCACAGAAAAAGAAATTCGTTTCATTCAAAAAGCTTTAGATACGACAGATAACTCTATCTCTGAAACTATCATTAAAGCCGAATTAACACCTTTGTTTGGTGATAACAATAAATTCCCAAACAGGGTTTATGAACGATATGGTTTTAATAGTTTGGCAACCATTAAAGAAGACCCTTGGGAAATGATGTTCACCATTTCTTACGCCACAATTGACATTTGTGATAAAGTAGCCTTAAAACTAGGATTTGAAGATATCAATAATGACTCACGTCGTATTAAAGCCTTAATTCGTAAAGCCTTCAATGATGCGATTGATAGTTCAGGTCATACCTATCTACCATTTTCTGATTTAGAAAAAATGCACGCTAGATATTTGGCTCAATATTTAACGTTTGATGAATTAGAAGAATCGTTGAATAATAAAGAAAACAAACTATTTGATTTCATCATGAAAACAGAATTAGGTTATCAACCTGAAACCTTGTTTGATGCAGAAGAAAATATTTACAAAGCATTAATCAATCTTGTTCAACAAAAAATTGATGTACCTAAACGAAAAGTTTCTAATCTCATTAAATCATTCGAGGAAGAAAAAACACATCAACTTAGAATTGAAAACAATGATAACTCCTTAGAATTTAAGTTTGCTAAAAAGCAAAAAGAAGCCATTAAAAAGAGTTTGGAATCAAATATTTTCATCCTAACAGGTGGTCCTGGTACTGGTAAAACTACTACTTTGTCAAGTATTATCAGAGCCCATCAAGAACTGTTTGATTACCCACCAATTGTGACTACACAAAGAGAAATCATTAGACCTGTCCTACTTCTTGCCCCAACAGGAAAAGCAGCGAACAGAATGTCTGAACAAACTGGACTTGAAGCGTCCACTATCCACAAACAATTTAGAATTATCCCAGATAGTGGTTGCACCGATATTGATATTGTTCTGACTAGTTTAAAAACAATGAAAACAAAATTGATTGTCATTGATGAAGCCTCTATGTTGGATACCTTTGTTGCAGGTACTGTTTTTGAAATCATTCACAAATATAATGAACAAAATGAAGAATCAATTAAATTGATTTTACTTGGCGATGAAGACCAATTACCGTCTATTTCAGCAGGTCAAGTCTTAGCTGATTTAAATCATTATTTCAAAGACTCTGAGTTTACGGTTCATTTGGATGAAGTAAAACGTCAAGAAAACGGTTCAAATATCCCTGAATTAGCTAGTTTAATCGCAAAAGGTGAATTCCCAGATAAAGACTGGTTTGCAGATAAACATGATATTAGCTTTATTGATACCAATTCTAAAGATATTATCAAAAGATTGCAACAAATCTTGTTTGCTAAAAAATCAAAAACAGGAACTTTATCTGATTTACAAATTTTGACACCCTATGTAAATTCACCAAGAAATGGTATTGATTATGGTACGACAAATATGATCAACCATTATGTACAAGCCATTTACAACTCACCGTTTAATGGGATTGAATCAGAAAACCAATTAACTCCTGATGAAAAAGAAGCTTATGCTAGAGCTAAATTCGGGGGAAAACCTGATAAGTATTTCACACCTAAGATTAAACGTTTCGTCAATCATGGTGATAAAATAACTGGTCAAGCTGGTGCCTTTAAAGAAGGTCGTTTGTTCAGAACTGGTGATAAAGTAATTTGTAACACAAATAAATCAGCAACCATCACAAACGGAACGGTTGGTACTATCGTTAAAATTGGTACACATGATAGTAATGATGTTAAAGAATGGGTCATTCTTGTAGATTTCGGAGAAGAAACTTACACAGAATTTCCATACGCTGAATGGGAACAACTTAGTTTAGCTTATGCTATCACTATCCACAAATCTCAGGGTAGTGAGTATAAAAATATCATTATGACCCTAACAAGACCAACTTATGAAGGTGACCATTTCCTAAACAGAAATATTCTTTATACTGGAGTCACAAGATCAAGTAAAAATGTTATCCTAATGGGTGACATCAATACTTACAAACAAGCCTCTAAGAACATTAGACCTCACCGATTAACTGGTCTCGCCTTTATATTAAAAGAAGACCGTTTAGTTGAAATTCTATAACCATCTCAAATGAAATGGTTATTTTTTTTATAATTTGTAATACAACAATCATAGCACCACATTCTGAGCCACCAGATTACCCGAGATCTGATTTGAAATAAAATTTCAACCAAATATATACCCAACATATAAAACGTCGCTACGGGCGTTATACAGGCTCAGAATATGGGTGCCAATATAAGTACTATTTGAATAGACAATTAATACCACAATTAGCAACAAAACTATAGACAAATAAAAAATTGCCACCATAAAGGTAGCAATTTTTAAAATTATTTAGCTAAATCGTCAGCTTCTTCACGTTTACTTGAAACAGAGTAGATAGTAAATCCTACTACACCTGCACCGACAGCCATCAAGATAGCCATCATTTGTCCACCAGTAACTGGAAGTTTTTCCATAGTTTCATTGACAACAGTCATTTCAAGTGTACCTGCATTAGCATCACTATTCAATTCTGAAGAACCAGTCTTGAAGATTTGGTGATAGAATTCAGTTAAGTTTGCATTACCTGAAAGTTTTTGAAGAGTTTTATCTGTCGCACCATCACCTTTAATGTAACTGTTTCTGTCGTCTGACATTTTAGCAGTCACAGTGATTTCAACTGGGTCTTTAAGCAGACGGTATCCGTCTGGAGCCGCAACTTCTTTAATGTAGTATTTACCTGAGTCAAGACCTACGATTGAAAAGTTACCTTCAGCATCAGAAACAATATCAACACCTTGAGTATCAGCTGTCACTGAATCTTTGTCAACTACAATATATTCATTTGTTCCTTTAGCTTTAGAGCCATTTTCAGCTTTGATGTTACCAGTTGTTGCTTTAGCTCCATCTGGGTTAGATTCACCATGTTCTTCATTTGTTTGCATATTCACATTTGAAGTAGTTTGATCAGCTGTTGTTGTAGTTGGTTTTTTCTTAACAATGATTTCTTTAGTCATTGCTGAATCTTCATAAATACGGAATTTAGCACCTTCAAGAGCGAAATTGTTAGTATTTACTTTGTTACCGTTCAAACGATAAGTAAATGCAACTACTGTGTCCCATGGAGTTTTACCATGTGGTTGGTCACCAGGGGGTGTATTAGGTTTGTTATAACCTGAACCAGTTGAGTCTGGGTCATTAGAGAAGATCAAACGAACATCGTTTTCATAACCTGGGCGTCCAGTATCTTCAGCAGCCAAGTCATTCAAAGTAGCTTCATATTCGTAATGAAGTTTCATACCTGAATAATCATTTGTATGTTCAGTCGCATTCATACCTTCTGGGAATTCACGATCAATGATTGCTTTCAAATCTTCGAATTCAATACCGAAAGTAGATTTAGGATCTTCAAAGTTTTTAGCGAATTTAGCTTCTTGAACAGTCGCACTTACGTTTGAACCGATTGTTTGAAGATTATAATCTGAAGCTTTCAATGTATAAGATTTATCACCTTTAGAAATAACCAATTTCATTTTAGCTTTATCAGCATGAAGAGTCAATTCTTTAGCCATACGGTCTTCAATGGCGAAGTAATAACCATGGTAACCATTCATATTTGGAATAGTGATGTCATTTTGGTAATGTACAGTTTGTCCGATTTGGTAGTCACCAATATCGTTCCAACCATCGTTACCTACAACATCTTTGTTATCATCTTCTTGGATTTTCTTAACGATTTCAGGGTAATCAGATTTAAGTGTGATTGTAGCTTCATTATTAACTGTATTCACGAGAACTAATGAAGAAGCGAAATGTTTACCATCTGTTCCACGTCCATCAGGAGTAGTCCCTGGTTGACCGTTAGAAATATCATCACCTGTAGAAATTTCATCTACAACATAGTAACCCCAAGAAAGACCTGTAATCTTAATAGAGTTAGTTGATGATGGATTGCTTACAGTAATTTCATCACCTGAGATACCTTTAGTTTTGATTGCATTTTTCAAATCTTCAGTAAAGTAACGGAATGCTGAGTATTCAGATTCAACTTTTTGAGTTGTTTTAGAACCTTCAACTTTATGTGTATTCAATGATTGAATATAGTCGATTGCAGCGTATTCAGAAACATCACTAGCTTTAGTGATTTTGTTATTTTGTTTATACGTATCACTTAGTTTGCTAAATACAACTTCTTGTACTACTTCTTTATACTTTTCATTGAAAGTATAGTTAGTTGATTCTTCATGTTTTGCATTTTGAACATTGAAGATTTTATACAACATGAATTTTTTATTTTTAATCGATTGAGTAGTCTTAGCACCATTCAAATTAATGATACCATCCGTTTGACCACTTCCATCTGGAGTAACTTGAACTGTTTGGTCAGCTTGGTAAGACTCAGCGTGTACACTTTGCATTAAAGGTGTCACCATACCAAGAATTGTAGGAGCTAACAAACTAGCACTAATAGTAGCTTTTGCAACATTTTTCTTTAAATTATCTTTAAACATTTAATAAAAACCTTTCATCTATCATAATTTTTAACAAAGACTTCCATTTACGGCTAAAAATTTAGCCGTAAATTTTTAGTCTTCACGTTTTTTTACATAAAATACAAGTGAACCAATCACTACAACTAAAGCAGCTGCACCTGCGACAGCCCCATAAACAGAACCTGTAGCTGGTAATTTTTGCCAAGTATTGTTCACTACGTCAAACTCAAGCGCCATTGTACCTTCAGTTTCGTTAGCATCGAATTTAATACCGTCCACCATCTTACCTTCGGCAGTTATTTTCTTAACATCACCTGTAACGGATTTTGTATTATTTTCGTTTGTCTTATCTAACTCTGAAATTTGGTAACTTAAAGCATATGAATTTTTAGCAGGAATACTTTCTGCACGGAATTTGACAGTCTTGCGTTTAGCAGGAAGTTTGTATCCATCTGGCGCTTGAATTTCTTCAAGTGTATACCAATGACCTACGGTCAATTCATTGAACTCAAACTCACCTTTGGCGTTAGTTGTTAATTCTTTTTCATCAACTTTTGTTGTACCATCTTCACCATAATGTACTAATTTGAATTTAGCACCCTGAAGTTTGTCACCTTTTTCGTTAGCTTTAATCAACTTACCTTTAACAGGTTTTGTTGAGTTTTGGTATTTCACTTCGATGTCACCATCGTTGTTTATGTTAACACTATAAGGAGCATTTGTATCAGTCGGTTTAGATGTCGAACTAGCTGTTAATTTAGTTGTACCATCTTGTTGCGCAATTGTCAAGTCAATAACTTGTCCGTTTGTTAAATATTTATCAACAGATGTTTCACGCAAAGTATATTCCCCTGCAATCACACCGTCAAATTTCAACTTACCTTGAGCATCTGTTTTAGCTGTGAATTTTTGATTTGTCTTTTTATTTGTCAATTCAAAATTAGCATTCGCAATCAAAATCTTGTCAGCTTCAGATTG
>ERZ773051.2011-NODE-2011-length-10382-cov-3.236855_pt1 | contig 10382 bp, 7 predicted proteins | sample MGYA00580631_ERZ773051 | MGnify/ENA primary metagenome ERZ773051 (study PRJEB29015, sample SAMEA2738137) | human oral metagenome | biome: human oral; feature: human-associated habitat; material: saliva | place: China | collected 2204 ...
TTCTTAAAGATAAGTGGCAATACGACCACACAGAACCTAAGAAAGACGGCATCACGACTCATGTCTATGTGGCTATTCAAAGTAACGTTCCAAACGACGCACCTAAGCTCGACAAAGATGACCTTGAAGTAACCCGTTATGTGACTGATAAAGGTGTTGAGCTTAAAGACACTGAAAAAGGCACACAACCTGCCGACAAGGTTCTTAAAGATAAGTGGCAATATAATCACACAGAACCTAAGAAAGACGGTGTGACAACGCATGTTTATGTTGAAGTTCAACACGCTATCCCTAATGACGCACCTAAAGTTAATCTTGAAAAACTTCAACTCACACGCTACATCACAGTAGACGGTGACGAATTAGCACCAGAAGAAAAAGGTCTTCATTTTGCAAAACACTTCGATACCTATGTCTATGACTATATCGAAAAAACAGATGACGTCATCACGCACGTCTACCGTAAAGTTGTAGAAACACCTAAAGTTCCTGAACAACCTAAAGTTCCTGAACAATCTAAAGTTCCTGAACAATCTAAAGTTCCTGAACAACCTAAAGTTCCTGAACAACCTAAAGTTCCTGAACAACCTAAGGTTCCTGCGACACCTATCTATACTGATAAGACCCTTCCAAAAACAGGTGATGAAGCGCCAGCTAGTCTCCTTGCTCTTGGAACCCTTATCCTTGGTAGTCTTGGTCTTGCAAGCACGAAACGTCGTAAAGAAGACTAAGAAAAAACAGCCAATTGGCTGTTTTTTTGATAGAATAGGCTAACGCCTATTCTATTTTTTTTGCGGGGTGATGGCGCTAACGCACCATCCCCGAGCCCCATGGCTTTTGTTTTGGGAAGACTATTCCGTTGTCAGGCAACCTATTATCCCACTAGAAAGGAGGTCACTACTCTTTTGACAACCCCATTTCAACAAATCCCTTTCGAACTTTGGAAGCCCATCCACGTTCGTAAAGGAATTCACAACACCTTTAAACCTGTCTTTACCCGTTACATCGGTGTTGAGAAACAGGAACGCTACGATGATATCTTAGCTACCCTTGCAGAAAGCATTAAAACAGATCCAGGACATAATCTCTTATTTGATAACCAAATTCCAATGAGCGCCGATTTCGCCTTCATTAATGCTATCAAATACGAATTATCCCAAATGAATATGACACAACTCGCAAGTCAAGACATTACACTTTTCCAAAACCCAACCATCAACCAAACCTTCTTATCCGCTTGTGAAACCATTGTCAACCTGGCTTTCCAACAAGAAAACTTTGCTAATAATAGCATCAAAGCCAATTTCGTCTGCAAGCTCTTACTTTATGCCCATCTGCATTTACAAGATCTTGATTATAGCAACACGGCTTATCAAGCCAATCATTGTTTTTACTACGGCACCATTAGTCGTCAAGATATCTATTTCTTAAAACTCTTACATCTCTTAGCCTTTGATGTTGTCTACATCAATCCCTTAAAAGATGTCCCTGAGTGGCCAAGTATTGACACCACGGCTACTCTTCACAAAAACACCCAACTTCTCCCTATTGATTCTTTTCAATCAAGAGCGCAAAAAGGACAAATCTTACAAGAAAGTCAATCCCTCACATTAACCTTAGAACAAAACCTAACAACAGACTTTCTTAATCAAGCAGGCGTCTATCAAGCCTGGCAATTCCGCCACGGAACCACAGAACCTGTTTTCTTCAACGGCAGTCTTATTGATTTAGAGCAAAACTGGCATCAAGCGGCCAAATTCAGACAAGGCTTTAAAACCTATCAACAAACCGTCTATGTGCCTCACTTCTTCTTTGAAATTGAAGGCGAACACCGAAACAAAAAAGACTATCTTACCCTTGTTGATAATTGTTGAAAAGGGCCCAGTACCCTTGTGTTCACTCAAGACACGCCCTTTACAAGGCCACTCGAAAACCCGTCAGATCGTTTTAAACTTGCCTTTTGTCAATACAGTGATGGACGCTTTGACCCTGAAAAACTCAAACAACTTCCCTTTTACGCCTATGGCCCTTACAATGATGCTACTGAAAACTTCATGCTTGGAAAAATTAATGACGTTTTAACCAATACGCATCTTTTCAAAGAACCCTTAACCAAAAAAGAAGATATTTTTGATTTCGTCCTCATGGCTCTAACCTTAACCCAGCCCCTTGTTCGATGTATCGACAGCTTTGACTTTACAGATAGCCTTCCAAAGCTTATGATAGTAATAGAAGGCGACGCACATCTGACCAAAGCCCACAGTTATTTGATCGGCTATCTCAACCAAATTGGTTTTGATATTCTTATCTTATCCCCTGCAGGATTGTCAGATCTCAGTACCTTCTTTCAAGCAGAAAGCTTTAATAGTGTTCGCCTAGACCAAATCGTCTATGACCAAACGCTAGCGGAACTCAAACCGCCTAAGCAAAGCTTGTTTAGTAAAATTTTTAGCTAAAGGAGGACGGCGCTTATGCCGATTCAAACCAAACCTGTCGAGCTTGTATCAACGGAAGACACACCTTTTCAAGCTCCTGAAGTCATGACTAACAATGACGCTTACAAGGAACGTCTCAAGCAACTTCCTGAAGTCAAAAACTTGACCAATGAAATCAATATTATGGATGTCAACTCTGTCATCGTCTTTGGTCAAAAGCCTAGTCAAGGCATTTCACAAATGTCAGATAGCATTCTCGCAACCACAAAACGTGTGACACCTGAAGAAGCCTCACGTATGATTGTGCAATTAACAAAACTCATGGACAAATTCGATATCAAAGAACTCGAAACACCTCCTGAGAACCAATCAGCTGTCAAACGCATGTTCACAAGTCTCATGAATTCTATTGACAAATTGTATGCCAAGTATGAAAATCTTGGTAAAGACGTTGATAAAATTCGTGTCATTTTGGAACAGAACAAAAACGACATCATGAAAACCCAACAAGACTTGGAACAACAGTACCAAGCGAATGTGACCTTCTATCAAGACCTAGAAAAATACATTGTTGCTGGTGAACTGGCTCAAGAAGAAATTCAAAAAGAATTGGCGTCTATTCCTGGAAAGAACATGCCTGAAGACCAAAAACAAATGTACCACCAACGTCTTGAAAAAATCAGCGAAATGCTCGATTCACGTATCTATGACTTACGTTTAGCCGAAAACGTCGCCATGCAAACCTGTCCAATGATTTTCAACATGCAGGTGTCTAACTTTAATTTGCTTCGTCAAATTGAATCGTCATTCATCATTACACTTCCTATTTTCAAACAGTGTATCATCAATGCCATTCAATTGAAACGTCAAGCCATTCAAAGTGAAGCTAATAACAAATTGGCAGAAAAGACCCAAGAACTTTGGATGCGTAATGCGCAAAACACCGCCACACAAACCGTCAACATCACGCGCGACGTTAATAAAGGTACCTTCGATATTGATAAACTCCAAAGCAGTTACCAAACCATTTTCTCAGGTATCGAACAGTCAAAACAAATCGCTGACGATTTGGCTAAACAACGTAAGACCAACACACAAACGCTTGAAACAATGAAACAAGACATGATCCAAAAAGGATTTGTTATCGGACAATAAGAAAGGATTTAAAACAATGGATTTTTCAGCATTCACACAAAACAACTCAGGTTCCCTTAACCTTCAAAAAGAAGGCGTGCTTAACTTGACCAAACAAGCCCCTCAAATCACACGCTATATCTTAGGCGGTGGTTGGGACATGGCAGTAGCAGGCCCTGCTGCTGACTTAGACCTCTCGAGTTTTCTCTTGAACGCTAATGGTCAAGTTGAACAAGTGCCTCAAGACGTCATCTTCTTTAATAACAAAAAAGCGCAAGGCATTTATCTTGAAGGTGATAACCGTACAGGACAAGGTGACGGTGACGACGAACGCATTCAAATTGATTTGTCTCAAATTGAAAACCGTGTGAGTCGTATTATCTTCTTTATGACAATCTTCGATGCACACACAAACAATCAAACCTTTGGCATGATTAAAAATGCCTACGTTCGTCTTCTTGACGCCAACACCGAAAACGAAGTTTGTCGTTACGATTTGACCGACAACTATGCCACAGACACAGCTATCATCGCATGTGCTCTTAACCGTACACCAAACGGTTGGACATTTGAAGCTATTGGCGACGGTCTTGACGGCAATCTCCAAAATCTACTCGACCGCTATCGTAATTACTAATTAGAAAGGAAATTCTCATGGGATTTTTTAATAAACTTTTTGGTGGCCACTCTGAACAACCAACAGAACAAGCACCAACACAACAAGCACCAACACAACCAACACCTGTCGCAACACCAATCGTAGCAACAGGTCATGAAGTTACTCTAGACCTTAACAAACCAGGACTTCTTAATCTTGAAAAACAAGATTTCTTGAACTTGACCAAAACAAATCTCAACTTGAGCAACATTCGTGTCTCTGCAGGTTGGGACGTTTCAACCCATGGTCGTGACTATGACCTCGACCTCTTTGGTAACCTCTTAGACGCTGACGGTAAACTTATCCGTAACGCTAACCATACGGTTTATTATGGCGACAAACACTCACAAGGTGTTCAACTCGACCACGATAACTTGACAGGTGCAGGCGACGGTGACGATGAAAACATGTTCGTCAACTTTGACAAATTGCCAGAAAACGTTTCTAAAATCGTCATCGGTGTCGCTATTTATGAAGCACGCAACCGTCATCAAGACTTTGGTCACGTTAAAAACGCTTATGTTCGCCTCGTAGACCAATCGCAAACCCCTGAAAAAGAAATCGTTCGCTTTAACTTGACCGAAGACGGTGGCTCTTACACAGCTGTTAAATTTGCAGAATTTAACCGTACCGCAGAAGGTTGGGTCTTTAAAGCCGTTGGTGATTACCTTAACGGTTCTATTGGCGAAATCTCACACACATATTAAGAAAGGATTTATTCATGGCTATTGATTTTACAGCCTTTACAGGCAACACACAACCTACAGAAGTGACTCCAACACAAGCAGGGATTTCTCTTAATCTTGACAAAAGTAACTTTTTGAACCTTGAAAAAGTCGAACCAGGACTTACGCATGTCGACCTAGCTGCAGGTTGGGATACCTCAGCCGCAGGCCCTGCCTATGACCTTGATATCGCCAACTTCCTTGTTTGGACAGACGGCAAAATTCACTCAGCTAACGATGTTATTTTCTACAATAACAAAACAGCTCCTGGTGTAACACTCTTGGGAGACAACCGCACAGGTCAAGGCGACGGCGATGACGAAACCATCCAAATCAACCTTAATGAAATCCCTAGCAATATTCAAAAAATTGTATGTACCGTTACCATTGACAAAGCGGTTGAAAAAGGACAAACCTTTGGTATGGTCAACAACTCTTACGTACGTTTGATTAATCGTGATACCGGTCGTGAATTGTGTAAGTTTGAACTTAAAGACAACTTCTCAACAGAAACCGCTATCGTCTTTGCAGAACTCGTTCGTAACGGTAACGGTTGGACCTTCCATACTATCGGTCAAGGCAAACAAGCTGACCTCAATGGATTAGCTAGCCTTTTCCAATAAACCTTAAAGAAAGGAAACATCATTTTTGAAAACATTTAAAGGACTCACCACCCAAGAAGTGACTGCTAGTAAGGCAGCCCATGGTGACAACAAACTCTCTAGTAAAGAAGCCAATTCGCTTCTTTCTATTTTTATCGAAGCCTTCAAAGACCGTTGGATCCTCATCCTTTTAGGTGCTCTAGGACTTAAAATTCTCTTTAATTTCGTCGGTATGCTTTTCCCTGAACTTGGTGAAAGTAACTGGTACGAAGCCGTTTCGCTTATCTTTGCTATTCTCATGTCCACTGGTTTTTCAGCCATTTCTGAATACCGTAACGAACAAAAGTTCAATACCCTTCAAGAAGAAGCTTCAAAAACCAACGCTAAAGTTTACCGTGACGGTAAATTGAAAGAAATCCTCGTTGATGATATCGTTAAAGGCGACCAAATTCTCCTTCAATCAGGCGACAAGGTTCCTGTTGACGGTATTCTCCTAGACGGACACTTAAAAGTCAATCAAGCCGTCCTTAACGGTGAAAGTGAAGACGCTACAAAGAAACCTCTTGGAGATAATCCAGAACCATCATCAAGTGACCTCTTTACCGAACTCAAAGTCTTTCGTGGAACCGTTGTTACGTCTGGTGAAGCCGTTATGGAAGCGACTCAAATCGGTGACAACACGGTTCTTGGTAGCATCAATACCTCTCTTCAAGAAGACGCTAAAGAATCACCATCTAAAGGCAAATTGAATAAATTGGCTGATAACATTGGGGTTCTTGGTTATAGTGCAGGTGCTGCTTATGCGGTTATCAACCTTATTCTAGGGTTCCTTGCTCTTAACAAAGCCCATAACGTCACAGGTGGTTCACTCTTCCTTTTGATTATTGAAACCATCCTCTTTGCCGTAACCATCATTATCATGGCGGTTCCTGAAGGCCTTCCGATGATGCTTGCTCTTGTATCCTCAATGAACTCAGGACGACTTCTCGCACAAAACATCCTTGTTCGTCACCCTGATACCATTGAAACTGCAGGCTACATGAACATCCTCTTTAGTGATAAAACAGGTACCATCACAGAAGGTAAACTCTCTGTTGTTGATTTCTTCCTTGCTGATGGCACCCTTTATTCGGCCACTGGTGAAAGCGACGCTCCTGACTTTAACACCATGTCAGAGTCCCTTAAAACAGAAATGATTAACGGTATCGGACTTAATAATGACGCCATGGTTGCTGACGGAACAGCTGTTGGTAGTAACGCCACCGACCGTGCTCTTCTTGACTTCTTAATTACACGTGGTAGTCTTGATTTTGACACCACAACCATCACGGAAAAAGAACAATTCAACTCAGCGACTAAATTTGCAAGCGTTACCGTTGATTCTGGGAAAACCTATATCAAAGGAGCTCCTGAATTTATCTTAGGTGATTGTCACTACTACCTTGATAAAGACGGTAACAAACAAGCCTTCACCGAAGATGTCAAAGCACGCTTCCAAGACTTGTCTCTTGAACAAGCCAGTCGTTCCATGCGCCTTCTTGCTATTCTTGAAACCGATGGTGATGACAAGGTCTTGATTGGTATCGTATGTATTCGAGACAACGTTCGCTCATCGATTAAAGAAACCGTTGAAACCATGAACCGTGCAGGCGTCCAAGTGGTTATGGTCACAGGTGACCGTAAAGAAACCGCTGTCGCCATCGCTAAAGAAGCAGGTATCTACACAGACGGCGACCTTGTTCTCACTCACGATGAATTGGACGCCCTTTCTAATGACGAATTGAAAGAACGTCTTCCAAAACTTAAAGTTGTCAGCCGTGCCCTTCCAATGGACAAGAAACGTCTTGTTCAAGCCGCTCAAGACCTTGACATGGTTGCAGGTATGACAGGTGATGGCGTAAACGACTCTCCAGCCCTTAAATCAGCTGACGTTGGTTTCTCAATGGGTGACGGTACGGAAGTGGCGCGTGAAGCCTCAGACATTGTTATTCTAAATAACTCATTGACCTCTATTGAAAAAGCCGTTCTCTACGGTCGTACCATGAGTAAATCAGTTAGCAAGTTCATCATCTTCCAATTGACGGTTAACGTGACGACTATTGCCATGTCTCTTCTTTCACCACTTTTGGGACTCAAAGAACCATTTACCATCATTCAAATCCTTTGGATTAACTTGATTATGGATACCTTGGCAGCCCTTGCCTTTGGTGAAGAACCTACGCTTGAACGTTACATGGACGAAAAACCAGTCGCTAAGAAAGCTAACATTTTGACAAGCTATATGAAGACTGCCATCGGTACAGCCAGCGTCTTTATCACACTTGTCTGCTTGGCTCTCCTTAAAAACATCGGTGGCATCCAAGACTTCATCACTAATGGTACGGGTAACTTTGAAATGGTAACAACCTTTACCTTCACTGTCTTTATCTATGCTATTATCTTCAACTCACTCAACACTCGTAGCACAGGCTTCAACGTCTTTGAACACATTGGCGAAAACAAAAAATTCTCAATCGTTATGATTTCAATTGCCATTGTTCAAACCTTGATCATTCAATTCGGTGGTAAGGTCTTTAGCACCGTTCCAATGGATCTTAAACATTATGGTCTAGCGCTTGCTATCGCAGCTCTTATCATTCCAATTGATATGATTCGAAAAGCTATCACGAATAAATAAGTTTTTCCTTGCATTATTAAAAAGCCTATGCTATACTATAAGAACAGTTGGGCTAACGCCTGGCTAGCCTAACGGCTAGCTCTTGCCAGCTTCGCTGGCGCTTTGCGGGATGTCTCGCTAACGCTCGCCCCCGAAACCCATGTTTCGGGTTGTGGAAAAGTCCGACGGTGTCAGACGCTTGCAAGTGGCGTCGGCGTGACTTTTCCTTATTCTCCATGAAACGCCGACGGTGGCTTGAAAAAGTACCGTCGGTGCTTGCAACGTTAATCGTTGCAAATTCGTTGACTGTTTCATATTCGTTACTAAATCAAACGAATCCACATGAAATACAACGTTGATTGAAATGTTCGTCTGGCTATTGGCAAGAAATTTCTTGCCCATGACATATTTAGCCTCATGATGCTGTTAGTCGCTTGAAAAAGTGCTAACGGCAGTTGCAAATTGTATAATTTGCGAATGGCAAGAGAGTTCTTGCCCATGACATATTTAGCCTCCTGATGCTGTTAGTCGCTTGAAAAAGTGCTAACGGCAATGGCAAACTGTATGTTTGCAAAATATTTTCTTTGTTCTCCTTCCGGCTAACATCATGAGATATGATGTTGGCTCATAGCAAGTTTTAATACTTGCACAAAAAACATATAATATGTTTCCTTTCCCATTGACACTACTTCGTGTCGATGTGCCCCCTTAGCTCAGTTGGTAGAGCAGTGGACTCTTAATCCATGGGTCGCAGGTTCGAATCCTGCAGGAGGCATGAGAGATACTTCTGACCGCAAATCTAAAGTTCTCCTTTGACGTTTGTGACCGCAAATCACAAACATCCCCCCCTGGTCTTGCACATTCGATACTTCTGACCGCAAATCTAAAGTTCTCCTTTGACATTTTTGACCGCAAATCATAAATGTCACCTTGCAAAACCAGACAAAATTGGGGTCAACCCCCAATTGACCTCAATTCGAGTGATGACTTCGCAACTCATCATTCACCCTTGACTGACATCAGCTTTGCACCCTGTTGTCATCTGGCAATGTGCTCAACTCAATAGAGAATGGGACTGATTTAGACGGCGGTCTTCTTCCTCCTATAGCCTAGTGCCGACAGACTTGGGACCTGTCCATTGTCATAGAAACATTGTATCCGTGTGATAGCGATTCGTTATCATACGGACACTTTGTTTCTTTCAAGTTGTCTTAGTTTAGTGGTAAAACACTACTAAAAGCTTCCCTACCCCGTTTTAGTAGCGTCGTGAGTTCGATTCTCACAGACAACATTGATGACGCAAACAAACCTTATCGTGTTATTGAATCTAGAATTCAAACCTATCATTTTTCGTTTGGTCATCACTCATTCGCCATAGCTCAGTTGGAAGAACGCGTGACTGTTAATCACGATGTCACAGGTTCGAGCCCTATTGGCGGAGTTGCGTTTATTTTGAGCGCAAATTATCCATATTAATTTTCACCTTCCGCTTGCAATACGATGAAAATTGTGTTGTGAGCATTGCATCTAAATTGATGCAAGTCGCATTTTATATAATGCGTTGATTGAAATGTCCAAAATATGCGACGATTGTAACGAGAGAACCGCTGGACAGCGCATAGTCTAAGACACTCGTTAACAAGTCGTCACATAGCTGATATTCTTATTTTGACAATGCGCTTTCAAAATCAAGAACATCAGCTCACTAGGTCTCGTGGTGTAGCGGTTATCACGTCGCCCTGTCACGGCGAAGATCGCGGGTTCGAATCCCGTCGAGACCGTGCCAAGCGAAATATGTTCAAGCATATTACGTTATGTCAAAGAAAAGACATTAAAACTCATTATATGTAAACTATATAATTTGTAGGACTGATAGTTGAAAAAACTAGGTCACGGTGTCTCCCTACCGTAAATGAGAGCGTTAATTTTGGAGCTACAGTATGTGATAAATAATTATCACACCAATGACGACATACAACGAAAGCCAAGTTGTACATTACAAACGTAATACTGAGAGCTCTAATTTTGGAATTGTCTGTGCCTCACAAGACACGAAAAAAACGGCAAACACAGACAAAACACCCTGAAGTTGCCACGATTACGTTGTTAGGTTTTGTTTTTGACGTAATCAACTCATCGGGAAGTAGCTCAGCTTGACAGAGCACTTGGTTT
>ERZ773051.2013-NODE-2013-length-10370-cov-2.547649_pt1 | contig 10370 bp, 18 predicted proteins | sample MGYA00580631_ERZ773051 | MGnify/ENA primary metagenome ERZ773051 (study PRJEB29015, sample SAMEA2738137) | human oral metagenome | biome: human oral; feature: human-associated habitat; material: saliva | place: China | collected 2204 ...
AAAAAAGAAGCAGGGGGTCTGCTTCTTTTTTATTGTGGAAAACTGAAATCAGTCTGGATTTTGGGTAGAATTTTTGGAGAGTTCTAGAGAGTTAAATCCATGACTGCTTCAATGGTATAAACCCGGTTTTCCGCTTGATCAAAGACGACGCTGTTCGGACTGTAGAAGACTTCGTCGGAGACTTCCATGGCATCGAGGCTGTATTGTTCGAGAATTTCCTTACCAATTTTGGTGTTCTTGTCGTGGAAGGCAGGTAAGCAGTGTAAGAAAATAGTGTTTTTCTTGCGGGTAGCTTGCATGAGCTCATGATTAACCTGATAAGATTTAAGAAGATTGATACGTTTTTCGAATTTGTCTTCTTCACCCATAGAAACCCAAACATCAGTATAAATGGCATCAGCATCAGCGACGGCTTCGTAAGGATTTTCCACGATTTTAATGGTGGCGCCAGTTTGATATTTTTCAATCAAAGCATTACATTCATCGATGAGTGATTGTTCTGGGAAAAGCTCGCGAGGGGTACCAATCGAAAAATGGAGACCAAGGAGAGCGGAGGCAATCATCAAGGTGTTTGCTACGTTGTTACGGCCGTCACCCACGTAAGCTAGGTGAGCGCCGCGTAGATAGCCGAGATGTTCCTGAATGGTGAGCATGTCAGCCAAACCCTGAGTTGGGTGGAACTTATCGGTTAGGCCATTCCAAACTGGGACGCCAGCGTATTTGGCAAGCTCCTCGACAGTCTCATGGGCAAATCCACGGAATTCAATACCGTCAAACATACGACCAAGCACTAGGGCGGTGTCGCGGATGGATTCTTTTTTACCAAGTTGAATATCGTCTTTGCCGAGATATTCAGCATGCATGCCGAGATCACGGGCACCACTGACGAAAGCACAGCGAGTTCTGGTGGAAGCTTTTTCGAAAAGTAAGGCAATGGTTTTCCCTTCGTGGTTTTTGTTGGAAACGCCAGTGAGCTTATTATTTTTGAGTTGCTTGGCAGTTTCTAGCATGGTCTGAACTTCGCGTGGGGTGAAGTCTTTAAGGGTTAAAAATGAGCGACCTTTAAGATTTAACATTAGATTTCCTCCCTGAAAAGTGGCATAGACATACAGCGCGGGCCGCCACGTCCACGACCGAGTTCGCTGCCAGCGACTTCGATAACTTTGAGACCAGCTTTACGTAAGGCTTCATTGGTAACGTAGTTACGATCGTAGGTGATGACGACGCCTGGAGCGATGGCGAGGGTATTGGAGCCGTCATTCCATTGTTCGCGAGCGGCGGCGATTGGGTCACCATTGCCACATTGGATGAGTTGAACTTTTGATACACCCAGGGATTCAGCTAGGACATTGGTGAGGTCACGACGATGGGTCACTTCGTAGCCAACATGAGTATTAGACTTATCAAGTACATAGATATCGAGTTCGCCACCTTCAGTCATGATTTCTGGATGGACGGAGAATTTGTCGTAATCAATCATGGTAAAGACGGTATCGAGATGCATGAAGGCACGCTTGGCAGGAATCTTAATGGCGAGAACGCGGGTAAATTCGGAGTCGTGGAAGAGGCGGGAAGCGATACGTTCGATGGCTTCGGCTTCGGTACGCTCAGAGATACCAATGGCGACGGTATGCTTATTCAAAACTAATTCATCACCACCTTCGACGGAGAAACGATTATTGCGATTGTACCAAACTGGAATATTTTGGTTGGCAAAGCGTGGGTGGTACTTCAAGATATATTGCATGAAAAGTGATTCACGACGACGGGCTGGCCAGTGCATCTTATTAATGGTGAGACCATTACCAATGGAAGCGGCTGGGTCACGGGTGAAATAAAGGTTTGGCATTGGGTCAAGATAGAATGGATAATCACTGACCATGAAATGATGAAGTTGTTTATTGGTAGGTTCCATGGTTTCAACTTCACTCTTTTTAACACCAGCCATGACCTTACGCACCATAGTGAGTGGATCAAGAGTTTGCAGGAAATTGACGATAGCAAAAGTCGAAAAAGTTTCCTCTTGTTTTGAGGCACGAACCATTTCGACGATAAAGCGGTCGCGGACTTCTTCATTGACAAGAGCTTCAGCGGCAAGCTGATCAAGATAAAGTACTTCCACCCCGTTTTCGCGTAAGACGTTAGCAAAAGCGTCATGTTCTTCTTGTGCGACCTTTAGATAAGGCACGTCATCGAAAAGCATACGGCTCATATATTCGGGAGTGAGGGCCTCGAGTTCTTCGCCTGGACGGTGAAGCAGTACGGTTTTGAGGCGACCAATTTCCGAATTAACTTGGATTTGTGGTTCCATTAGATTCTCCGTTTAAAATTTCTATAAGCTGATTATAGCATAAGCAATTAAAATAAATCAGTCTTAATAATAAATCGGCCTTGATAATAAAACGGCATTGATAATAAAACGGCCTTGATAATAAATCGGGATTAACAAAAAAATCAGACCCCGGAGCGAGATCTGATTTTGGATTAAAGAAATTTTTATGGAATTAGTCAATTTTCTTAACTTGAAGGGCATCAAGTTCGACTGGTGTCTCGCGACCGAACATGGAAACCATGACACGGAGCTTACCCTTGCTGGAGTCGATTTCAGCGATGGTACCCTCGAAGCCCTTGAATGGACCATCGGTGATGGCGATAACTTCGTTAAGTGCGTAGTTGACGGAATATTTTGGATCTTCTACGCCCATACGCTTTTTGATTTTATTAATTTCCTTTTCGGAAACTGGAGTTGGCTGAGTACCGGTGCCAACGAAACCGGTGACGCCTGGGGTGTTACGGATGATGTACCAAGTTTCATCAGAGAGACGCATTTGAACGAGGACATAACCCTGGAAAATTTTGCGATCGACGATTTTGCGCTTGCCATTCTTAATTTCGATTTGTTTTTCTTTTGGTACGATAGCATCGAGGATTTTACCTTCAAATTCAGCACTATCGAGACGTTGTTTGATGGATTCGGCGACCTTGTCTTCGTAGCCACTGTAGGTGCTTACGGTGTACCATTGGAGGGTGTCGTCATAACGGTTTACTGCCATGTGATTTCCTTTTTCTCTTTCCTATTTCAATAAATTATTAAACAATAATGTGAATAATGCGTCAAGTACCATAATGAGTGCGGCGAAGATGACGGTGTATATAATAACGGCGAAGACGAGCTTCCAGGTCATTTTACGGTTTGGCCAACGTACTTGCTTGAGTTCTTGCCAAGATTCGGCGAGATAACGGAAGAAAGCGCGAATCGGAGTGGTGATGAAGAGCAAGAAACGAATGAGTGGATTCTTGGATTTTTCATTTGAGACTTTTTTGGCCTTTTTGGCGGCGAGTTTTTCGGCTTTTTTCTCTAGTTTGGCAAGCTTTTTTGCATTTTTAAGGGACTTTTTGTCATTATGTTTTGATTCGTCGGCTTCCATGTGAACTTCGGTGGTGTCTTGAATCGGTTTTTTAGGTTCTGGATTTTTACCAGAAGCTTTGGTCTTCTCTGAATTTTTTGACCCAGATTGACCGGCTTTAATGCGGGTGATATGCGCCATATACTCCTTCCATAAAAAATAGTCTGATAACCAGACTGTCAAGTAGATTGTAGCATGTAAAGATAGTTTTGGCAACTTTTTTACTGATTTTTGGTTGGAAAATAAAGTTTCTGGTCTTTGATTTCTTCGGGTAGGTAGCTTTTTTGATGGTGGAAATTAGCTTCCCATTTATAATCTTTGCCATAGCCTAGATTTTTCATCAGTTTGGTCTCGGGGTTGCGAATCTCGAGCGGGATGGGTAGATGACTGGTGTTTTTGGCGAGAGCCTTGGCGCGACCCCAGGCGTCGTAACTGGAGCGATCTTTTTTAGATTTGGCGAGAGCTATGGCGACATGAGATAGGATAATTCCCCCTTCTGGCATGCCAACTTTTTCGATAGCAGAAAAAGCCGACTCCGCGAGGGTGAGGGCACCATTGCCAGCAAGGCCGATATCTTCGGAGGCAAAAATTACCATACGACGAGCGATGAATTTGGGATCTTCCCCACCTTCGAGCATGCGGGCTAAATAATAAAGCGTAGCGTCGACGTCGCTACCGCGCATGGATTTAATGAAGGCAGAAATTGTATCGTAGTGACGATCGCCGGATTTATCAAAATAATTGACTTTATTGTTTAGGGTTTTAGTGACAAAATCGAGAGTAAGTTTATTTTTGAGTGAAAGACAGAGTTCGAGGTCGCCAAGTGCCGAACGGGCGTCGCCGTGGCTGAGGTGGGCGAGGAAGTCGATGACCTCGGGATCGATTTTGGCCTTAGGATATTCTTTTGTGATAGCTCTTTGTAAAATTTCTTTGATATCTTTGTCTTGAAGAGTGGAAAGAATGACTACACGACTTCTAGAAATTAATGCGGGGATGACTTCGAAGCTCGGATTTTCTGTGGTGGCGCCGATAAGGGTGATGAGACCAGACTCGACATGAGGTAAAAAGGCATCCTGTTGAGCTTTATTGAAACGGTGAATCTCATCAATAAAAAGCAAGGTGCGGACTTTGAGATTCCAGTTTTGGCGTGCGCGTTCGACTACTTGTTCGACGTCGGACTTATGGGCGGTGACGGCGGAAAGTTCGACGAAGTCAGCGTCAAGTTCTTTGGCAATAATGCGAGCGAGGGTGGTTTTGCCGGTGCCGGGAGGGCCCCAGAAGATGAGATTGGTAGGTTCTTTAGATTTGATTAACTCTGTGAGAATTTTACCTTTGCCGATAATATTTTTTTGCCCAAAAACTTCGTCGAGACTTTGAGGTCGCATACGTTCGGCAAGAGGTTTTCTTAAATCATCGAATTCCATAGTTTTAGTTTATCACAGAGAGAAAAAATGGTATAATAATAACACTTAAAAAACTTACATGGTTGTAAAATAGCACACCCCTGTTGGTGTATTTTTCTTATCACGGTCTCACGAAGACCGTTTTTTGTTGTTTCGTGAGGCTATTAAACTCCATTCATCAATTTTTAGGTTTATAGCTTCACGTTGACACCAAAAAGCTAACAGCGGACACTCGCCAGTTCAAACAAGTAAATGAATGGCAGAAAAAACAAAAGCAGTTAGAGGTGAAATTAAATCAAAAAGGAGAAAAAATATGGTTCGACGCCAAAACAAAAACTACAAAAAAGAAAAAATGAATAACAACCAAATTGAAGGTATGTCTACTATCGAGAGCATTATTACTATCGGATTAGGGATCTTATTACTATTCATAGGTGGTGGAAGGTATCCAATTATCAATTGGACGAGTTTATACCTAATAGTACTTGGAGTTATTAGTGTAATTAAAAATCTTGGAGAAAGATGAAAAAATGAAAATTGAAGTAAAAGTAATCGATGACACTATTTCGACTTGCCTACATGAGGAGGCTCATACCGATAAGTATGATTTTGGTCATGCAGATCCAATTAAGGGTGATTACGTTGATGATTATCAGGATGTTGAAGTTTGCAACAATTGTGGTGCTTGGCGAACATTTAAGCGTGGCAAATTGATTGAATATCCAGATGGACATAGTAGCGAAGTAGTAGATGACGAAGAAGGAGAATGGCAAGAGCCATTGCAATAAAAAATGACAGAGACACGATTATCAATAGCTCAATATATCCGAGAAGATGCTGTTAGCGCTCGTCTTAATGACTTACTTGGTAAACGAGCATCGCAATTTATAACGAGTTTAGTTGCAGCAGCGAACGCCAATAAACTACTCAATACTTGTAAGCCTGAAAGTGTAGTTTCGGCGGCACTAATTGCTGCATCAATGGATCTACCTATTAACCAGAACTTAGGTTTTGCTTACTTAATCCCTTATACGCTAAATAGGAATAAGAAGGACGAAGAAACGGTCTGCCAATTTCAAATGGGCTACAAGGGCTTTATTCAACTGGCTCAACGTTCCGGTTTTTACAAAACTATCAATGCCACTGAAATAAAAGAGGGCGAAATTATCAATTTTAACCGTCTAAGCGGCGAGATGGAGTTCAAATGGATAGAAGACTCATCTAAACGAGAAAAAGCTCCCACAATTGGTTTCGTGGCGTATTTCAGACTATTAAATGGCTTTGAGAAATCATTTTATATGACTACTGAAGAGCTAAACAAACATGCCAAAAAATACTCTAAGAACTTTGCAAAGTATGGTTCTGGGCTTTGGTCTGACGATTTCGATTCGATGGCAAAGAAAACCGTGTTGAAGCTTTTGATTAGTAAGTTCGGTCCACTCAATACTCAGCTTCAAAAAGCAATTCAAGAAGACCAGGCTGTTGATGGCGAATATGAAGATAATCCACAACGCAAGCCAGAACTCACAGAAACTCAAGAAGCAGAGATTGTCGAGGAAGTAAGTAATTTAGCTGATCAACTAGAACAGGAGAATAAAAAATGAACGAAAGAGATATAGCTATGCTCAAAAATTTGCGCGGTATTATTTATTATTCTTATGAATATATGCGTGAAGAAATGAGCGAGTATGTAATTTTCGACAAAGGTAAGCCAGACCAACAGATATTTGATGATACTTTTAATGACTTAGCGAGGCTTGGGCAACAAGTTTCAATCTTGATAAAGAAATATGAGAAGAGGACAAAATGAACAACGAGCTAATAGTGAAAATTAACCCAACTGAAATTTTTCAGACACAGAATGAAGGTAAAGACTTTATTGTTAATCCTAATGCCGAAAAAGCAATTATCCGCCTTCTTGAAATTCAAGCTGAGGTCGATAAAGCAGTTGAATTACTTAAATCAGAGATTGAACGTCAAGCATTAGAATTTAATCCAAATTTTTCAGCCATTAAGGGTGAGAAGATTAAAATTAACTATTCTGCTGCTGGAGCAAAATATAAAGACAATGGCGAAGCCAAGTTTCATAGTTCTAAATTTTGGACGAAAAAGACCACGTGGTCAATCAATTCAAAAGCGGTTGATGAACATCGAACGAAATATTATCGATTACCTGCCGGTATTGCAGAAGTAGAACGTAAAAAGACGATCAGAATAACAGTCAGCGAGGCTTCTAATGAATAATGATGGTTTTGGCGCAATTCGTGTTAGTTATTCAATTTTAAGTGCTTGGGAGAGTGGCGATATTGATCGCGCTGTTGCTCCATACACTGGCGTTGAAATTGAACCAAATAATGCAATGGAGTTTGGAAAAAAGATGCATGGTATTTGGGAACGATATGTCAAAAAACATAAAGCAATCCCGAAAATCTTTGGTGGTCGCAAATTAGAAGCGCCAGAAGTTGAACTAGCAACCAAACGAGTCCGCAAATTAACAGATTGGTGTGTAATTTCTGGTGTGCTGGATGTTAAAGACGGCACAACTGGAATTGATTGGAAGACTGGCAAAGCTACGGCTTCAGATTATACCAATTCAAAGCAGTCAGAAGTCTATCAAGTACTTTATCCGGAACTTAAGCGTTTTGAGTTTTATTGCAAGAACCAACACATCCACCATACCGACAAGAACCATATCACGGTTGGGATCGTTTATTTGAATCGTAAAACACTTGAAGATGGCTTGAACTGGATTCTGACAATGGCGGCGGAACTTCGTGAGTATTTGATCAATAACGGATACGGAAACCGTCTAGATCAAGGCAAAGGGCTAGAGTAATAATTTAATTTTTAAGAAGAAGCTATGAAAAATAACGAAATGAACGATAGATTAAATGAGTTAATAGAAAAAATAACCAAGTCTATGGGTGCTAGAACAATTAAACACAAAGAATTAGAGAATCTTGACTCTGCGGTTGAAACAATTAAAGAATGTGTTTCGAAAGATAAACTTATTGGATATATAACTATTGGAGTATCTAATACTGGCGAAGTAGTAAATGCCACAGTAGGCTCAAAATTTGCAATCTATGAGATGATAAATCTGCTTTTTTGAAGCCGTAGCAAAAATAGATACCGATCTTGGCGGAAAAATCTTAGAAAAACTTAAATCTAATTTCGAAGAAATAAAAACTTCAAAATCTGAAGATGAAAAGGGCAGTAATAATGACTGTGATGAAGACGATGAGGATGATACGAAGAAAGAAATCGCGAAAAAACTTAAAAAGATATTTTCCAAATATTTTGACATCGATTCTGAAGATTACTAAAAAAGCTAAAAAGACTCAAATAAATTGTAATGTGGTGCTGGTATACCCCCTTAAGTAAATAACCAGTTAAATGTCAATACAGACGCAGCCACTAATCCACTAACTTAAAACTAATAACTATTAGCTATTGAATTTCTACTATTGTAGATTTGGTAAAAGGTAATTTGTATTATCTCCTCACGTTAGTTTTAAGTTGTTTGTCTCCACTGTATGGTTCAATGTTATGACCTGCAGTGGAGAACTAAAAGAAAGGAGGTAATAGAAAATGAGACGAATCCCAAAATACAATTCCGAGCATAATCTCTACGAGCAGCTTGCTCGTTACCTACAACTTCAATATCCAAACGTAATCTATCGCTTTGATGTTGGCGCAGATCTTAAATTAACACCTGGTCAAGCAGCAAAACATAAGAGATTACACCCAGAGCGTGGCTATCCGGATTTATATATTGCAGAGTCAAGTGAAAATGTAAATAGCAAAGACTGGAATGGTATCGTGCGCGAATGGGGGTTTTATTTCGGACTCTATCTGGAAATTAAAACCGAATCGAATTCACCTTATAAGAAAGACGGCACTCTTAAAAAAGACCAACACCTCGAAGAACAGGCTAGAATGCTTGAAAAACTGCGTGCGAGGGGTTATAAAGCCGAATTTGGGGTTGGATTCGAGGGGTGTAAGAAAATAATTGACGAATATTTACGTAATTAAATAAAAATCTTGCGAGGAGGTAAAGTGGCAAGAAATTATCAGGTATCCGTTCGGAAAACGAATGGTCTCGAAATATGGTTCGTTAATCCACGCGACATTTACATTAAAGATAAATATGGTTGGCAGAAATTTACGAGGTGGGATGTCCGGCAGAGAAACTTTTGGACTTATCACTGGCGACCGTTTATGCGAGCATTGCGAGATTACCGCTATCTAGACATGAGTACGATACGTCGTCTTGCCACCCTACACGATATTAGTATTACAACCGGAAACTTACCTGATTGGGTAAGAAAATCCACAGCTAGAATAATTCCAGAGAAAGGTAGAGCGAGAAATAATGAAAGATTTTATGATAAATCCAGATACTAAAGTTACTCTCTATCTTAAAGAATGTTATGGCTGTGATAGAGCCGGCAAATACACTCCTCTTCACCAGTTTATTATCAACCATCAAATTAAATTGACTAATTTTACAGTCAAGCGAGTTGAATTAAATCCAGATTGGCAACAAGAAGCAAATTCATTTGATATTGAGCTACCCGTAGTGGTTTTTGAGAACGAAGATGGTGAAAGAGAGGCTATTACTTATTCAGAATTTTTAGATAGACAAAATGAAAGAAGTGCCAAACCGAAAAGCTAAGTTATTGGGATCCGTATCAGTGAGTCGAGCCACTGATGGCACTCCTCCGAGAAGAGAAGCAAAAATGAAATTATCAACAATCAATCAAATAGTAGAGGCGATTTTATCCCAAACTAAATCAGACATCAAGCTTGTCCACGAGGATGTACAAAAGGCGATGTTTAAGAGGAAGGCGAATGAAACCACTATCATCCTCAAGACCGCCATGATATGCGAAGCTCGTGGAATTGATGAGGCAATGAAGTATTATAACGGTACTCATTCGGTGGATGAATATAAAGAGTTCAGGACTAGCGTAGTAGACTACGATGTTAGCCTCTGTAAGAACTGCTATTGTATGACTCATACGATAAATTGCAAATGCGGTAAGTGTGGTGCTAGAAAGGAAAATTCATGAAAAAGACGCGCACATACGTAAAACCGGCTACTCCGATCAACTACATAATCCGCTATACCGCCCACGATGACACTGAACATAAAATCATAAACTCTAATTTATCAGAAATTAAAAAGACAGAGCGATTTTTGAGAGAGAAAGGAGTGAAAGATATTGATATCGCAGTAACATTGCCACAAAAACCAAAGGGGTCAGAAATGTTTCCCGTGAATTATTAAGGAGAGTTGTATGGATGACGACAAAACTAAATACATAGTTATAAACGAATCAGTAATGAGTTCAATTATTAAGGATATAGTTACATTTTCAATGTTTGCTGGATTACTTTTATTTAATCATCATCTTCTAGGTGGATCTACGGTCGTAGATGTTATGTTCATCATTTTAACTTTAGGATTTCTCGCCGGGAAATATAGCAAAACTCGTTTTGAGGGGACAAAAGAAGAAGTAATTAAATTTTTAGAAAATGAGAAATAAAATGGAAG
>ERZ773051.2015-NODE-2015-length-10363-cov-25.130190_pt1 | contig 10363 bp, 6 predicted proteins | sample MGYA00580631_ERZ773051 | MGnify/ENA primary metagenome ERZ773051 (study PRJEB29015, sample SAMEA2738137) | human oral metagenome | biome: human oral; feature: human-associated habitat; material: saliva | place: China | collected 2204 ...
ACATCTACAAACAATACCAAAGAAATGAGTGTGGCAACCTTTTACTACAAGCACAAACAGAATATTCTAATGGCAATTACGAAGCGTGCGCTGAAATGCTCAAACAAATAGATACAACAAGTCCCTGTGCTACAGAGGCAAAGGCTTTATGTCAGCGTATTAAGCAATCGCGAGATACAGAAGCGAAACAAATTATTGCATTAATCGAGAATCAGGCAAAAAGGGAAGCAGACTTAGAGAAACAAAGAATAAAAGCAGCTAGAGATATTGCGGTTGCGTATTACAAACAACACACTAACTTAATTCTGATCTTCTAATCGTCATATCTCGCTTTTGACGAAAGTATATATCGTGGGGCACGGGAGTACATTTCGTGGGGCACGAAAGTATATATTGTCGAACACGAAAGTACATTTCGTCAAATGCGGGGATATTACTTGCTTTTAAAGTTCAAAGGCTAATTTAAAGTTCAAAGGTCAATATTCTAAGGTGAAAAGTCAATATTCCAAGCCTATACGGTTAGCGGATTTTTTTTATTTGTTATAAATTTATTTCTAACCTGTTCCCCGTAAATTCCTAACCATATATAAATTTATTGCAAACAGGTTAGAAATTTCACGCAAACAGCATCCGCATTTTTGGCGAATTATATCCCGCCTCAAATGCCCTTTTGGCAAAGGGACATTCCATGCAATACAATCGTACTTCTTGTGCGTGTAAAAACCATTTTATCAGTCTATTGTTTCTGCTAAGACTGTCATAAAAAGTTTACGAACATTTTTTTCTTATAACATGAGGTATTGCCCAGTGAAAGCTCGCTGCCGAATACATATTCTGTCACTGCGCTCACCATATCTACGTGCTGGCGAATGCGTATCTAGCTGCCCGTAGATACGTATTGCACCGACGCTAGATACGCATCTGCCAGCAACGCTCACCGCATCTGTCGGCATGGGAATACGTATTCGCCAGCAGTTAGATACGTATTCAACAGAGACGCAATATGCATTCGGCAGGGGTTGATACAAGACTATTCACTTGCACAAAACTTGAAGACATCAAAAAGAATCACTCATACGATGGGATACTAAAAGGAAAATTGTACCTTTGTAGGTACAATCTTTATTAATAACAAACATAAGCAAAGTTATGAAACATTTACTTTCTATCCTTTTAGTTGCGGTAACACTAATTGGAACCAGTAGCTTCACGTATGAAACAACTTCTACCACCAATACTGAATCTATCAGCATACAGAAACAGAAGAAGCATAGTGGAAGAAAAACTCACAAACGTTCGAAAACACGTAAGTATAGAACTCGTAAGAATCAATCAACTCGCTCAGCCAGTATAGGCCAAACCGTGTATATCACCCCCACAGGTTCTTGTTACCATTCCACACCATCATGTCCGGCATTATGGCGTGGAAACTACTCCCGTATATCTTTAAGTTCCGCACGAAACGAAGGTTATCGTTCCTGCTCAAGATGCTATTAATATAAAGATATCGGATTCAAATTAACAGGTAGCAACCTCTTATTTCAAAATAATAGAATTAGGCGTAATGGACATTTGGTAGGCTGGTTATTCCAGCCTACCAAATGTCCATTACGCCAATTATTCTTTAGTTTTCTCTTACATCTCTATATTTGTATTTAATCAAAGAGCCTAAATACTTTGAAGTATTATCTAAAACACCTATTGCCTTCTCATCTATACTATCTGGAGCAAAATGCATAATTTCATTTCTTATCTTTCTTATTTCATCTAACCTTTCTACAAGCAGCTTGTTATCAGCATCTATCTTTAGTTTATCCCAGAGTCTAGGATTTTCAATAATACATTTGTAATCACAAAATGATAGGTCATCTATTGAAGAAATTTCTTTTTCTGTGTTCTTACATATATCTTTAATGTCTTCTAACAAAAGTGTCCCATTAAGAAGAACTCTTATAGATTTTTCTATCTCTTCTAATAATAAGAAAGGCTTTGTATTTGATAGAAATTCAGAAGAAATATCTGCTGTCGTTATAATACCCAACATAGACTTATCATTGCCAATAACAATAACAAAGTCATTTTTATAAATAGTTTTAACAGCATCAAGTAAGGGAGTATCAGGATGAATTATTTGAATTTCCTCTTTAACATAGTCCTTTACAATCTCACTTTCAATTCCATTAGCCCAAGATTCACTTATAGACTCCCAAGAAATATAACCGACAATACCTCTTACCCCATTATTTGTAACTGGTAATTGAGAATATTTGTTCATTTGCATTAAAGTTATAGCAGTCCTTAATTTAGCATTATTACTCACAAATTTTGGGAGTCTGTTTGCTGCCTCTAATACACGTACTCTTTTAATTGGATCTTTAGGTATTTTAGTCTCTGCCATTTTTTATGTCTAAGCTCAATTTCACTATCTATCCATGTGTCTGTATAACTTGGAGAGACCTCCAATTGAATCTTTTCTAAGTATTTATCAATAATAGTGCAATTTCCTGGTGTTCTTTTACAAAGATTTAAACCACTTAAAAGTTCACGTGGAGTAATCTTTTGTGGCTTCCTATCTCTTTTGATTTGCTCAACTTTCTCGTTTAGATTCATAGTTAAATATTTAAAAATAAGTCCACATAGTTCCTAAAATAGAATATGTGGACTTTATTAATATTTTACTTCACTTCCTCAAACTTATCCTACACTGATTATCAGTGTATTACATTCTTATGGTACAAAAATATTTCCTCAATTTGAGTAGTATTGATTAGAAATCATCTTGTATGTTATCACTATTATTACTCAATCTATCTATGACTGAGAACACCTTCTGCATCTCGATTTTTTTCGATGTCAATTTGTTTCTTTACGTCGGTCAACATCTTAACAGACCAAGTCCTAACCTTTTCCGAATGATTATTTGATAGTCCTTTTATACACTTAATTTGCTTCTCATAAAGTGGCACAATAGATCCAACAAAGCTGAAAGATCCCATATTGCAAGATAGAGCGGTTAAAACACCTTCTTGTTCTCCGTACAAGTCAACAAGCTTAAGCACAATATCTGAGAATCCGTTCTCCCCATAAAGAGGAACCATCAGCATGAGCCGCTCCGGAGCGACCATAGGATATTTTGCACACCAATCTAACAATGCATCATTATGATCCGTTTGGAACAAAATACCAACTTCATTATCGTAACTCGTCATAGAGCCAAGGATTGATTTCAATTTGTAATATAGCATATATCTTTCACCTTCACAGACGAGAGCTTCTGATAAATCATGCCAAACCTCATCGAAATACTTGCCAATTAACAACCCCATACAATCCTCTATATTATAATCTTTATAATGCAAGTCGTCCGAGTGTTCTATGAGGAGCAAGACTCTGTGCATAATCTCCCTCGCAAAACTGGGGTTGGCGGTTTCTTCAAGTATCTTCCTTATGATACGCCAATAGTCATCGTCTTTTGCCAATTTACTAAAATCATCTAATCGTTTGGTTATTTCTTCTTCGATAAATTTGCGCAACTTTTTTATATCATCCTTCACACCACCCCATAATAGCATCATAGCTACCATATGGGTAAGCGTATTGAAAGACTGTGGCAGACTTGCGATACGTTGAAATAGGTATAGGATATCCTCCTCAGTATGCTTACCCAATGGCATATACCGCCAAAAGTGTTCATATTCACTGACCTCCGCTTTCTGCTCTTTAACCATCTGGTACAAGGCTTCAGGATAAGACTCGTTAAATTTATAGTCTCTTGCTGCCACACATGCGAACAGAACCGATTTCCTTTCTAAAGCAGCCATTGCCTTGAATGCCGTTTCAAACATCTCTTCGCTAACCTCTCTGATAAAATCAACATATATTGAGAAATTGTATTTATCCAATATACGGAATGATTCTATCGAGTTGCAAATAAAAACGTTCTGGGCATTCTTGTCCATAGAATTTGCTACAACTCGCCCAAACGTATTACCATAGTAAGCATCAAACGAATAAATTTTATTGAGAAGTTCTGTAGTATATAGTTTATAATCAGATGCCATTTCTTTTGCCAACTCTTCATAATCGTTATTGTTACGATCAATTATCTCATCATAGTTAAGGCTGCCTGATGCCCATCTGTTTTCGTTTTCTACCTGTGAAAACCTAAAGAAGAAATCATCATTGCCAAGTTGGGCTTTCATGTCCTCCATATCCGCACGTAATTCTTCTGTTAGTCTTATTGCCTTATGACACAGGACAAAACGAATTGCATCAAGCATTTTATCCCAGGAGTGCTTTTTCAACTCTGCTATTTTATGTATGCAATTCATTGCGCTACTGCCATAACCAGCTTCGCATAAGCATCCCAAATTATTCTCAAGTATTTCACTGCATCTGTCTAACAATGCAGGGGTTGCCTCAACAAGTGCCATTAACACATCCAAACATCCATGAATATACTCGGATATCTCCTTGTTTGTTTTTGGCTGGTAATTTGATAGTTTTTCTGTTCCCCTCTGTTCTGAGCCTCCCCAAAATATGAAATCCCTTGTTCTCAAAGCACGACCTAATGCACTCATTAACAGTAACTGCCTTTCCTTATATTGCGTCTGTCTTTGAATAAACAGAAGTCTTTGTTCCAATGTTGCTGCAGTTGCAGGCAGATACAATGGGAATAATGCGACAAACTGCCCTGTAGCATTATTGCTAATATTCTCATTTTCGGCAACGGCCAAAAGTAGCATCATTTCTGCCCCCCTGTCGAAAGTATTAGGTTCAAAGCAGATTTTCTCTATGGTCCATACCAGATTTCTTCTTCCTTCATCAATACCCCTTAGCAAGTCCACACTCATACTACCTATTACATTCCAAAGGCACTTAGACACAGCTTCTGGATTCACTTCTGCAAATGAGCGGAAGAGGCGTGAACCCAAATCAGTATTTATCACTTCCACTATTCCAAAAGGGCTATTTGCTCCTAGTAACTGATTGAGCATATTGCATGCTTTTACATTATGTCCCATGTACCTAAATTGATCTGCAAATGAATCTGTCAGAGGTTTTGCTATTTCCGATTCCTGTATGGCCTTTATTGCTGCAAGAAGTCTAGTTTCAGAACATTGCTCTATCCACTCACTTATCAAATAGAGGGCAATAGGTATTGGACGAACACCAACTAGTCGACCTTTACGTTCAAGAATCTTTCTTTTCAAGTACTTATCAACAACTCGATCAAACTCATATTCTAGAACATGTTTCTCCATATCAATAGGGGTTATAGATTTTGCTCCAGCAACAAATTCTATTTCCCTATGCAAATCTCCATCAAAACCAATGTTATCAAATAAGGATATAGATTGAATAATTTTTCTATCTGTAGATTTCTCGTCCGTATCTAATATTTTGTTCATTAACACAGTATCGTTTACAACTCCAATAGGGTCTCCTTTTCGCAACCCATCAACAAGAAGTTGGGCCATCATTGGTATTCCACCTGCAAATTCTACCAATTTTTCTCTATCTTTTGGAGTATAAAATCGAGAAAATCTATCTATAATTTTCTCAACAACTTTATTAAAGTCTTTCTGCAATCTTAAAGGATTTGAATAAGAATTGTTACGCTCGTCTGGATCATTATAAATTGTTATTATTGGATTTAAAGCACGATTCGATCGTTTTATTCGAATAATGTCGTCATGAAAGCCTAGACTACAATTGTCAAATATAAGAACCATCTCCTTATAATTTTCAAACATAGATGACATTTTTTCAAGAATTACCTCATGCTTATTGGCTTGACAATCTATGTAAGCGTATAAGTACTTAACACTTTCATCTCTAAAAGCCTCCATAACCATACGCGTTTTTCCTAATCCAGAAAGACCAGTAATGCGTAAATTCTCCTTATTTCTTTTTATTTCTTCATGATATTGTTCAAGCCCATCTTGAATATATCTACCATCAAAGCCCGAGATTGATTTATGGCTTTCCCATGTCTGAAAAGGTTTAATGTCTTCTTCTAGATGAAATACAGCTTGTTCTGCACATCCTTTTATCGCTACTGTTAGTTCCTTTATTAATTTTTTTTGCTCTTTATCGTAATTGTTTTTAGGCGTCTTATCGTTGTATTCATCTAATCTAAATGTTAATGGAAAGCGCTTATCTCTCTTATCAGCAAAGATTAAATTCACATCCTTATTAGGATCTCCAAATTTTGTATTTAATACGTGTATTGCCTGATATTTCGTATAGCCCCTTCCTATAAACAACGCTGATTCGTTGATAACATTTGGATTCGGTGTAACCTTATACTTAATTCCTCTTAATTTCTTCCATTTCTTAGTAAAAAATGTCTCTTTGTTTATAAAGGTGAGGTCTCCAACAAAAATATGGGCCTCCTTTATACGCATCTCTATTTCAGATATAAGTTCTGGAGATCCTGGGACTCCGCTAATCCCCTCTTGGTATTTGATCTCAACATACTTCAGTTCTTTGTTTACATTCCTAATAGCAATATGAATACATTCTCTTATAAATCTCGTATGCTGTAATTTTTTTGAATCCGTATCCGATTGCCAAGAAAAAAATAATTTTAAAACCATATAATGTAATTTTAATTAATATGAAATAAAATGCAGAGGATTAAGTTAGTTCAAAATACAATCAACGTAATTCACAAATTAGTTTTTTTTGATATAAAATATCAGTTAATGTATTTGAAAGTTGTGCTTTTTCTTGTTCTGTTGAAATCATAGAAAATGTTGCTCTGCATAAGTTTTTAGGTCTAGAAAAACAAACTTTGAGGTTATAGATATAATTTTGCCTCATCTTATGAATTACTCATTCTGTTCATAATAGTATGAATAATCAACGCCCTTCATGAACATTTCTCAGTCATGAATCTTTGTGGTAAGTGCAGGAAGTACCAAAGCTTTGATGTGTGTACTATCAGAAACACTTTCACGCATTGCTGATAGATATTCGTTTTTATTTATCTGACTCCAATCCACACACCGTTTGAGAGAACGTTTCAGCATTAGGTCGAGCCAAATGCGAGTGCTGCGACCATTGCCTTCCATGAAAGGATGGGCAACATTCATTTCTACATACTTGTCCATAATCTCATCAAAGGTTGTTTCGGGCATTCGTTCTATTGTTTGCAGAGTTTCAGGGAAGTGCATACAATTAGCAAAGGTAAAACCACCTTTTGAAATATTCTTGGTACGGATTTGTCCTGCAAAGTCATACAGTCCTCCAAAGAGATAAGCGTGTATTTGTTGTAAACATTTGATTGTACCTGGGTCTACAGTCTTTAAGATACCACTTTCAAAAAGCTGATAAGCCTTTTTCTTGCTCTGTCCGTCAATAGTGTTATCACTATAGAGGAACCAGTCAAGAAAGCTTGTTGCCTTGGTATTGTTGATATGCTTTGCCAAAAGGGAAATACCCTCTGCATCAAACGTATCTGTCTTATAAGACTTCCCGTCAGAGGCTTTTAGCTTCAGTTGGTTAGTAGCACTAACCAACTGGCTATTTTCTTTTCTTAGTTTGGTTTTAAGATACTTCCAATAGTTCCTCGTCTTTTGGTAATCATCTTGCTCATTAATCGCAGCAATGATGTCCAGTACAGAGAACCACCACTTATTGTATTTCTCGTCCCACACTGCCCTAACTTCACGGTCGTTGAAGAAGCGGATTGATTTCTTATGTTGCTCTTTACGTTCTGTCATAATGAAAAAAGTTATTCATTTAGAGAGTTCATCAAATCCTTTGAGTTCACCTGCAGGCTCTTTACTATATAGAATAGCAATTCAAGGCTTGGTTGTCGGCGATTGCGAACGTAGGAGTTCACAATAGTGAAACGCTTATCGGGCTTCTCTGCAAGCCATGTCTGCCTAATCCCTTTCTCAATAAGCACCTTATTTATGTTGTTGGTTAAACCTTCCACCATGTTATATTATACTTGCAAATATAGCAAATTCTCTTGTATCAAGAACAAGAAGAGAGGAGAAAACTCTCTTCTCTTTAAATATTGTGTAGGAAAATTGGTAATCTTCCCATTTGTCACTTTGTACGGCCGCAAAACATCTGTCACAAATATGCAAGAGATGTTTGGAGGGCTACAAACATCTCTTGTAAGTTACAACAGATAGGAGAACACATCCTAAATGCTGATCTTATTTTTACGCTCCAATTGCCGACTTGGTGAGGTAGAACGCTGTGAATGTTCTGTTTCTCCTAAAGTCTGATAATGCCCATCCAAGCGGGCGTAGATAGGCCTTTAAGGTTTGTAGATCTTTCCATAAAGGTAGGTAGTAATTGAGTTTTGCAGTTTCACAAGCAATGATGAGTGTACCACAATCTGATAGTATGCGGTGTAGTTCAGAAAAGGCCAGTGTGGGATTCTGCCAATGAAAATGCGTTTGATGAGCGCAAATAGGGTCGAATTGCTGTGGGGAGAAGCCCGTTTCCTCAATGTTTCGGACAGAAAAAGAGATTGAAGGAGCATTGAGTTTCTGTGCTTCGGCAATAGCTGTCGCCGAGATGTCTATTCCATAGATATTGCTTTGTTGGAAAGCTTCGTGCAGATGCTGTGTAGATTTCCCGTTTCCCACGCCTACGTCAAGAATATTTTGGGGAGTTTTGTCCATGAGAGGAGCGATCGACCAGTCAACCATCGGGAGGTAAATGCTGTTCCAAAGCCGCATCATCTGCCTGCCTATCCATCCTTTTGGATTTTTAGATTGCTTGATAAGATACCTAAAAAGGCCCCATGTGGCTATGCTCACAAGGATGACGAGTAATAAATATGTCATATATTTTTATGTACTGAAGGGTGATGAAATAAAAAAATCCCGGTAATTTTCTATGATTACCGGGATTAAATTATCTTGTAATAGGTGCAGATTCTATGCTTATTTCACTTCCTCGAAGTCAGCATCTTGGATGTCATCAGCACCATTGTTGCCGTTATCCTGTGCTTGTTGACCACCTTGGAAGCCTTGTGCGTCAGCACCGGGTTGTGCACCACCTTGATACATCTGTGCACTGGCTGCTTGAACGGCAGCGTTGAGGGCTGCAGTTGCCGTGTCGATGGCTGCAACATCAGCGGCCTTGTGGGCATCTTTCAGTTGCTGGAGTGCTGTTTCGATAGGCGCTTTCTTGTCGGCAGGAACCTTGTCGGCATTGTCCTTCAAGAAGTTCTCTGTCGTGAAGATTAATGAATCAGCCTGATTGAGCTTATCCACTTTCTCACGTTCAGCCTTGTCTGCCGCAGCATTCTGTTCAGCTTCAGCCTTCATTCTGTCGATTTCTTCCTGACTCAAGCCACTTGAAGCCTCAATGCGAATTTTCTGCTCCTTACCTGTAGCCTTATCCTTTGCGCTCACATTCAGAATACCATTGGCATCAATATCGAATGTAACTTCAATCTGAGGAACACCACGACGTGCGGGTGCAATGCCTTCAAGGTTGAATTGTCCGATGCTCTTGTTCTGGGCAGCCATGGGGCGTTCACCTTGCAACACGTGGATGGTTACGGCCGTTTGGTTGTCGACAGCAGTCGAAAAAGTCTCGCTCTTCTTACAAGGAATAGTGGTGTTGGCTTCGATGAGCTTGGTCATTACGCCGCCCATGGTTTCGATACCCAACGTCAGAGGCGTTACGTCGAGCAACACAATGTCGCCCACACCGCTCTCTTTGTTTAAGATGGCGCCTTGAATGGCTGCACCAACAGCTACCACTTCATCGGGGTTTACACCCTTAGAAGGCTCTTTCCCGAAGTAGTTCTTCACCAAAGTCTGCACAGCAGGAATACGGCTTGAACCACCAACCAAAATCACTTCGTCGATATCTGAAGTCTGCAAGTGTGCGTCACGAATAGCATTTTGGCAAGGAACCAAACAAGCCTGAATGAGCTCGTGTGCCAATTGTTCGAACTGAGCACGGGTCAATGTCTTAACCAAATGCTTTGGAACGCCACCCTCTGCAGAGATATAAGGCAAGTTGATCTCGGTCGAAGACGAGCTTGATAACTCAATCTTAGCCTTCTCAGCAGCCTCTTTCAAGCGTTGCATAGCCATTGGATCCTTGGTTAAATCAATACCTTCATCGGCCTTGAAACCGTCGGCAAGCCACTTGATAATCACTTGGTCGAAGTCGTCACCACCGAGGTGTGTGTCACCATTGGTTGAAAGAACCTCGAACACGCCACCGCCAAATTCCAAGATAGAGATATCAAAAGTACCACCACCAAGGTCGAAAACGGCAATCTTCATATCTTTGTTTGCCTTGTCAACACCATATGCAAGTGCTGCAGCTGTAGGCTCGTTCACAATGCGTTGTACGTTCAAACCTGCGATTT
>ERZ773051.2039-NODE-2039-length-10297-cov-13.556141_pt1 | contig 10297 bp, 12 predicted proteins | sample MGYA00580631_ERZ773051 | MGnify/ENA primary metagenome ERZ773051 (study PRJEB29015, sample SAMEA2738137) | human oral metagenome | biome: human oral; feature: human-associated habitat; material: saliva | place: China | collected 2204 ...
AGCCCTAGAAGCAGTTTCTTCTGGATGATGTACTAAGATTATGCTAATTGTTTCAATTTTCCTGGTTGGAAACCTGAAAAGACTTCAGTTGGTGTTTGGATAACAGGAGCTGCGCTGAAACCGAGCTCTTTAACTTGATCGATGTACTCAGGTTGCTCATCAAGATTGATTTCACGATAAGCGACATTATTACTGTCCAAGAAACGTTTGGTCATCTTACATTGGACACAGTTGTTTTTAGAATAAACGGTTACCATTGTGTAACTCCTCTTTCAAAATAGATTACTTTCTTAGTATATCAGAAAATAAATTTTTGTCAATGATTTAAAACTAAATATAGTGGTCTTTTTTTCTACACAACCCAACAAAACACAATATATAGTGTTTGTTTTGTAAAATAGTGATAATTATCCTATAATTTGTTTTTTGAAAAACTATATCCTGTGTTTTGTTACATAAAATAGAAGATTTTCAGCAAGTTATCTGAAAGGAAATCGAATAAATCCCATAAAATGCTTGAAAAAAATCCTAGAAGATGATATAATACCAAATTGTAAGGGTTATCACATATAACTCAAAAAAGAAAGAACAAAAGGAGAGTCAAACTATGGCTTCTAAAGATTTCCACGTAGTGGCAGAAACAGGTATTCACGCACGTCCAGCAACATTGTTGGTACAAACTGCTAGCAAATTTGCTTCAGATATCACTCTTGAGTACAAAGGTAAATCAGTTAACCTTAAATCAATCATGGGTGTTATGAGTCTTGGTGTTGGCCAAGGTGCTGACGTAACTATCTCAGCTGAAGGTGCAGATGCAGATGACGCTATCGCTGCAATCTCAGAAACAATGGAAAAAGAAGGATTGGCATAAGGAAAATGACAGAAATGCTTAAAGGAATCGCAGCATCTGACGGTGTTGCAGTTGCAAAAGCATATCTACTCGTTCAACCGGATTTGTCATTCGAGACTGTTTCAGTCGAAGATACAAACGCAGAAGAGGCTCGTTTGGATGTAGCTCTTGAAGCTTCTCAAAACGAGCTTTCTCTTATCCGTGAGAAAGCTGTAGGTACGCTTGGTGAAGAAGCGGCTCAAGTTTTTGACGCTCATTTGATGGTTCTTGCTGACCCAGAATTGATTGGTCAGATTAAAGAAACAATCCGTGCTAAGAAAGTCAATGCTGAAGCAGGTCTTAAAGAAGTGACTGACATGTTCATCACTATCTTTGAAGGCATGGAAGACAACCCATACATGCAAGAACGTGCAGCGGATATCCGCGACGTGACAAAACGTGTATTGGCAAACCTTCTTGGTAAAAAATTGCCAAACCCAGCTTCTATCAATGAAGAAGTAATCGTGATTGCGCATGACTTGACTCCTTCAGATACAGCTCAATTGGACAAAAACTTTGTAAAAGCTTTTGTAACCAACATTGGTGGACGTACAAGCCACTCAGCTATCATGGCGCGTACGCTTGAAATTGCAGCAGTATTGGGTACAAACAACATCACTGAAATCGTTAAAGATGGTGACATTCTTGCCGTTAACGGTATCACTGGTGAGGTTATTATCAACCCAACTGATGAGCAAGCGGCTGAATTCAAGGCTGCTGGTGAAGCTTATGCGAAACAAAAAGCTGAATGGGCTCTCTTGAAAGATGCTAAAACAGTAACTGCTGATGGTAAACACTTTGAATTGGCTGCCAACATCGGTACTCCAAAAGACGTTGAAGGTGTCAATGACAACGGTGCTGAAGCTGTTGGTCTTTACCGTACAGAGTTCTTGTACATGGATTCTCAAGACTTCCCAACAGAAGACGAGCAGTACGAAGCTTACAAGGCTGTCCTTGAAGGAATGAACGGTAAACCTGTTGTCGTTCGTACAATGGATATCGGTGGAGATAAGGAACTTCCTTACTTCGATATGCCTCACGAAATGAACCCATTCCTTGGATTCCGTGCCCTTCGTATCTCTATCTCTGAAACTGGAGATGCTATGTTCCGCACACAAATCCGTGCCCTTCTTCGTGCGTCTGTTCACGGTCAATTGCGTATCATGTTCCCAATGGTTGCGCTCTTGAAAGAATTCCGTGCAGCGAAAGCAGTCTTTGACGAAGAAAAAGCAAACCTTCTTGCTGAAGGTGTTGCAGTTGCGGATAATATCCAAGTTGGTATCATGATCGAAATACCCGCAGCAGCAATGCTTGCAGACCAATTTGCTAAAGAAGTTGACTTCTTCTCAATCGGTACAAATGACTTGATCCAATACACAATGGCGGCAGACCGTATGAACGAGCAAGTTTCATACCTTTACCAACCATACAACCCATCAATCCTTCGTTTGATCAACAACGTTATCAAAGCAGCTCACGCTGAAGGTAAATGGGCTGGTATGTGTGGTGAGATGGCTGGTGACCAAAAAGCTGTTCCACTTCTTGTCGGAATGGGCTTGGATGAGTTCTCTATGTCAGCAACATCTGTACTTCGTACACGTAGCTTGATGAAGAAATTGGACACTGCTAAGATGGAAGAGTACGCTAACCGTGCCCTTACAGAGTGTTCAACAATGGAAGAAGTTCTTGAACTTCAAAAAGAATACGTTAACTTCGATTAATGTCATTAACCTTGTAACCTAGTTGCAAGGTTTTTTTGACGCATTTTGGGAAAGTATAGTCTTATAAAGTCCACTTTTCAATGGAACAGAGGCATGATATAATAAGGAGAAGTAAATAGAATAAGAGAGAAACCATGTCTAAAGAAATTGATATTGAGTATTACCACCAGCTAGCTTTGCAAAAGCAGAAGGAGCATCGCAAAGTCTTAGCCAATTTAAAGAAAAAGCCACCAAAAAATCTAGATAAGATAGCCCAGCAGATTCACCAAGAAGTCTTTGCGGAGATTGATTGTACGGCCTGTGCCAACTGTTGCAAGACATTGGGGCCTGACTTTAAAGAAGCAGATATTACTCGTATTGCTAAGTACTTTAAGATGAAATTACCAGCTTTTGAAGCGGAGTTTCTGCAGGTAGATGAAGATGGTGATAAGGTTTTTAAATCCATGCCTTGTCCCTTTCTAGGAGGAGATAATCTTTGTTCCATCTATGACGTTCGTCCAAAGGCCTGTCGAGAGTTCCCCCATACAGATCGCAAAAAGATCCATCAAATCAACCATTTGACGATTAAGAATACTTTGACCTGTCCAGCGGCCTATCTCTTTGTTGAGAAATTAAAGGATAAGTTATAGAGATTTAAAGGATAAAAAATTTCTAATAATAACTAGTAATATGAAGGGAGAACTCTGTGCCTAGACCGAAAACAAAAGAGGAGCTAATGCTGGCCTCTAAGGAAAACTATGAAAAGCTCAATCGTTTCATCTCCCAACTAAGTGAAGATGAGCTACAGACTTCATTTGATTTTTCAAGAGACTCAAAGAAAAAAGAAGCTCACTGGAAAAGGGATAAGAATCTAAGAGATGTCCTGATTCATCTTTATGAATGGCAGCAGTTACTTTTGACTTGGGTCCATTCTAATCAAGAAGGTCACGAAAGACCTTTTCTCCCTGAGTCTTATAATTGGAAAACTTATGGACAAATGAATGACGCTTTTTGGAAGAAGCACCAGAAAACTTCTTTAGAAGAAGCGACTAGACTATTAGAGCAATCGCATAAAGAGGTTTTAGAGTTGATAGAAGTTTTTAGCAATGACGAACTCTTTACCAAAGGTGTCTATAAGTGGACAGGAGGGACAAGTCTAGGTTCCTACTTAGTCAGTAGCACTTCCAGTCACTATGATTGGGCTCTGAAAAAACTCAAAGCTCATCAGAAGAATTGTAAGGTATAGATGGACTGTTTGAAATTGTAAGAATCAGTTCTTTTAAACGTAAGATAAAAGCAAAGGGCTATCAAGTGATGTAGCCCTTTTGAGTTATACAAGCAAATTACCATGCAAAAGCTGTCGTTGGAGCATTGAGCGCTTCTAACCACTGTTTATTTTTTACGGGGCAAAGAGTTACGGATATACCGGCCATATCTAGACTGGTCATAAATGTTCCTGATTTTATAAAGGTAATAGTGACTCCTTCAATTTCTAAGAGTTGAAGGAGATCATTGATAAATACGCCCATTTCTAAGTTGCTGGTAGTGCCTAGATTATTTACAAGCAATATAAATTGATCACCCTTTTTCCAATGATAGTGCAATCTTAATTTACTTATAATTTCATTTGCAAGGATTTCCGATGATTGGAATGGGACGATACGATAGCCTTCTTCGCCATGTATCCCAATACCATAAGATATATTTCCTACTTCCAAGTTAAATAGTGGAAGAGTGGCTTGGGGGAGACTAGCCGATTTCGTTGCAAAGCCAATTGTTGCGATTTCGGGAGCAAGCTGATGACCTAAATCAGTTAGTTGCTCGATGTCGGCACCATTTTGAGCTGCATATCCTAGAACTTTATGAAGTAAAATAGTCCCTGCAAGCCCTCTTCCTCTAATTTGAAATCTATTGTGAGGTTCAATAGAAATATCGTCGTGTGCTAGACTATAGCCGACCTTAATTCCTTCTTGTCTAGCAGTATTAATGGCCGAGCTAAATTCTTTGATGTCTGCTTCGAAATTTTTTACAATGATGAAGACACCGTGACCATTGTTTAAAAAACGAATGGACTCTAAGATTTCAGTTCTTGTAGGAGGAGTAAATAATTGGCCATAGATAGCAGCGGTAAGCATTCCTTCTCCCACATATCCAATATGCGCAGGTTCGTGACCGGAACCTCCACCCGACAATATTGGAACCTGATGAGGATTGCGATTTTTTTGATAGACTAATGGTAAGGTAGGGTGTTTTTCTAATTCAGTATGACTGCTGACAGTTGCCGAAATGTAACTTGAAATAATTTTCTGTTTATGATTTGAAATAAATGTCATTGTGGTCTCTTTCCAATAATTGTCATGATTAGAAAGTCTGGTTGTGGAACTGGACTTTTTTTATTGACGTAAGCCTTCACGATTTCTGCTAGAGCATGTGAATGATAGTCTAACAAAAAACAAGTATAAGCAGATGAATCGATATCAATCTGACCGTATTCTCTTAAAATTTTTGATACAAGCAAGCGACAGTAGCTGATAAAGTGGTCATAGAAGTTATTTTGCCCTTGAATATCAAAAAGTTGAATATAAAAGTCACGCTCTTGTTCGAAATAAAAAAATAATTCTTGTAATAGTTTTTGGCCTGAAATGAAGTCCAAGTTATTGGTGATATACTCGGTTAAGTCATTTTCAAATATCCAGTCTAGCAGTTCATATTTGTCAAGAAAGTGATTATAAAAGGTCTGTCTACGAATGCCAGCTGATTCCATGATATCTACAATGGAGATTTTGTCAAATTCTCTAGTAGCTAATAGGTCTCTAAATGCCTTGGCAATCCGTTTTTTTGTAATAAGTGATGATGCCATAGGAAACCTTTCTTTTACTTACTTCATTTTACCAAAAAAATGTTTTAAACGGGTTTAAAAGGGGACAAATAATAGAATCTGTCCCTTATCATCCAGCAATAAAAAATATATAATGAAAGCGAAAACAAAGGTACATGCCGAAAGGAGTTTCTCATGAAAAAAATTATAAATGAACCGACACAAGTTGTTGATGAAATGTTGCAGGGATTGTCATTCATGCATGATGACTTGGTAGAACGCTTAGATGGTTTTGATGTCATCGTTAGAAAGGCAGAAAAGACAGGAAAAGTTGGACTCATTTCAGGTGGAGGTTCAGGACATGAACCAAGTCATGCTGGATTTGTAGGAGATGGAATGTTGTCTGCTGCCATTTGTGGAGCAGTCTTCACTTCACCTACTCCGGACCAAATTTTAGAAGCCATTAAGGCGGCTGATGAAGGTGCTGGAGTTTTCATGGTCATCAAGAACTATTCTGGTGACATTATGAACTTTGAAATTGCACAAGAACTTGCTGAAATGGAAGGTATTGATGTAGCAAGTGTTGTGGTTGATGATGATATTGCTGTTGAAAATAGTCTCTATACCCAAGGGCGTCGAGGTGTTGCAGGTACTATATTAGTCCATAAAATTTTGGGTGCTGCAGCTCGTTCTGGTAAATCATTGTCTGAAATGAAGGACTTGGCCGATAAACTTGTCTTAGAAATTAAAACAATTGGGCTGGCCCTGTCTGGAGCAACCGTTCCTGAAGTTGGGAAACCTGGATTTGTTCTAGAAGATGATGAATTTGAATATGGAGTTGGTATTCATGGTGAGCCAGGATATAAAAAAGAGAAAATGCAACCTTCAGCACAATTAGCCTCTGAATTGGTTGAAAAACTATCTGAAGGTTTCCAACTTAAAGCTGGAGAACGCTATGGCCTTCTCATTAATGGTTTAGGAAGCACTCCTCTTATGGAACAATACGTATTTGCAAATGATGTGGCTAAATTACTCCATGAAAAAGGTGTTGAGTTGGCGTTTAAGAAAATTGGAAACTATATGACATCAATTGATATGGCTGGCTTGTCATTAACATTGATTCGATTGGCAGATGATGAGTGGTTGGATGCTCTAAATGCACCTGTTACTACCCCAGCTTGGTAAAACTCAAGGAGGAAATGTCGCATGAATGCTGAACAAGCTCTTGAATGGATGAAGCTTTTTAATGAAAAGATTCAAGAACAGAAAGATTACCTTAGTGAGCTAGACACCCCTATAGGAGATGGAGACCACGGTGGAAATATGGCGCGTGGCATGGCTGCAGTGATGGAAAACTTAGAAGGAAAGCAATTTGAGACCAGCAGTGATGTGTTTAAGCTTGTCTCAATGCAACTACTGAGTAAGGTAGGCGGTGCTTCTGGTCCCTTGTATGGCTCTGCTTTTATGGGCATGGCCAAGGCTGATTCTAATTCGAAAATAGAGGAAATATTACAAAGCGGTTTGGATATGATTATCAAACGTGGAAAAGCAGAAGTTGGAGAAAAGACAATGGTTGATGTTTGGACTCCTGTTATTGCTGCCTTGTCTGCTGGTCAATTGACTCAAGAGGTTATTGATAAGGTAGTGAATGCTACCAAAGATTTACTTGCAACTAAAGGAAGGGCATCTTATGTAGGAGAACGTTCTCTTGGACATATTGATCCTGGTTCATTCTCATCAGGATTACTCTTTACTGCTCTTTTAGAAACTGGGGTGGTTTAATGGGAAGTATTGGTCTTGTTATCGTTTCACATTCCAAACACATTGCAGAAGGTGTTGTTGAACTGATTAGTGAAGTAGCTAAAGATGTTCCGATTACTTATGTAGGAGGAACCGAAGATGGAGGAATTGGAACTAGTTTTGATCAAGTAGATAGGGTTGTTTCCGAAAATCCAGCAGATACTTTATTAGCTTTTTTTGACCTAGGTTCTGCTAAAATGAACTTAGAAATGGTGGCTGATTTCAGTGATAAAAGTATCCTCATCAATAGGGTTCCAATTGTAGAAGGTGCCTATACTGCAGCTGCTCTTCTTCAGGCTGGTGCAGAACTGTCAGTTATTCAAACACAGTTGTCGGAGCTTGAAATCAATAAATAAGGAATTTTACTATAACTCTTTTTATAGATGGGCTATTGATTATCTCAACTATAAAATGTTAAGTAAATAATTTCAAAATCAGAAAGGGATTGCTTTATGCAGTTCCTTTTTAATGTAAAAGGAGTGGAATCATAGCGTTTCTAAATTGTGAATCATTCAAAACTGATTGGGATGGGACTATTCTAGCTTTAGAATTCTTTAAAAATTAAAATTTAAGGCAATCAATGGCTTAGAATAGTGCGAAAACATTTAGTTTATAGGAATTCTAGGTCTAGAATTGCATGGATATTTATGAAGTTGAGTTATTCGATAGTTAGGATTGTTCTATTCTGAAAGATTTGAGCTGTCAATCTTCTAGAATAGTAGTTTGCCAATGAATTTTGTTGAAAGATTCCTTGTTTTATGGTAGTCTAAAGTAAAAGAAAGCCTTATCATTATATTTGTATCTCTAATCTGACTTGGTTTAGGTCTAGAAGAAGGATAGATCTTTTTGGGATTTTTAATAACGATTATATTTTCACTTGCAAAAAATGTATTTCAACTTTACCTAATGTAGAAGAAGGAAATATCATAAAATGCTTATGACTTGTTTGAAAGAGAATGTAAACTAAAAATGGATTCCCTTTACATATTAGGAGTAGGTAGATGAGTAATCTAGAGTCAATTCGTAAAGCGCATATCATCGTGTGGGGTGCCTATCTATTTTTATCATTAAGGGCGCCGCTAATTAGCAGCACGGATTATTTCTTGCTTCTTTTTTTAGCGTTTCTCTATTCGATAGTATCGCTCCCTATATATTTATTGAAAAATAAAATAGTATCTATCTGTCTAGCCATAAATTCGATTCTGTTAATGAGTTTCCCGATTTTAATCAATAAATATTTCCCAGGAAAGGTTTCTATTTATATCGTATTAATAATTATTTTTATCCTGGAGTTCTTAATCTTTAATATAATTGGTAAAGATTTTGATACTAGATTAGCTAGTGAGTATAGGAAAATCAGTCAGTTTAAAAGTAAGATGTCTCAATCTTCTTGGATAAAATATTTAGAGATTTCTAGTTTTATATTAACTATATTTCCATTTATTCTTCATGGTACAGTTGATAATCGTGTATTGACTCTTATCTTTTTGATAAAAATTTGTGTAGATACTACGATAAAGGTTCTATTAAACAGAATTTTTAAGACAAGTAAGGTAATGAAAAGGAGGATATTTTCTCTTTTCGCACTAGATTTGATGGTCTATATATTTTTATGTTATGTTTTAGTGATACAAAAAGACGTATATCTGTTTTCAATTCTACTAATTTTTTCTAATTTCTCACTTCCCTTTATCAGAGAAAAAGAGTATGAATTATTCAAAAATAAGAAGTAATATAAATTGAAAATATACAAGGGCTTCTTCTTTTTAAAACACAATATCGAAGCAATTGTTTGTCTAAAAAGTTGATTATTTGGATGAATGTCGTTTTTTTTGATGTTAATCATGGCAATGATGATTTATGCAAAATAAAAAAGATAAGGACACTGTAAAATTATGATGCGTAAACTAATTATTTTCTTACTAATGCTCTCTTTTTTAGGCTTGTGGTTAGAGTTGCATGTCTTAGTGAATAACTTGCCATTGAATTTAGAAATTCCCCTTGATTTTGTTATCAGTATGGGTCTTACTTTCTGTAGTTTGATTTTCTCAAAAATAGTTTTAGACCTACTATATGCATTGAAAGATGTATACAAGAAAGAAGGTCTTATTACAATTTTTCCTTTTATTTTTATAGGAAAGAAGAAAGTAAATTTGAGATTCTCACCCTATTTTTCATTCTACCGTAAAAGTTTGTCTACTGATGATTTGAAATCTAGAATTATATGGAGTTTTATTCTTGAGATAGCCATTATCGTAGCCTTTATTTTTAAAATGCCTATCGTCCTAATTGTGCTTATAACAATATTTTTTTGGAATATAATGGATATCAACCATCTCGTTTTTAATAAGACAGAATTTCTTTTCAATCAAAATAAATTTCAAAAAGAAGATTCGTTTGACAGGTATTTGACCAATACGTTAAAGGATAAAATACAAAAATCAGAGCTAAGTTATTCTGACTTAATGTGTATTCTGCTGTATGATGCGATTAACCAATCCACCTTTTTAACGGATAGCGAGATCTTTGAGGATATTTTGAAAAAAATCGAAGATTCTCAGAACACCCTTCTGTGTACAGGTCTAGCCGAGTTACTGATGTATGAAATTACTATTAGTAAAAATCATAACTGGCCAGAAAAGGTTAATCAAATTAGAGTGCAGCTTATTCAAATCAATCAGTTAGAGTTTTACTATTATACAAATTGGTTAAGGCAAAATTTTGATTTCTGTATGAATAGAGAATATGCCAAGATGAAGTCACGAAGGATATTGATTAGTAATAAGAAGATAATCTAGATTCATACTGTTCGTACAACAAATGAAATAATTTCAACTAATTAGGTTTGCAAATTTGTTCATCTATAGAATATGATTATGCAAAAAAGTATCTTATCTAGGTAATGAAGAGATGTGTCTCTTAATGAAGTATCATCTCTACACAAGGGATTGCTTTCTTTTTGGAGAAACGTTGCACTAAATGGAGCACTTACTTATTTTATGAGGATAGAAGATGATTCGACTAAGTGATAAAGTCAGAGTGGTCTTTTCTCTTTTAGGAGTAAGTTCCATATTGGTTAGTATGTATCTT
>ERZ773051.2042-NODE-2042-length-10291-cov-4.267780_pt1 | contig 10291 bp, 10 predicted proteins | sample MGYA00580631_ERZ773051 | MGnify/ENA primary metagenome ERZ773051 (study PRJEB29015, sample SAMEA2738137) | human oral metagenome | biome: human oral; feature: human-associated habitat; material: saliva | place: China | collected 2204 ...
ACAAAGAGCAAAAGGAGAATACTGATAATGAGAAGCACGACCAACATTTCAATCAAGGACACTAAAATTCTTTATTCGAGCATAAAAAAACTTGGCAGCATCGGCTACCAAGCGACATGAAAAAAAACAAAAACATTGAACGTAAAAGTACATCTATAGTGTACCTCTATTTATTTTGATTGTCTAATGCTTTGTATGCAATACACAAAAAGACTAGGGTTCTCCTAGCCTTTTTTATCGCTCCCAAATTTCACCGTTATCAGCATAGCCCACGTAGTCCACGCCGTCAACGGGCTTCATGCCACGGCCTTCTATTAGAAGGTGGCCGTCTTTATCTCGCCAAAAGTCGAGCATGTCAGCCACATCTTCCCAAGGCTGTTCTTTTAGCTCATCGGCATATACGTCTTCAATTAATTGTTTGATTTCTCTTTCAGTATCAGTCATAAGTTTGTCCCTTCTTTCTGCAATTAATTCTTCCAATTCATTCAAATCATCCACAGTAGCGTGGTTCCTGATAAAACTACGAGCTGACGAGCGTTTTGACAGATAATTTCTGTGTTCCTTGTTTTGTTCTGCCCATTTCTGATTCGCTTTTTTTTGTGATTCCGATACCGCCATATTACTGCCTCCTTATTTCGCCAACAACCACCATACAAGTAAAACAACCACTACACCGATAAGGAACGTGATTTTTTCCATCCGTGTTGTTTTTCTTACTGTCACCTTCAGATGATCATTATTATAAATGATTTTGCCTCTGTTGTTTTTCATTTTTTCTTATGTTAGAATATACTAAACAATAGTTAGGAGCTTTCGCTCCGAACTATCATTTCCAAACGATGGTTATTTTGATGAAAAAGATATTAATTTCAATGCTTAACTCTTTCATCCGTAGCCATCGTTTTTTGTTATGTTTAGCCATTCTATTTCCTCCTATGTTTGTTAAGGTTGTCTGTCACTCAACCTTACATTTATATTATAGTACATGTACTATATAAAGTCAACACTTTTGATAAAGAAATTTAGTTTTTTTGCAAAATAAAAACCCCCGACTAAAAGCCGAGGACAGTTCGAGAAATTTATCGAATTGATGCCAAGTATTCCGAAATCTATGTTATCACTTATCGCAGAGATTAGCAAATATAAAAAAGAGCTATGAGATAACCTCGTAGCTCTTTGCCTATGATGGATAGCTTAATTATACCACAAATAAAAAAACGCACCAGACCCCGTAGAGTTACTGGCACTTTCCTAGATATATTATAGCAAATAAAAAAAGCCCCAGCACAATGCTGAGGCTTCGACCACTACCACCATGATGTCCCTATTGTGGCGTGAGGGGAGGTGATATACTCCTTTTTTATTTTATAGTTTTCGTGGTCTGTTATTTTCCAGTTTGCCCTTGTGTGGCTTGCGCTCGTTCTTCGATAGCCTTGACTACTGAAGCACTAGCTTCATTGATTGCCTTAGAAACCGCCGCAGTGTCGTTTGATTGGCTATTCAAGAAGCGGTCAAAATCATCGTCTGGCAATGTCAAGTGTTTAGCACCCGCTGAGCGTAGAGCGTCCACTGTTCCCATTGAACCGATACCAAACACACGACCATTAACTACACCAACATATCCTTGACTTCCGCTTTCGCTACGTACTACATAATCCATATTTTCTTCTTCCTCTTTCTTGTTTACTAAATTATCGCCATCGTTGATGATGACTACATTCTTATCCAATCCACCCGCTAATCCCGTGCTAGTGAATTGCCACCAACGTGTATGTTCCATGTTTGGATACACACCCCAGTAAGGCTCTGGGCGTACCTCATAATCTGGATACGCTGCAATCCATAGGCTATTGGGATAGCGTGCAGTAATTTGATTTACATACACATTAGCTAGTGTGTACGGCTTGTAACTGTAATAGATAGGCTCAAAGCCGTTTGATTTACAGATATCCATAAACGCTAGGACTGCATTAGTATTCGCTTGTTTATCACCGCTAGCGCCGTCTTCATAATCACACACTAAATAGCGTGGGTGTGATGGCAGATTACTGATAAAGTAATTCGCTTCACTAACAGCAGTACCTACATCCCCACCGAAACGAGCGAAATGATAGTAACCAATACAGTTACTTGTGTTGGTTTGCTGGCTAGCCACTGGACTAACCCAACCCACACCCTCAGTTACCTTGATTACCGTGTTGTTAGTGCCACTAGCTTGGCAGATAGCCGTTAAGTCGCCCGGTTGATAAGCTGACACGTCGATAAAATAATTATCTTGTGCCATGCCATCAAATGGCAATTCAAACCATCCCACCATTTGTTGAGTTGGTGCATTCCAGTCAATATAGCTGAAATTACCAGCACTATCAAGGTTTCTTGTCACCTTACGTGTCCAACCGCCATTATATAGACAGTCAGCGTTACCATCAATATTCTGCTCGATAGTAGTAACTGTGCCGTCTGGGTTCTCTGCCACTACAAAACCGATATGTCCGAATTGGTGGTATGGCAAGCAGTTAGTTACCCAAACACTCCCCACTGGCGGATTGTTAGCACCGTTAAAGCGTGTGACTTTAAGCCCTAGACTTTCAGCACGGCTTAAGCCATCGATGGCATTTAAGTAGCTGAAATCAAGGTTAAACAAGCCTTGATATTGCAAAACGTTGTCAATCAAAGCAACACATTGCCCGCCATAAGGGTTAGTGGGAACAGTGACACGTTGATTAACGAGACTATCAAGCGTGTTTAATAATTGTGCTTTTGAAGTCATGTTTCTCCTTTCTGTAATTTATTTCTGGATGGATTGCTTAATTTCCAAAATCGTGTTTTCCAATTCAGTAACCTTCCTCTTCAAATCGTCAATTTCACTTGTAGGTAATTGAGATTTTGTTACAAGCGGGTCTGCCGCAAATTTGTTTTGTTCTAAAACCTGTAGAAAAAAGTTATTGTACGTTGGGAATAAACCATACGCTTGGTTGATAGTCAACGATGAAGATTGCTTGTCTTTAATCTCCTTAATGTCCGCCCCAACCGCTTGAGCAAATTCTGTGAACTTACTCATAGCGCTCACGCTTTCGCTGCATTATACACGCTCACAAGGTCTTCTTGCTCGATTGTGTCGAGACGCCCACCCAATTCAGTCATTTTCGAGATGATACCGCTGTTGGTATTCCCGCCAGCTGATTCGATGTTATCAGCAATCTCCTTGAGTGTGTTAAGGTTTTCGGGGGCTCCACCAATAATGTCGGCCTTAACTTGTGTGATAGCTTGTGTCAAGCGTTCTTCACTGACACCAGTCGCCTTACTGGCAATAGATGCCTTAATTTCTTTAATGTCAGCACCTACGGCTTGGGCAAAATCGTGTAATTTACTCATTTATGTTTCCTTTCAAATTTTAGCTAGATTATAGACATTAACAAGGTCTTCAGTGGTGTCACTGCCACCACTGATTAACCCAGAATCTCGCAATTCATCAGCTAGTAGTTTCAACTTAGGGCTCTTGTCCGATGGAATGGCACTATCCGCATTTAGTGAGTTTTTCACTTTCACCTTGAAATTATTAGACGGGAAAATATGCCCATCTAGTTTAATTTCTAGGTAGTAAGTGCCAGTAGGTACCACATTACCCATTGAGAATGAGAATGTTCCGTTTTCAACAGCAACATCTTGATAAAGTGCTACTGTTTCATCATTGGACAGTGTTAGCTTACCAGTACTAGACAGTTCCATGCGTTTCCCATCGTAACCCAAAATTTCAAAACCAAAGACGGAAGTGATGTCCCCAGATTTTAGGACATCACCACCTTGAATTTGGTTGATGGAAGTCATGAGCTTAGCCATAGGCTAGTCCTCACGAGGTTTTTGATAATTAAGTGCTCGTTCGCTGTCAGCAACGCCCTTAGTAGTCGGGTCAGTTACGATTCCAAGGATAACCAAGATCACAACGAGGGTATTAACTCCCTCTTGGATATTGCTAGGGATTGTAAGCCCGAATTGTTGCAACATGAGAAATACTGCTGAGATAAGAGCTACAAGAGTTGTTTTGTTTTGCAAGCGTAGTTTAAAGTTAATCATTTTCATTTTCTCCTTTTTCTTCCTCGTTTTCTGAGGTTAAATTAAATTTGTCTTTGTCGATATTTTTTTTTATGTACTTATCAAAGTACGGAATTTCCACTCCTAGAGCCGATAAGCTAGCTAGAATACTAGAGCCATAAGCTGCAATCATAGCCATGATAAAGGCATCTAACATCCCGCCTAAATTCATGAAATTAGCGAACGGATAGAAGATGGCTACAAAGATAATCATAGCAGTATGACTGACAAGCCCTTTTCTGAATTTAGAGCTTGAAAACTCATGATAAGCCCACGCCCTGGATACTCCCACCACGATATCACTAGCAATGATAATCATTAGTAGGAACACCCATAAATGGTCATCTATCCCATGCTCGTAGAAGTTCCGTACAACATCCAAAATCCCCCAAATTCCATCTGGCTTGTTCAATATTCCCCCTTCTACTCAAATTTCAAACCACGGAAGGATGATGGTTGATTTGGCGTGTTTTTAACTGAAATCTTGTAGAGACCAACATCCAACCGTGCGCCATCATCCAAGTTAGCACCGTTGCTACTTACAGACACGTTCTCCCCGAAGTATTTAACTACAACTGGTTTATTGACATAGACCAAAACTTCAAACATGGTCTTTTGAGCCCCATTAAAGTGCCCCTCTAAGTCAAACCCGTCTACCTTCGAAGGTAAGAATTTAACCTCTTTTTCAACATCAGACAAATAATCTGAATAGTTCAAGTCTGAGACGACACGATTATTTTGATAGCCAATTTTGTCGCCAGTGCTGACATTCTCAACACGATAAATCAATTGACTCGCTAGAAATTCTGCCGATTTTCGATGACCTAAATCGCCAAAATGACACATATCAGGAATAAGAGCCTTAACGCTATACTCTGAGTCATTCAGAATATTTCTAGTCCCGGCATTGTAGTCAATGAATGGAATACCTAGCTCTTTCGCTAAATCTCTCTTGAGAGTATCAGCGATACTGTTAATCTTTGAGCCAAAACGATTATAGTTTTCAAATTGGGCTTGCGTTGACATCAAGATAGGTTTAATCCCTTTGGATATCAAGCGTTTAACAATGTCGATGTGGTTCTCTTCGAAAGGTTGAATGTTGGCCTTCTGGTAAACACTGTCATTAATTCCCATTGAGATAATAGCATAGTCGATTTTTTCGGTGATTGGAGATAAGACAGCATCCAAGTTATCTTTTAACCAAGCAATTGTTTTTCCAGAGAAGCCCCGATTATAGAATTTGTGGTTAAAGTCATACCCTTTTTGACCGTTAATAATACCGTTTAAAATCTCGGTATAAGTGTTTGGTTTTGATGTCAAACTTTCAAGAACATTTCCTGAATAACCAGATGTTCTGTACCCATCCGTCGTTGAGTCACCTAGCGTTACGATAACTGTGCGTTTGGTTTGCAAGTCAACCATCAACTGTTCTAATGTTATGTCTTGTTTCTGCTTAACCTCTTGGTTGGCAAGAAAAATATTGCTATCGCTAGAAATATGCCTAATTTCATTTAGGTATATTTCAGCCACTTTGATTAGTGAGGCTGCTTTAGAAATATCTTTCTTCTTGTGACTGTCGTAACTTTCCATGTCCGCTACTTGAAACTTTTTGCTTTCTCTATCAAAGAGTAACAATTTCCCAGAGTAGTTCGGTAAGGTAATTTCAAAATCTTCAATGCCGTTAATGTAATAATTTTGAAAAGAGACAATGATGTCGCCTTTTCTTTGACCTCTGACAGTATTTGTTTTGGCGTCAAATGTGATTTCCCCTTGGATAACTGTCCCCCAGTCGGCATTCACGTAATCTAAGCGTTCACCGACTTTGAGCCCCACCGTCTTAACAAATGGAGAGGATTGTGGGTGAACCAATGCTCCATTAAATAGGATTGCTAAGATGGTTTCACGATTACCAATGTTTTGAATGTCGTTTAATGTTTTGACATATAACGAGTTCGTCTCGTCGTTGTAAACAACGTACTGCGACAAACCCGTTTTTGGCAGCGGAGCTGTTAAGGTATCTCTGGCGTTGGCTTTACGTTTTCCGACTTGGAACCAACTACCGCTGCTTAATTCCACTTGAGAATTGGCGACATCAATCAATAGGCGACCTGCAATCATCAACCCAAACCCCATGCGTTCATCAAGTTTGGTGTCTGTGACTGCTCCATCAACGATGTTAGATGTTGCAACGGCATTGTTCCCAACCACTGCCACCTTGCCGCCTGAAATTTGCTCTCTTGCATCTTGCGCAAGGTTTGACCATTTGATTTGACCACTACCGTTCTTGTCTACCTTGTTGTCGTCATTCCGCTCCCCTAGTTCTTGGCTTGACTTGGCGGTTGTTTGGATATCTTGAAGACGTTGATTTAGGGTTTCGTATTCCCCCCGAGCTTTTGCGACTTCCAAATTGGCGTTGCCGTTGGAAGTCCCATCGGTGTAAGTTGTTTCGATAGCTTTAGCAATGGCTTCTCGAACGTCCGCCCCCCTCGTCTTCTTACGGATAGCCCTAGTCAAAACGTCAATGCTTTTAGTGTTTTCTAAAGGTGTCACATCATCGTATAGATTTAAGCGCCCTTCTGCTTCATTCTGTGGCATTTGTTCCTCCTTCTTTTAATTCGTTTTGTAATCGTGTAATTTCGGCTTCTACATCCCTAATCGTCCTAGTGCGTTCTTCCTCGTCCATGTTGAATGATGCAAGTTGATTATCGTAGTTAGCTTTGGCTGCTAGATAATCAGCAAACGCTTTATCATACGCAATCAATTCATTTTGTGAAGCATCTGGTTTAGGTGGGTTAGGGTACGTTGGTGCTATTGGCTCCGTGTTAGGTCTATTCTTAAGTGTCGTAAGTTGACTCTGTAGAGCTTTCAAACGTTTAGTCTTGTCAGTAATAGAGGTGTTCTGTTTAACTCGTTCAATAGAGTTTTCCGCCTCTTGCAACTGCAATTGATAGGCTGCGAGTGATTGAGATTGTGAGCCAATCGTTAACTCAACTGACTGTGGATTCAGTATATCAATTTTTTTCTCTAAGATTTGCAAACTTTCGATACCAGATAAAGGAGCGTTGATAATTGGGTGCTTATTCCCGATTTCAAATTTATCATAACGATCATCAATCAAATAGCGCTCAACTGCTGAGATTGTCCATTTCGCTAGGGCAATCTTTTGATTTCGCAGATATTGTTTCCCACGGGCTAGAAGAACGCTAGGATTGTCGATTTCCGTCCAGATTACTGGCTTACGGATAATGCCAAATTCCTTAATGAGTTCCTTGTCTTCTAGGAATAGGCTGTGATTATTGACATTCCAAATTGTAATCTGCTCCCTTGTAACATCGGGGCTTTGGTCTTGGTCTGGTTGGTCTTTCTGCACATCCGCACCAACGGGCATGATTTGAGTGGCAAGCCCGTCAAAATCAAGTGTTCGACTAGCAGACTTGATATTTTTACCAATTTGAATAGGCGACTTCTTGACCTCTCCAATGTCTTTCGTCCAGTCTAAACACAGTACGGTGTTTCGCTCATAAACCCTTAAATATCCACCGATATTGTTGATAATACGCTCTCGGACACAATCCCAACTAGATTCATACCCAATATAACGAAACGGCTTATCTGTTTTGCTGTTGACAGTAACGCTATACAAATGATAACGCTTGTAGTCTTCGACTTGACTGTTGGCCACTTTTAACATTTCGAACAGATATTGCCCTGCCCCACGGTTTGGCAATTTTTGGAACCATTGGGACGAATCGTGGAGATATGATAGGAAATCTTCACACGTTACTTTTTGAGCGAAGCCGTCTGTTGTCATTTCATTAGTCGTGGTTAAGACACGGCCAACAAATTCAATTGCTCCATCGTGGAGGTTGACTACTTCAACGATTGATTTAAACGGTACCATCTTATTGTAGAGTGGGTGACTGAATGGGATAGCAAACGTAAATTCATGAATAGTGTTGAGCGCTTGAGTGACTTCACCAGCTATGATTTTCCCGCCTTTTGCACTATACGGATTGTGAATTGTCTTCCGTCCATCAGTAGTGCGACAAAGCTTATCCCCACGCCTAGCGTTGAAATCAGGCCACCAGTAAACAGCGTATCCACCTTTTTTTCGGATAGTCTCTGGTGGGTCTGGGATTGTGATTGTTTTGGTATCAACTCCCTCTAGACTGTTATCGTAATGAAGTAGATAGATATCGGTGCGATACTCACCGCTATCGTGGTTGTGATTTGAAATATCGATGGTGCAGTACCAATCATCACCCCACCTCACCCCTGGGTACCAATAAACATCGTCTTGGTCTACTACTCTACCAAATTCATCCGACCAATTCTCCTTCTTACTCCAAGTCGGAAACAGCACCTTTGCAAGTCTTGCGTCATTGACGACACCAGACACTTTGACACTGTAGCCGGTATGGCTAACGTTAAATACTTCAACCTTCATTATGCCATAACCTCGTTGTTAAAGTGCATGGCAATAGTGCCATTGCCCTTAGTTTTAAAATAGTTGATACCTTGGTAGAGTGTCAGTGTGAAGTCCCTATTCTCGCCACGCTTAAGGTTGTAAATCACACCGTCTTCGTCAATAAGTGTAACATCTTCTTCGCAATAGACCACTGGGCTAATAGCTGTATCACCAGAATTAACAAAATAGATTGTTCTTTCTGTTCTAGTATAGCCCAACTGCCACTTAGTCCAAGTTGAGTCGTCACTTTCAAAATCGAACGTGTCCCAAACATCATCGAAGTATTCGTTTTCGTGAAATGCAAATGGATAACACTTGAATACAATGGTAGCAACCAGATTTTTTTTGATAGGATCGTCAGCTACCTTGATACTCTTAATCTTGCCCATCCAGTAATAGCGCCTATCGTGGGTATCAAACAGCTTGCGTTCTGTTTTAGTTACCATTTGAGACTTGATTTTTCGCTCTGCAGCCTTGCGCCCTTCGTATTCTGTGAATGGTAGTTTAAATTCATAAGTAATCTCACGAGGTTCGAAGACACGCTCCCCTAGAACGCTAGAGAAGTCCAACACCCCTTGCATAAAGGGGATTGACTCAACAATTTCTTTTTCATTTGGCGTTGGTGCTTCTCGTTTCTGTAAGTACCAACCAGCGTCACGACTATTAAAATCGCCAAACGCTATATATTCTTTGATTTTAGTAATCATAATCTGTGTCGTCCTTTCAGTGTTTTAATTGTGTCAATGGCACTGTTGAAATTATTAACTGTGCCACCGACCAAGGCACCAGTATCAAGCACCATGTTTTGACCTTGTGCGATTTGTTCCTTAACGTCTACAAGAGCGTCAATTACATCATTAAGCAAGCCGGCTGAGTGTGCAGCGTAGGCTTCTTGACGTGCTGAGATGGTAGCGTCTGGAGTCTTATCTCGCAAGACTTCCATCTTAAGCTGACTAGCCATATTTGAAGTGGCGCCGGTCAACATCGCATTAGCTCGAACATTGAACCCGTTAACTTGGTCACGGATGTAATCAAGGCTATTAGCGACTTCTGGAGCTGATTCGTCGATACCTCGAGCAATACCAAGACCGATATACCAACCAACTTGATCACGGAATAGGTGAGATGGTGAGTGAATTTTGGCTTTAGCTTGTGCTGCACGCTCTGCTTGTGCTACAAGGGCATTAGCTGCTGCTGTAACTGCTCCAAGAGCTGACATCAGACCAGCGGCAAGACCTTGACCCATGTAAGCACCGGCTGAGAAGAAGGCTCCGTAACCGGCTCTTGCTGCGGCTGCTGCTTGGTTAACCGCTGCTTGTGTCACTGCAACCAATTGCTGACCGCTTGCTTGCATGGCTGCTACCATTTGAGCACCACCGGCACGAATAGCCGCAACCACTTGATTCATGCCGTTTCGGACTGCTGAAACAATCTGATTCATGAAGGCTTGTGTGCTAGCAACCATTTGTGTACCGCTAGAACGTAGAGCCGCAGTCATTTGCATAGCTCCAGACGTTACCGCTTGAACTGCTGACATCATGCCTGCACTTACTGCCATACCTAGTGACATCATTGTTGCTTGTAATGTCATTGCTGCTGCTCCAACAGTAGCGAATACACTAGCAAGCATCATGACTTGAGCACTTACCATAGCAAGCCCAGCTCCTGCCATTTGTGCTGAGCTAGCAAGCATAGCAAGCTGACTAGATACCATGGTAGCCATCATGGAAA
>ERZ773051.2043-NODE-2043-length-10290-cov-4.111089_pt1 | contig 10290 bp, 7 predicted proteins | sample MGYA00580631_ERZ773051 | MGnify/ENA primary metagenome ERZ773051 (study PRJEB29015, sample SAMEA2738137) | human oral metagenome | biome: human oral; feature: human-associated habitat; material: saliva | place: China | collected 2204 ...
GCTCGGCCTGCCGCAGGGCACCAAGAAGGCCGAGGGCGAGGCGACCGTGACCCGCCTGCTGAGCCTGGTCGGCCTGAGCGAGTACGCCGACCACCGCCCCAAGGAAATTTCGGGCGGCATGGCACAGCGCGTCTCTCTGGCGCGAGCGCTCGCGCGCACCCCCGGCGTGCTGCTGCTCGACGAACCCTTCGGCGCCCTCGACGCGCTGACCCGGATCAACATGCAGGATTTGCTGCTGGACGTGCACCGTCAGGATCCGACCACGATCCTGCTGGTCACCCACGATGTGGAGGAGGCGCTCTACCTCTCCGATCGGGTCATCGTGCTCGGCAAGGACACCCCGGAGAGCCCCGCGACCATCCAGCGCATCGTGACCGTTGACCGTGTTCACCCCCGCGACCGCGCGGATGCAGAAATCACCGCGTTGCGCAGCGAGCTACTCGCCGAGCTCGGCGTGGAGGAAGCCACGGTCTAAGCCGTCCCCACCCCTCGCGGTATTAGCGCTGTCCAGGGCATATATCCGGTTGGCTATATTCTGCGGGCCGCGCTCCCATCTCATCACATCATCATCTTCAGAAGCGAAAAGAACCATCATGACTTTCTCCCCGTCTCGCCGTACCGCCCTCAAGTCCCTGGTCGCAACCGCCGCCTTTGCAACCCTGCTCAGCGGTTGCGCCGGTGAGGGTTCCGGCTCCTCCAACGCCTCCGGTGCAGCCGGCGGCGGCAAGGACACCGTGACCATTGACTACGCCACCTACAACCCGCTCTCGCTGATTATCCGCAAGAAGGGCTGGCTCGAGACCGCCCTGTCCGCCGAGGGCAAGAAGGTTGAGTGGGTCAAGTCGGCCGGTTCGAACAAGGCCAACGAGGCGCTGCGCAGCGGCAACATCGACGTCGGTTCCACCGCGGGCTCGGCGGCGTTGCTGGCCCGTGCGAACGGTTCCCCCATCAAGGTCATCAGCCTCTACTCGCAGCCCGAGTGGTCGGCGCTCGTCACCCGCAAGGACTCGGGCATCACCAAGGTCACCGATCTGAAGGGTAAGAGCGTGGCCGTCACCAAGGGTACCGACCCCTACTTCCTGCTCCTGCAGGCCCTCAAGCAGGCCGGCGTTTCCGCCTCCGACGTGAACATTCAGAACCTGCAGCACGCCGACGGCCGCACCGCCCTGGACAACGGCCAGGTCAACGCGTGGAGTGGCCTGGACCCGATCATGGCTGCCGCCGAGGTGGAGAGCGGCGACGTGCTCTTCTACCGCAACCTGGACTTCAACACCTACGGCTTCCTGAACGCCACCGAGAAGTTCATTCAGTCCAACCCGACCGCCGCACAGGTCATCGTGGACGTGTACGAGTACGCTCGCGCCTGGGCCAAGAAGAACCCCGAAGAGGCTGTGAAGATCGTGGAGGAAGAGTCCGGCATTAAGCACGAGACCGCCCAGGTCGTCATGGACCGCACCCACCTGGACATCGACCCGGTTCCGGGCGCCAAGCAGGTTGAGGTACTCAAGGGCGTCGGCCCGATTCTGGTCGAGTCCGGCGACGTCCCCTCCCAGTCCGACGTGGACAAGGCCCTGAACAGCATCGTGGACGACCAGTTCGCGAAGAAGGCTGACAGCGCCGCAGTCGAGAAGATCGCCAAGGCGGTGGAGAAGTAATGGCCGCCGCAACCATTGCCCCCGCGCAAGAGAGCGCGGCCAAGCTCCCGACGCCGAAGCTACCCTCGAACCCCTTCGTGGGCAAGCAGTACCTGGGCTTGGTCCTGCCCCTGGCACTCATTGCGCTCTGGTACATTCTGAGCACCAACGGCGTGTTCACGCAGGTCCAGCTGCCCTCCCCCGACCGTGTGGTGGGCGCCGGCATCGAGCTGGCGCAGCGCGGTGAGCTGGCCAAGCACGTCGCGATTTCGACCCAGCGCGTGCTGATTGGCTTCGGCATCGGCGCGGTACTCGGACTGGTGCTGGGATCGCTGATCGGCCTGTCGGCCCCGGTGCGCGTGTTTGTCGCCCCGACCATCGGCGCTCTGCGCGCGGTCCCCTCGCTCGCGTGGGTCCCGCTGCTTCTGCTGTGGATTGGCATCGGCGAGAACTCGAAGGTGACCCTCGTGGCCATCGGCGCGTTCTTCCCCGTGTACACCACGGTTTCCGCTGCCCTCGCCCACGTGGACCCCAAACTCGTAGAGATGGCTCGCGCCTTCGGCCTGAAGGGTCTGCGCCTGTTCACCACGGTTCAGCTTCCCGCGGTTCTGCCCGCCGTCATCTCGGGTCTGCGCCTCGCGCTCGCTCAGGCGTGGCTGTTCCTGGTCGCCGCCGAGCTGCTGGGCGCCTCCATGGGCCTGGGTTACCTGCTGACCGACTCGCAGAACAACGGCCGTACCGACCGCCTGCTACTCGCCATCGTGGCGCTGGCCATCCTGGGCAAGATTACGGACGCCCTCGTCGGCCTGTTTGAGCGCTGGGTCAAGGCAAAGTACCCCAGCAACTAACGCCACCGGCACTAGCGCACAGCTAAACGCAACGCTCAGCACGCGCTGAGCTTTCAGGAGAGATGTCCGCGCGTCAGTCATCGTGACGCGCCGGAAAAAGAAGTCGGCGGGGAAACCTGTCGCCTACTGAATGATGATGATGTGCCCCGCCCCGCGCCCCACAGTAGTGAGCGCGGGGCGGGGTTCTTAATGTGTCGTTATATTACGAAGCGCTACACAGTGTGCCTTTTATGACGGGAACCTTTGCATCGGGCCCCGTGGCGCGCTTTACTAAGAAGGCAAACCATCCAGAGCGGCCGAGAGACCTGGCTCCATGACGTCGCAGCAACCCCCTCGCGCATCCGCACACACGAGTAGGCAGCGCGAGCAAGGGTGCTAATGCCAGCAACCGATGGGAGAGATATGGGACTGCCCACCCCCTTTTCGTTCACCGACCCGCTGAACCCCACCCCGAACCCCGCCCTCGAATCTGACGAGGCGCGCGTCGCGTTCTGGGAGAAGCAGGCGCAGCGACTCACCTGGGCTGAGCCCTGGCACACCGCGCACCGCTTCGAGAAGCCGAAGTCCCTCGGCTTCGACGAGGAGGGCATCGAGCAGTTCACTGTTCCCGAGATCAAGTGGTTCGAGGGCGGCAAGCTCAACGTCGCCTACAACTGCGTGGACCGCCACGTGGAGGCGGGCCGCGGCGACAAAGTAGCCCTCTACTTCGAGGGCGAACCCGGCGACCGTGAAGCTATCACCTACGCCGAACTGCAGCGACGCATCGCCCGCGCCGCCAACGGTCTGCTCAAACTCGGCGTGCGTAAAGGCGACCGTGTAGTAATCTACCTGCCGGTTATTCCCGAAACCATTATTTTCACGCTTGCGTGCGCGCGGATCGGCGCAATTCATTCGCTCGTGTTCGGCGGGTTCTCGGCGGAGGCGCTGAAGTTCCGGGTGGAAGACACCGGCGCGAAGGTTCTGATCACCACCGACGGGCAGAACCGCCGCGGCAAGGTCGTGCCCGTGAAGGTGAACGCCGATGAAGCATGCTCGGGTGAGAACAATATCGAGCACGTGATCGTGGTGGACCGTACAAGCGCCGCAGACCCCGTGGCGCACGCGCAGGTTCCCTGGACGACCGGGCGCGATATTTGGTACCACGATCTGGTGGACGATCAGCCCGATACCCATGAGTACGAGCTGCACGATGCCGAAGACCCGCTGTTTATCATCTATACCTCCGGTACCACGGGTAAACCCAAGGGTCTGGTGCACACGATGGCGGGGTATTTGGTGCAGACCGCATACACCCACGCGCTGCTGTACGATCTGCTGCCGGACTATGTGGATGACGACGGGGTGCTGCGCCCCGATGAACTGTCTGCCGTGAACGACCCGGCGAAGGTCGAATCGACTGTGCACTGGTGTACCGCCGATCTCGCGTGGGTGACCGCACACACCTATGAAATCTATGGTCCACTCGTGAATGGGGTGACCGAGGTTATTTTCGAGGGTACCCCCAACACTCCGCATTATGGCCGCCATTTCGAGGTTATCGAACGCTATGGCGTCACCAACTATTACACCGCGCCCACTCTGATTCGTTCCCTCATGGGGGCTTTTCCTGACGGCCCCGAACCCGGAAAATACGACTTCTCATCCGTGCGTCTGCTCGGGTCTGTGGGCGAGTCCATTAACCCTCAGGCGTGGAAGTGGCTGCGCAAGCACGTGGGCGGGGGTACCGCATCGTTTATCGATACGTGGTGGCAGTCCGAGACCGGCTCGACCATCTGCTCCCCACGGCCACACGACCCCGCCTTCGCACCCGAAGGGACCTTCCCCGAAGGTACCCCGCACTGCACTCCCCTTCCCGGATGCGCCACCCGCGAAGTCCCCGGTGTCTCGGTGCGCGTGGTGGACGAGCACGGTGACTTCGTTGAGCCCGGCAAACAGGGCTTCATTGTGGTCGATAAGATCGGCCCCTCCATGGCACGCACCGTCTGGGGCGACCCGCAACGCTACCTAAATTCCTATTGGAAGCACTACGGTACGCGCGGCTGGTTCCTCGCCGGTGACGGTGCGAAGGTCGATGATGAGGGCAACGTGTACATCCTGGGGCGCATCGACGATGTGATCAACATTTCCGGGCACCGTCTTTCGACCATCGAAATTGAGTCTGCGCTCGTGACGCACCCGGCCGTGGTGGAGGCTGGCGTGTGCCCCGTGGAGGACGAGCTAACCGGCCACCAGGCAGTTGCCTATGTGACACTCACCGACGAAGGTCAGGCACTTACCGAAGACGAGCTGAAGACTGTGCTCACCCAGCATGTGCGTGAGCATATTGGTCCTATCGCTAAACCCAAGGATGTGGTCGCGGTCGCCGATATTCCTAAGACTCGTTCGGGGAAGATTACCCGCCGTCTGCTGGGTGAGCTCTACCAGGGGCATAAGCTGGGCGATATTTCTTCGCTTCAGAATGAGGAGGCGCTCGGCGCTATCGCACAGGTGCTCGTAGAAACCGGGCGAGTAGACCCGGATGCGTTCACCGAGGATCAAGCGGCATAGGGGTTACGCTCGGCAGCGGCATCGCGCCGAATCTGATAGAAAGGTTCTCTGCGAGCGCGAGTGTTTTGCGGAGGCAATAGCTCCCGCCCTCAATACCCTGATGAAACTACAATGCGGCATATAACCTGCTGGTTATATGCCGCATTGGCTATATATACTAGTCAAATAGTATATTCCTCAAATGGAATTATGGCTTAGAAGGATTTTTTGCGTCCTTTTCCGAAGAAATCGGTTGCGTCTCGTCTGCGGGGTGGGCGTCGGTGGAGGCAGTCGCCTCCGCATCAGGATCGACACCGGAAGAGTTTGAGCCGTCCCGTGCCGAGTCAGCTTCCGTTTGTGGCTCAGCGGCATTCTGCCCGGATGTCCACGCACCTTTATCCACCGGCTTGGCGAAGAAGAGACACGCGACCATGCCCACGACTGCCAGAACCAGTGCCAGCATTAGTGAGTCGTTCATCGCGGTGGCGATAGGTTCACGCAGGAAGTCGGGAACCTGACCGCCGGACATCCCTTCACCGCCGACGGCGGGGGCGTTCATGGCGCTTCCGCCGGCGCCCGAGGGACGCATCCGCTGCATGGTCTGCGCAATCTGGTCGGCGATCAGACCGCCCATGAGAGTGGCGATACCCGCCGAACCGAGCACACCGGCAACCTGACGAGTTTCGTTATACACGCCCGACCCGGCACCAGCTAAACGAGGCGGCAGGTTGCGGGTTGCGGTCACCGCTAGCGGACCCCAAATCATAGAGTTGCCGATACCCAAGATCGCAAAGGGTATGAGCAGAAGCGCGAGGGGTTGATCCGCCGTCATCAGAGCGCGCAGAACAACAAATCCGACTACCAACAGGGCAAACCCCGAGACCGCATACCATTTGGGGTTTGACGTGCCTAAACGCTTACCAATGATTGGAGAGAGCGCACCCGAGAACAGGGCGAGCGGGGCGGTCATGAGTGCCGCCTGAGTGGGGCTCATACCGCGCACCTGCTGGAAGTAAATAGTAGTTGGGAATGCCATTGTCAGGGTGTGCGCACCCATTGCCGCGATAGCAATATTCGATACCGAAAAGTTGCGGTCTTTAAACAGTCCCAGCGGTACCAACGGTTCTTTGCGGTTAACAGCCTGCCACCCGATAAAGAGGGTGAACACGATGATGCCCGCGATAATCATGCCCCATACGCTCACCGGGATTCCGGTTCCCCACAGCGAATCGGTGATAGTGCCCCAGTCGTAGGTAGAACCCTCCTGAATACCGAAAACCATCAGGAACAGGCCGATAGCGGAAAGAACCACGCCCAGCCAGTCGAAGTTGTGCTGTTTGGAGGGGAAATGCGGGATATTCCGTACCGCCAGATAGGTGCCGATCACGCCGATAGGGATATTGATGAAGAAGATCCACGTCCAGCCGGGACCATCCACGAGCAGACCGCCAGCGATAGGGCCCACGAGCGATGCGATACCGGCCGCCGCACCCCACACGCTCATCGCCACCCCACGCTTATGCGGCGGGAACATGAGCGTAATAATCGACATGGTTTGCGGGGTCATCAGGGAGGCGCCTATCCCCTGCACCACGCGCGCAACAATCAGCATCTCCACATTGGGCGAAAGACCACACCACAGCGAAGAGAGGGTAAAGACCACCATACCGAGCAGGTACATCTGCTTCTGCCCGAACCTATCGCCCAGGCGGCCGGTAATCAGCAGCGGCACCGCATAGGCGAGCAGGTAGGCGCTGGTCACCCAGATCACGGCGGAGAGCGAGGCGTTGAGCTCATGCTGCATATGGGGCAGCGCCACGGTGACGATAGTGGTATCGAGCAGGATCATAAAGAACCCGATCACGAGTGACCACATGGCAACCCACGGCTTCTCGGCGGTTTGCTCCATTGATGGCGCGCTGCGGTGCGTCTTTGATGCGGCTGGCTCTGCCATAAATCCCCTGCCTTGTCTTCTCGGCGGTACCGCCGGGCAATAAAAACCTAGCACTTCATCATAACGCCGTCTTGAGCCCCGCACGAGAATTCTCATCATGCGGTGCTGTCTGAGCGCATCCGCACAGGGAACGCGGGTTCCTGATGTTCTCAGGAAGCACAGAAAAACCATAGACATTGCGGCACAGCAAGCCTAGCCTGGATATACAAGTATTTTTCAACACACAGGAGGATACGATGGCTAACGTTACGATCATTGGCGGGCACGGCAAGGTTGCTCTTCTGGCAGAACCGATGCTTCGTGAACGCGGACATACGGTGAACGCTATTATTCGTAGTGAAGATCAGTCGGCAGATATTATGGCGACCGGTGCTAACCCTGTGGTTGCCGATATTACTGCCCTGAGCACTGAGGAGATGGCGAAGCTCTTCAAGGATTTACATACAGAAGTGCTGGTGTGGTCCGCAGGTGCGGGCGGTGTAGGTGGCCCCGAACGCACCTATGCGATTGACCGTGACGCCGCGATTCGCTCTATGGAGGCGGCACAGCAGGCAGGTCTTCGACGGTACATCATGGTCTCGTATTTGGGGGCCGGAACCGAGCACGGTGTGCCCGCGGATAATCCGTTCTTCGCGTATGCGGAGGCTAAGGCGGAGGCTGACCAGCATCTTCGCGGCACCCGGTTGGAGTACACGATTCTAGGCCCCGGCATGCTCACAACCGAGGATGAAGGCGGTATTACCGTGGGGGTCGATCCGGTGTACCACTCCGATTTGAGCTCCCATACCCCGCGTGCCACCGTGGCACGGGTGCTCACTGAGGTAGTCGATGATTCCAGCACACTCGGCAAGGGCATTCCCTTCACCGGCGGCGATACCGAGATTCGGCAGGCTCTCGCTCAGGCACCGTCAAGCTCACAGCTGCGCTAGGGTTTGCCGAATGCGCCTGCCCCGGCTGGTTACGGATGCGCCCCCGAGCCTCTTCACGGGTTCGGGGCGTGTTTTTCTCTCGCGCAAGGTTGGCTCGCGCGCCGGGGTAACGGAGCGTTTGGTATGTGCCGCTGTGCCTGCGCGCGGGTGCACTCTTGTCATGTCAGGTTTGCCCTCGCAGCGTGCGGGTGTTATCTCGCGATGAGTTCCGGGGCGGCTATTCCGTTGGTGCCGCATCGCTCGGTATCCTAAAGTACCAGGTATTTTTAGAGCAACCGCAGGAGGTTCCCGTGGGATTCTTCGATCTCTTCGCCGACAAAACCCCGGAAGAGCCCGCCGAGGCGCAGCTCACCGCCTACGTTCAAGGCAAGGTTCAGGGTGTGGGGTTCCGATGGTGGTGTGCCGGGGCCGCCAAGCCGCTGGGATTGAGCGGATACGCCGAAAACCTGGATGACGGTCGGGTGAAGGTGATAGCGCAGGGAAGCCGCGCATCCTGCGAGCGCCTGCTGGAGACCCTTAATTCGGGCGATACCGCCGGACATGTGGAGTTTGTGGATGCGTCTTTCACCGAACCGCAGGGCACGTTCAAAGGGTTCGGGACCCGGTAGCGCACTCCCCTGCCGCCCTGCTAAAAAGGCTCTTTATGTGAATAAAGCGTCTGAAACGCCTCTTTATTCAAATAAAGAGCCTTTTTATGCTCCCGATGCACCCCGCAGTATGCCCCAAACACCCGGTAACGTGGAATAATAGTTTACGCACTCATATCATTCACGTATTTCATGAAGGTCTTTGATGACACGCTATCGCTGGGGCATAACCGGTGCCTGCATTCTTTTCTTAGCCGGAGTTATTGTTTATAACCTGCGCGAATTTTTGGCATATGATTATCTGGTCTATTATGCCGGGGGTAAAAGCGTTAACTGGTTTCTTGATTACCCCAGCAGCCTCTATGATCTCGATCTTCTTCGTGAAACTGTGCGGGCAGAAAACTTTAGATATATTTTCGGTGACAGCGGCCTGTGGCTTGCGTTTACGTACCCGCCGTTTGCCTCGCTCCTCTTTATTCCCGCATCGTTCTTGCCCTTGCGGGTGGCAATTGGCCTTCATCTAGCATTTTTCGTACCTATTGCCTTCTATTGCGCCAAGGTTCTGCGTGACTATCTGGTAAAGCGCAATTCTCGGCTGCTTTTTGAGAAATATCTTTCATCTTTTTCCTTTATTGTTTTGTGTGCCGCGCTTATCTTGCTTTCGGCACCGTGGCGCAATAATTTCTTGTACGGTCAAATAAATCCGTATCTGCTGGCGCTTATTTTGTACGATCTTTTGCGGCCGGGTACCAGGATTCCGCGCGGCGTTTTTATTGGTATTGCTGCGGGCATTAAACTTACTCCGCTCGCCATAGGAATTCTTTTTCTGGTGCGTAAAGAGTGGAAATCCATTATTGCGCTGGGAGTTTCGTTTGCGGGAACCATCGCGGCAGGGTTTGCTGTGCTTCCGCAGCAGTCTCTCACCTATTGGGGCAGCGTCATCTGGGACCCGTCACGCGTGGGCAACCCAATATCGAGCAACAGCGTGGCGATTCAAGGCGTTTTAGGGCGCATGACCTTTCAGGATGGTACCGTGCTGAAGGCGCTGTACGGGATCGCGGCAATCGCACTAATTGCGGTGGTGGGGTACGCCCTATGGAAGATGGAGCAGCACAAACTCTATCTATCGCAGGTCTCGTTGGCGATTCTTGTGCCGGTGTTTATCTCGCCGATCAGCTGGTTCCATCATGCCGTGATTCTGCCGATTTTTATGGTGTGCGCGGCGGTCGATTTCTTGCCGCTGGCGGCTCGGTGGCGTTCTCGTGCGGGGCGCATCCTGTGTTATATCTGCTATGCGCTGAGTTCCCTCATGCTGATTAATACGCTTCTGGACTGGGGAAAGCTCGTGGTGCGCTTCTGGCGGCGTGTCGATTTTTACCCATTTACCGGCAGGTATCCGGGGGTGGATGCGCATACCCTGCTTCTGCGGGCGGCGGATGAGCAGCCGGTTATGTTTGTGACCTCAATTCCGGCGTTGGCGCTCGTGGTGCTGGTTGTGCTGTGGGCGGTGCTCCTACGCCGCCCTGCCGAAAATATGCAGTAATCAGAAGGCTCTTAATGCGAATAAAGCGGGATTTCCAACGCTTTATTTACATCAAGAGCCTTTTTTACGCAGTGATAGCGGCGGAGAAGCGAGAAGCCAGGACGCACACGCAAACGCCTTAATCACGCCAGATCTCGGCGAATTGGGCGCGTGTCATCATCGCCTGCCGCACGGCGACAGCCACCCGGTTGCCGTACTTGTCGGGACGGGCCGCGCTGGTGCTAATCCCGTTGATAATATTCGTGAATCCGGCCTTCACCGCCACCCGT
>ERZ773051.2049-NODE-2049-length-10270-cov-8.596574_pt1 | contig 10270 bp, 6 predicted proteins | sample MGYA00580631_ERZ773051 | MGnify/ENA primary metagenome ERZ773051 (study PRJEB29015, sample SAMEA2738137) | human oral metagenome | biome: human oral; feature: human-associated habitat; material: saliva | place: China | collected 2204 ...
CTGCTGCTTCTAGCTTCGGTGGTTCGAATCCATCACTACCCACAAAAGAGTTGTAATCATTTGATTACAACTCTTTTGCTTTCTAAACCCATTACCTTCAAACCGCTGACGAAACATTGGACTGTATGAGGGCATTCCTTCTCATACAGAAATGTAACCATATTACTATAAAATTTTAATTTTAATTTGCTGTCACTTTTAACACTTCGTATAAACGCACTATAAATCAATAAGTTAAGAGTAATAATTACATAACAGAAGTGACAGGAATTCATGTATCTGTTAACAATAGTGATTGTAGCAGCGCTTGCTATCTTTTAAATTTTACAAATCCAAATTAGTTAAATAAATACAAAAGAACATCACATTCGCTTTTTTTCCTAAAGAACTTTACCGTTATCTACGAAAATTTAGTAGCTTTACAGCGCATTAAAAATATTGCACTATGTTAGTATGTAACAAACAACATTTTTGAAAGTAAAACAAAAAAAGCATTATAAATTTTATATGAAGAAATTATCTATTCAAGAAGAAGCAATTATGCAAAAAGTGTGGAAGCTAAAAAAATGTACGGTAACAGAGATTCTAAAGGAACTCCCTGAACCTAAACCTCCCTACACCACAGTAGCTTCTGTTATGAGGAATCTTAAACAAAAAGGGTACATATCCCAAGAAAAGCAGGGCATTGCATACAGTTATTTACCAGCCATAGAGGAAGAGGAGTATAAGCATCGTTTTATGAGAGGATTTGTACATGACTACTTCAAAGATTCATTTAAAGAGATGGTATGTTTCTTTGCCAAGGAGGAGGATCTATCGTTTAAAGATTTGGTAGACATTATTCGTGAAATAGAGAAAGGAAAAGAGTAATACTATGATATTATAGCTATCTGTATTAAAGATAATGTATAAAAAATATTTGGATTATGCTTTCATACCTTGTTGAAATAAACATTATTACCATCTTTTTGTATGGTTTTTATCGCCTATTGTTTACTAATGATACTTTCTTTAGCTGGCGAAGATTTATGTTGTTGAATATATACCTTATAGCTTTATTAGTCCCTTTTGCTGATTTTAGTAATTGGATTAGTATTCGTGAGGCTACTCAAAATATGGCTAATACATATGCTGAAACTGTCTTGTCAGAAGCTCCTTCTCCTCCATCCAAAGCCACTGTGCTGTCATGGAATACTGTACTTTTGTGGATATATATGGGTGGTGTTTGCATCTTTCTGCTACGCTTTGTAATTCAACTCATTGGAATATACAGATTAGCAAGAAAAACAGAGGTAAGTATCATTAAAGGGGTTAAGGTACACATTATCGAGAAAAATGGGAGCCCTTTTTCTTTCTTCCATTGGATTTTTATTAATCGAGAAGTACTATATGAATCGCAACTACAAGAAATATTAATTCACGAACAGTGTCATGTAGAACAGAAGCATTCCATAGATATTATGCTATCTGAATTATTTACTATCGTATGTTGGTTCAATCCTTTTGCATGGTTATTAAAAAGAGAAATCAGACTCAATCTTGAATACCTTGCAGATTTTCATGTTGTGCAAGTAGGGTGTGATCAAAAGAGTTACCAATATCAATTATTGAGGATGACTTATCATAAGAATACACCTACTATTCTAAATAATTTCAATGTTTTACTTCTTAAAAAGCGCATAAAAATGATGAACAAACGTAGATCAAGAGTAATAGTAAAGGCAAAATATGCCCTTCTTATTCCAGTAATAGCTACACTATTAGTCGTCAAAAATATTGAGAGTGTAGCGCACTCATTAGTATCAAACAAAATTGTAAATAATGAAGTGATTGTACCTATTTATACAAAAGCAAACAATGCACTTCAAAAGAAACCATTTTTTTCATCAAAGATTTCAAAAGAAGATAATATTAAAAAGCTCAAGGAAGAAGTACATGAGGTGTCACATGATAAAATAAATGCTATTGTCAAAAAGAAAGCTATAAATAATACTACTCCGAGTAATGTAATCAAAGATTCTCATGTTGACATAAAAGATTCAGAATTATCAGAGAAGAATAGTACTAATGTGCGTATATATAATGTCTCTTTTGTTGTTGATGCAAAGGGTTCAGTTTCGTCCCAGAGTGTAACGCATATAAAAGACACTTTATATAATCAGAAGGATTTACAAGAAATAGAAAGAATGTCAAAAGATAAACCTGATAACACCAAAAATAAGACTATAAAAGCTATATATAATCTTCCTATTTCTTTTAAGTTATAGCAATAATTATATCACATACTCTTTAGACCAATGTAAATTGGGCTAAAGGGGTGATTAGAATAACCAAACATACTCTTCATTTATAAAAAATATGAATATGAAAAACCTAAAATGGGCACAAGTTGTCTTACTTGCTTTATTAATATTACTACCAAAACAAATATCAGCTTATCAAAAAAAAGTATTACTTTCCCCAACACGAAATTATACTATTCATGGTCGTATTGTAGACTCTTTTACAAACCTCCCTATATCAAATGTTAAACTAACTTTACTATCAGCAGATAGTACAGTAATAGATACATGTCGCACCTTTATATGGAACGATAAAGCTGTTCATCCCGACTCCTATTTCTATATGCAAAAGAATTTGAGTGAGGGAAAATACATTTTTAAGATAGAACATCCTGATTATTTTACAACTTTTGTCGACAAAGAACTGCTATTCAAAAGTAGAAACACAAGCATTGACATGCAAGACATTCCTATCAAGAGAAAAGGAATGGAAAATAAAGAGCATATGTTAGGCGAGATTGTTGTTAAGAGTACAAAAATTAAGATGGTTATGAAGGGTGATACTATCATATATAATGCAGATGCCTTCAATCTTCCTCAGGGAAGTATGCTTGATGCGCTAATCAGACAATTACCAGGCGCCACGCTTAATAGTAATGGCGAAATATTCATCAATGGTCGAAAATTAGATTATCTTACACTTAACGGCAAAGATTTCTTTAAGGGAAATAACAAACAATTAATAGACAATTTGCCAAACTATACTGTTAAAAATCTAAAGGTCTTTGAAAAAAGTACTGATAGAAGTCAGGCTATGGGTGTTGATATTGATAAAAAAGACTACATCATGGATATCTCACTAAAGAAAAAATATGAAAAAACTTTTATAGCTAACTTTGATATAGCTGGTGGTACGAACAGCAGGTATGCAACCAAAGCTTTCGGATTATATTTCACTCCACGATTGCAGTTATCTATTTTCTCAAATATTAATAATGTGAATGAAGACCGCAAACCTGGAGAAAAGGGAGATTGGGATCCAACCAAACTACCAAACGGTCAGGTTATACAAAAAACAGTAGGTCTCAACGCTGCTGTTAGCAATGAAAAAAACACATTGGAAAATAATATGTCTACAAGTTTCACATGGAGAGATACACATAATATCAGTCAAATAATAGCTGAATCTTTCTTAACTGGAGGAAACAACTTTAATCGTAGCATCTCAGATGTTAAATCCAAGAACTTTATTTATGACTTTCAAAATAATTTAAAGATTTCAACGCCCATTTTCCTAAAATCAACCATAAGCTTAAATTACAATAAATTTGATAATTGGGGAACTGTCCGTTCAGCACGCTTCAATGCAGACCCATCAACAATCGGTAGTACAGAAGCAATATTAGATACGATATTCTCCTCTTCAAGAAACAGACTTGTAAATGATTTTGGTGTAAACCGATTGTCTTCTAAAACATATGGATTCGGTCATTCACTTACAACTTTCGCCAATGTTAATGCATATAAACAGTTGCCATCTGGTGATCGTATATCAGCATTGATAGAAGGTGACTATTTAAATACTACAAATTCAATGTTCAACAATTACCAGTTGAAGTACTTAAAAAGCAATGCTATAAGTGACTACCGCAATCGATATGACAACACTCCATCTTACTCCTACAATTATCGTGTAGAACCACAATATACATTCGTGATTCCTAATGGATTTAGACTTTTCACAGGATATCAATATCAGCAAAAAGGAAGTTACCGAAACAACCAAAAATACAGATTAGACAAACTATACAAATGGCAGGAAGAAAATCACGATCTTGGCAGTTTACCTTCTTCTCGTGATTCACTCCTACTCGCATTAGATGCTAACAATAGTTACAAAGGGTATTATATAAGTAAGCAAAATTCGGTTTCACTCGGATTTGGTTGTTCAAAATCTAAGAATCACAACAATGTGTTCTTCAATACAAACGTGTCTATTGGTTACAAAAGTGAAAAGCTTGACTATCGCAATTCATTGCTAAACACTTCTGTCAAACAATATAATTGGGTTTCAGGATTATCTCTAAATATGGGATTTACAATAAATAAATACAGTTTTTACGGTACTATAACTTCGAAAATGGAAACTCCAGATCTTTACTCAAAAATTACCCGATCTGACAATTCCAATCCTTTAGCTATCTCTTTAGGTAATCCGAATTTGAAAAATAGTAGAAAAACAAATGTATCTTTAACCTTTAGTTATAACAACAATAGGCGATTTAAGCTGCCAATGGCATTTATAAATATCAATATTCATCAGAATGCTGTTGCTAATGGTTTTACTTACAACCCTACAACGGGTGTATATACATATAAACCACAGAATGTTAAGGGAAACTGGTATGGCAATATTGGATTATATGATACTTTTCCATTAGATAATAAAAACAACTTCACATTAGTAAACGCTATTGTCTATAGTTACAACCACAATGTAGACTTCACAGGAGTAACAGGTCAAACAGAAAGTATGTTGAGTAAAGTGAATAACCATTGGTTAGAGGATAATCTATCTTTAAATTATCAAAAAGGAGGATTGACCTGTAGCTTGGTTGGCGAAATGAAATGGAGATATGCTTATAGCAGACGTGAAAATTTCTCAACTATTCGTACCTTGGATTTTAATTATGGTATGTTAGGTTCATACAAATTTAAATTTGGATTAGAAACAGGTATGGATCTTAAGATGTTTAGTCGCCGAGGTTATTCAGATCCTCTTATAAATGCTAATGATTTAATTTGTAACGTATACATTAGTAAGAGTTTCTTAAAAGGGAAACTGGCAGCCAAACTCGAAGGGTACGATATATTTCATCAACTCAAGAGCATAAGTTATGAGATAAACGGGCAAGGAAAAACCGAGACACGTTTTAATGCTATTCCAAATTACTTAATGTTGCATCTAATTTATAAAATGAACATAAGTGGGAAAAAGTGAAATTAGTCGTTCATTTAAAAATATATTTCAGCGTGAAGTTTCTAAAAGTAACTTCACGCTATCTTTTTAATCCATATCGGTCATTAGAGGCTAAACATATTTTGTTTTATTATCGAGCAGATTGTTTGGATTTGTAACGCAGGCATAGCGAGCTACGTCAAGTTACACCCTCTTTCTCACAAACAAAATGCAGCTATATTACTATAATAATGTTGATTTCACTTTGCTGTCACTTTTAACACTTCACATAAACATACTACACATCAACGGATTAGAAGCATATTTCGAATGACAGAAGTGACAGGAAATTTTATTCTAAAGAAATTACATTGTTATACAAAAACAGGACTATAAGGTTTAAGTGAGAAATGAGTGTTATAGTACAAAAGTGTTCTTGATTACAACTCCTAAGGAGTTATCTCACATTAGCGATTTGCCTTGTCTACACACACGCCTACTATCGCAAATAAGACACAATAAATCTTCTTTTTAACGAGCAAAGGGCAAACACATATTGTGCGAAGGCTCAACACACATAGTGCGAACGGCAAGTACCAATCACTTGGAAAGTTTATAGTCTTCCACCCAACCTACTATACTTAAAGCAGAAAGAACTATTTACATATTACTCTGTTGTGAAAGAAAAAGCAAACCCTACTAATGATGTGCTGACAAAGTTATAGAAATAAAAAAGACTCCCAATACTGAGAGTCTTTTGAGGTGCCTAGCGGAATCGAACCGCTCTACATGGTTTTGCAGACCATTGCCTAACCTCCCGGCCCAAGCACCATTCTATTACAAATCATAATTGCGATTTGCGAGTGCAAAGATAATCAATTATTTCGGTTTAACCAAACAATTCAGAAACTTTTTTCAATAAAGATTACGTAAAATCTTCTTCATGTAAGATACCAAGAATCTTTCACAGACATCGAGCAAAAAGATAAGTTCAAGTAATCCTATTGATAGGTTTCTTAAATGAAACTATTTAAAACAAGCGGGCTTCTTACGACCTTCCAATTTCTGCTTTTTCTTTAACTGATCATGAATGGCACAACCCGAGCATCCATGGCATGGATCGCTTGCTGCTCGAAACGATTGCCACGTACGATAAACCACATAGCCTATAGCTGATAAAATCACTATGGCTAAGACAATATATTGCCACATCTTTTCCTCCTTATTCTACTCTTCACACTGGAGTGTCAGTAGTATCTTCCGTAAAGATATCTTCTGCTACCTCCATCTCATCATCATCAAACCACTTTGACAGCTTTTCGCGTGCCTGCTTTTTCATATCATCATCAACAGAAGACCACACCTTATTTAATACGTAAAGCAAAACACCAAGGTCGTCTGATAGTCCTGCAATAGGAATAGCATCAGGCACAGCATCAAGCGGTGAGATGAGATAACCCAATGCACCAATGATAATAGCCTTATCCTTAAGTGACACCTTATCACTTTGTATCAAATAATACAAAATCAATGCCACATATACCAACTTAGCACCAGCACGCTTTGCTACACGTTGAATCTTATCAAAGAAACCCTGTTGGGTAAACTTATCTTTATACTTTTGAAAATCAGGTAATTCCATACTACAACTAAATCATTAACAAAACTTACTTAAAATCCATAACTCGGTCTACATAAGCCTTCGCCTTTGGATAGTCTTGATTAGCACGACGAATCTTGTTACGCACTAAAACTTTCATCATTACCCTATAAAGAAGGAAGAGAACCAAGCCCACACCGATAGCTGCCAACACATTCAGTATTCCTTTAAAAGGTAGCGAGTCGTCTGGAAATGCCGACATTATCAATATCGGTAAGCACAAAAGAAAGCCTGCTATTGTATAACGTGAACGCTCTGTGCCCTCACTGTCCAAAGCCGCTTGGTAATCAAAAAGATAATTAGAAAGTTCCTCCTCACTAACATTATCTGGTAACTGAGGAAAGCCCACTTCGTCTTTATGATTTCTGATTTTATTTTCTACTGTGTGTTGAAAATCATCCAACACAGTTACATACTGTTCTTCTAAATCTTTCATGATTTTCCAATGCTTTTATATTAATAAAAAACTCCCAACTCTCCTCCATCATTCCAAACAGAATGTGAGAAGATGGGCGTATATGAAAGAAAAATAAAACAGTGCTCCTATAAGCCGGGTTCTGTTTCTTCCTCATCTTTCGATAATAGGAAGATGCCTGTCATTTATCTATATTACAAGTCACCTTGCAACTAAAGCATTCTACCCTCCGTTGTGCTTACGCTTGGGCGGGCTACCCTCAAACAACGGTTTACATGAACTTGCAGCTCCTGAACGGCACAGCCAGACGATCACCCGCCTGCTGGTAGTCTCTTACACCACCTTCTCATCCTTACCATACGAGTGTATGGCGGTTATTTTCTTCTGCCTACATCTACTGTCACCAATAGCTTCTATTTTCGGAAGCAGGATGCCCTATGCTGCCCGGACTTTCCTCTCGCATCCATTACAGATGCCAGCGACAGAGCCGGAACACTGCCTTATCTGAATGCAAAGATAATGGAAAACATGGAAAAGGCAAAATATTTCAATGATAATCTAAAATGAGCGAAGAAAAGAAGTAGTATAAAAAGACTGAAAGAAGTTATTGTGTGAACCTAAACACATAGACATTAAGATAATTATAACAACATAATAGCATATCAAGCTATAAACAAGATTCTTAAAGCTACCTTTACACCTATTATACCTATGCTCTACGTATTATAAAACAATGCTTTACACACATTAGAGTATATCTTCACGAAAGTATTTTCATGACAATAAAAATTTCTTTTCATGAAAATAATCACGTCATACAGTAGTTTTTGCATCTCTGCCATACCTTTCAGTACCTATAAGTATTAAATAATGCGCTCATCCAAAGCCCTCTCCAAAGAGTGGAGTTACATCAACCACATGACACAATGACTTACATTTCCTTTCATTTTGTCAACTTATTAAAACAATAAGATGACAATTAGGAACAAAACAACTACCCAAAACAAATAAATGCAAAATTTACATCACGTAAGATTAAGAGTCGTTAAGTGTTAAATTTTAATTGTTAAAATCGGATAAAGATAACTGACAAATTGTCGGTTTTACAAAATTTGCTCCTATATTTGCATTCCAGAATATGTCAACAAGACATTTACAAATAATGACGGCTTGACACATAAAAAAGTAATTAACGAACAAATAATTAAGAATATGAAGAATTTATCAAAGTATTTGGCAGGCGCGGCATGTGTTACAGCCCTCGCCTTTTCTACTGGCGCCTTCATCAAAGTGTATGCTGCAGAAGCCCCAGTTGTAGCTCCTGGTCAGCCAGTTGACCTCACATACGCAGCTGAGAAAGCTCTTCCAGCTGTCGTTCACATTAAGTATGTACAGAATTCTAAGACACAAACCGTTGAGGTTCAAGATGACCCATTTGGTGGTTTCTTTGACCCATTTGGTTTCTTTGGAAATCCTAACCAAGGTAATGGTTCACGCCGTCAGCAGGTTCAGACTCCTAAGAAGGAGGCTACAGGTAGCGGTGTTATCATCTCACCTGATGGTTATATCGTAACGAATAATCACGTTGTTGAGGGTGCTGACGAATTGACAGTCACACTGAATGACAACCGTGAGTTCTCTGCTCGCATCGTTGGCACTGACAAGCAGACTGACCTCGCACTGCTAAAGGTAAACGCAACGAACCTCCCTACCCTTCCTATTGGCGACTCAGACAAGCTGAAAGTTGGAGAATGGGTAATTGCAGTAGGTAACCCTTACAACCTCAACAATACTGTAACGGCTGGTATCGTAAGTGCTAAGTCACGTGGTTTGGGTGCTACTCGCAATGGTATTGAGAGCTTTATCCAGACTGACGCAGCCATCAACCAGGGTAACTCTGGTGGTGCATTGGTTAACACTCAGGGTGAGTTAGTAGGTATCAACGCTATGCTCTACTCACAGACAGGTGCATATAGTGGTTATGGTTTTGCTATCCCAACATCAATAATGAATAAGGTTGTTGATGATATCAAGAAGTATGGTAGCGTACAACGTGTAATGCTCGGCATTCAAGGTGGTGACGTACTGAACTTCATCAACGCTCAGAAAGAAGAAGGCAAGAACGTTGACCTTGGTACAAATGCTGGTGTTTACGTTAGCGAGGTTTCAGAAGAAGGAAATGGTGCAGCCTTAGGTTTGGCAAAGGGTGATGTTATCACTAAGTTTGACGGACAGAAGGTGACACGTATGTCTGAGCTTCAGCAGGCACTCAACAGCAAGCGTCCTGGCGATAAGGCAACCGTTACTTTCATCCGCAATAAGAAAGAAATCTCAAAGACTATCACACTGAAGAATGCACAGGGTACGACAAAGGTAATCGAGCAGGCTGATATCGACGTTCTTGGTGGTCAGTTCCGTCCAGTACAGGATGCCCTTAAGAAGCAGTTGAATATCAACTATGGTCTTGAAGTACTGAAGGTTAACAATGGTGCATTGAAGTCTGCTGGAATCAATCGTGGCTTCATCATTCAGAATGTAAACGAGACCATGGTGAAGAACATTGACGACTTGCAGAATATTGTTAAGAAGGCATCTACCAGCAAGGACCCAGTTCTCTACGTTCAGGGTATTTACCCAACTGGTAAGAAGGCTTACTTCGCTATTCCTCTTGCTGATTAACGACAGATAACTTTCAGCTGAAAAGCTGACAAAATAAGAATTCCCCCATTCTTGGTTTTAGATACAAGAATGGGGGATTACTTTTTGATAAGCAACACCTTGAAAAATCATTACATAACGCCAAGTAAAACATCTATAAACAACGGCAAAAACACATATAAAAAGCGACTTTATAACCAACAGTATATCAATCAGTTATAAATCAGCAAATCAAAAGGTACTTAATAGGACTTCAAAAGGGCGTTAGTAAGGGTCTTAAAGGGCACCTTTTGCAA
>ERZ773051.2051-NODE-2051-length-10268-cov-4.661999_pt1 | contig 10268 bp, 10 predicted proteins | sample MGYA00580631_ERZ773051 | MGnify/ENA primary metagenome ERZ773051 (study PRJEB29015, sample SAMEA2738137) | human oral metagenome | biome: human oral; feature: human-associated habitat; material: saliva | place: China | collected 2204 ...
GCCACGTCCTCGACTACTACCGCCTCAGCGCCGACGGCCGCCTGCTCTTCGGCGGCAAAGACAACGAGTTTATCGATGACCCTGACCGCATGACCGAACTCGTCCGCCAAGACATGCTGAAAGTTTTCCCGCAACTTGCCGATGTCAGAATCGAGCATTCTTGGGGCGGCGAATGCGACATTACGCGCAACCTCGCCCCACATTTCGGCCGCCTCGCCCCTACCGTTTTCTACGCCCAAGGCTATTCCGGACACGGCATGGCGATTACCGGCATTGCCGGTTTGGCGATTGCCGAAGCCATCATGGGCGATGACGGTCGTCTGAAACCTTTTGAGCAACTGCGCCACAGCAACATCATTACCCAGCCTTTCCTGCGCAAACTCGGCTCTTTCCTCGGCTCAAAATACTATCAATGGAAAGACAGCCACTAAACCCAAGCAACAAACATATTTCAGACGGCGGCAGATTCAAGTAAAATTTAGGCCGTCTGAAAGCTTAGATACGACAAAATTCAATCATTTATCAGCAAGGAAACCATCATGAGCAACCATCATAAACTCATCATCCTCGGCTCCGGCCCTGCCGGCTATACTGCCGCCGTCTATGCCGCCCGTGCCAACCTCAACCCTGTGATCATTACCGGCGTTGAACAAGGCGGACAACTGATGACCACCACCGAAGTGGACAACTGGCCTGCCGACGCAGAAGGCGTACAAGGTCCGGAACTGATGGCCCGTTTCCAAGCTCATGCCGAACGCTTCGGTACTGAAATGATTTTCGACCAAATCCATACCGTTGATTTGCAAAACCGTCCGTTTACCCTCAAAGGCGATATGGGCGAATACACCTGCGATGCGCTCATCGTTGCCACCGGCGCATCCGCCAAATATTTAGGTTTGCCAAGCGAAGAAACCTTTGCCGGGAAAGGCGTTTCCGCCTGCGCAACTTGCGATGGTTTCTTCTACAAAAAACAAGATGTTGCCGTAGTAGGCGGTGGCAATACCGCTGTGGGAGAAGCCCTCTACCTTGCCAATATCGCCAACACCGTTACCCTAATTCACCGCCGTGACAGCTTCCGTGCTGAAAAAATCATGGTGGACAAACTGATGCAACGCGTCGAAGAAGGCAAAATCATCCTCAAGCTCAACAGCTCGGTTGATGAAGTCTTGGGTGACGAAAGCGGCGTTACCGGTGCACGCCTGAAACACAATGACGGCAGTACTGAAGAAATCGCTGTCAAAGGCGTTTTCATCGCCATCGGCCACAAACCCAATACCGATATCTTCAAAGGCCAACTCGATATGGATGAAACCGGCTACCTGAAAACCAAAGGCGGTACCGGTGACAATGTCGGCGCAACCAATATCGAAGGCGTATGGGCGGCAGGCGACGTCAAAGACCATACCTACCGTCAAGCCATCACCAGCGCAGCTTCTGGCTGCCAAGCCGCGCTTGATGCCGAACGTTGGCTCGACCGCCACGGCGTATGAGTCTCTAAGCTACGCCCTATTCTTTAAAACATAATAAAAGGCCGTCTGAAATTTCAGACGGCCTATAATCTATCTGCCACACTCAAATATTCATTTTAAAAGCAAATTTATATCAAATAAGTACTTTTGCTTTATAATAACGACAAATACCCAACAAACAGGGAAAGAACATGAAAAAAACACTAATGACACTTATCCTTTGCGCACTGACTCCTGCCGCCCTGGCTGCCGACACTTACGGCTACCTGGCGATGTGGCAAAACCCTGCCGACAGCAATGAAGCGCTGCAAATCAAAACCACCAAAGAAAATGCCACCCAACTGGATGCAACAGCCGAACTCGAAACATTCTGCAAAGGCCAAGATGCCTTAGCCGGTATCAGCGCAGGCCAAGCAACAGGCTGTAAAACAGTTGTCCCTCTGCACAACACCTGTATCGCTGTTGCCTATCCTAAAGCCATGGGCAAATTGACTGCTCAAAACGTAGTGGCCATTACCTCCCCACGTTTCAAAACCGTGCATCAAATTGCCTTGAACCAGTGTATCAAAAAATACGGCTCACAAGGACAATGCGCTTTAGAAACAGTCTATTGCACTTCCGAAACCTACTACCAAGGTACGGTTAAAACCCTTTGGGAAAAAATCAAATCCATTTAAGGCCGTCTGAAAATAAAACCGGCTTGCCCGATATTCTCCATATCACGGCAAGCCGGTTTTTTATTCTGACTTTTATTTGCTGTTTTTTTCCAACAATTTGGCCACAACGCCTTCAGCCTGTTTCACCAAATCAGGGTTGGTTCTGAAGTGGTTTTCATCATTTAAAGAGTAGCTGACCGTAGAAACCGCATACTTCGTGCTTCGCAACACAAATACGCCTTTACGCAAGATTTCGTCATTGCCTTTGGTTTTGTAACGCAGGTTATACGGGCAAGAAGAATCATACAGTTTGCCGCGGTTATCCGCTGTCACAATAGTGCTGCCAATGCCGCGTTTTGCCAAAGCTTTAGACAAAGCACGATCCAAATCATGCGGCCTTACTTTTGCATTTTGAATGATGCAGACATGTTTGATGCTGGTCAGCTCTTCAGGTTTCAATACTCTTTGTTCAGTAGTGGAACACGCGCCCAGCAATAATACGGCTGAAGCTGCCGCTAAAATCATGGTTTTCATCTGTTTTCCTTTTTAAAATTTTCAAACAATAAATATTCAGACGGCCTTTCTGCAAAGGCCGTCTGAAAAAATCAACGTACGTTTTTCATCAAACGCTGTTTCTCACGCTTCCAATCTGCTTCTTTCAGGCTTTGGCGTTTGTCATGCTGTTTCTTACCCTTGGCCAAACCGATTTCCACTTTGATTCTACCGCGGGTGTAATGCAGGTTTAAGGGCACAATCGTATAACCGGCACGTTCGGTTTTGCCGATTAACTTGTTGATTTCCGATTGTTTCAACAACAATTTACGCGGACGGACAGGATCGGGTTTGACGTGTGTCGAGGCAGTGGGCAATGCGGTAATGTGGCAGCCCACCAAATAGAATGCGTCTTTTTTCCAATAGATATAGCTTTCTTTTAATTGCACGCGTGCAGCGCGGATGGCTTTAACTTCCCATCCCTCCAATACTATACCGGCTTCGATTTGGTCTTCGATAAAGAAATCGTGAAAGGCTTTTTTATTATTGGCAATACTCATTGTGCTGATTCTTTACAAACTTTTCAGACGGCCTATTTTATCAGGCATGCTTAAAAAATAAAACGGCAAACGGTTTTGAAACGTTTATTCACTTAAAACATGACGGCGGTAAAAGCGGTCTATATCGGCAATGGCTTTTTCATCTTCAGGCCGCAAATCCAGTTTCAAATCGGCAAGGCGGATCAAGATTTGGTCTTCACGCTCGGCAACGGCGCAGCTGACCTCGCCTTCGCTGCGAAAATGACGGATAAGCTCGTCTAGCTGGTTTAAAGCATTTTGATAAGATGAATTTTGATTCATAATTTTTGACTCGAACGCCCATAAAAAATGGCGGGAAACCCCGCCATGATTTTACGGCTTACGCCGCGCATTTGATTAAGCAGCTTGAATGTTAGCAGCTTGTTTGCCTTTAGGGCCGGTGGTTACGTCGAAAGACACGCGTTGGCCTTCTTTCAGGGTTTTGAAACCTTCCATGTTGATCGCTGAGAAGTGAGCGAACAGATCTTCGCCACCTTCATCAGGAGTGATGAAACCAAAACCTTTAGCGTCGTTAAACCATTTTACGATACCGGTTGCCATTAGAAACTTCCTATACTTAAAAATTAACAAAATCAGCAAAACAAGGCATACAGCAAACTAAAACGTTCAGCGTTTCTCCCACGTATTGCATACGCAGTCGAGTGCCAACTTCTGCTTAACCGTCTTTTTACATTTGTTAAGACAAAACGTCAAGCTATGTTTTCAAAAAAGTGGGAAAATAGAAAAAAATTGCCGAAATACAACAGAAAACGGTTTACACTCTAAAACAGGCCGTCTGAAAACTGAAACCTAAGATTATGAACCATCCGAATACCGACCACCAATCCGATACCCTGCTCAGCGATATCAACACACAGCCGCCGAAACGTTACGGCGTATTTTTATTGAACGACGATTACACCACCATGGAATTTGTCGTCGAAATCCTGACCGAAGTCTTTATGCTTGCACAGGAACAGGCAGTGGCCGTCATGCTGCTGGTGCACCACGAAGGCAAAGGCCTGTGTGGCACCTACACGCGCGATATTGCGCAGACCAAGCAACATCAGGTCATGGAACGTGCCAAAGCTGAAGGGCATCCGCTCAAATGTATAGTCGAAGAGGTTTAAATCATGCTTTCACCCGAATTGGAACACATCCTGCAACTGCTCTACCGTGAAGCACGCAACGCCCGTTATGAGTTTATCAGCTTGGAACACCTGCTTTTGGTGCTGATAGAAGAAGATGCGGCTGTGCCGAACGTCTTAAAACTGTGTGGTGCAGATTTGAAAGTCCTGTCCGAGCAGCTTGCGGCCAGCGTTGCTGAAAACACGCCGCAAATTCCCGATCATCTTCTAGATACGGTCGAAACCCAGCCGACATTGGGCTTCCAACGCGTCATCCAACGGGCAATGGTGCATACCCAGTCTGCCGGCAAAGCCGCAGTAGAGCCTTTAGATATTTTGGTTGCCATGATGAGCGAATCTGAAAGCCATGCCGTTTATTTCCTCAAATTGCAATCCATTACGCGCTTTGAAGTCTTGCGTTGCATTGCCCATGGCTCGCCCGATGACGAGGATGGCAATGATTCAGACGGCCTGGGACGCGAGGGCGAGGAAGCGGAACAGAAAACCGGCTCCCTTTCCGACTACACCGTCAACCTCAACGCCGAAGTCAAAGCCGGCCGTATCGACCCTTTGATTGGTCGCAAACACGAAATGGAACGGCTGGTGCAAATCCTATGCCGCCGCCGCAAAAACAATCCACTTTTGGTCGGCGAAGCCGGCGTGGGCAAAACCGCGCTGGCGGAAGGTTTGGCGCATCAAATCGTCAACGGCGACATTCCCGACGCGCTGAAAGAAGCCGAAGTGTATGCGCTGGATATGGGTTCGCTTTTGGCGGGCACGAAATACCGCGGCGACTTTGAAGCGCGGGTCAAATCCGTCTTGAAACAGCTCGAAAAAATCCCGCACGCCATTTTGTTTATCGACGAAATCCACACCATCATCGGCGCGGGCAGCACCAGCGGCGGCACGATGGACGCGTCCAACCTGCTCAAACCCGCATTAGCAAAAGGTTCATTGCGCTGTATCGGTGCGACTACTTACGACGAATACCGCACCATTTTCGACAAAGACCACGCCTTGAGTCGCCGTTTCCAAAAAATTGACGTGGTCGAACCCACCGTTTCCGAAACCGTTCAAATCCTGCGCGGCTTGAAGCCAATGTTTGAAGATTTCCACCAAGTCCGCTATACGCAAGGCGCACTTGAAGCCGCCGCCGAACTCTCCACCCGCTACATCAACGAGCGTTTCCTGCCCGACAAAGCCATCGACGTGATGGACGAAGCAGGCGCGGCGCAACGGATTTTGCCCAAATCCAAACAGAAAAAAGTCATCGGCAAAGCGCAAATCGAAACCGTCATCGCCAAAGTCGCGCGGATTCCTGAAAAAACCGTGTCGCACGACGACAAACAAGTGCTGCAATTCCTCGGCCGCGATTTGAAAAACATGGTTTACGGTCAGGAAAACGCCATTGACGCGCTGGTTGCCGCCGTCAAAATGTCGCGCTCCGGCCTCGCCCTGCCCGACAAACCGATAGGCAGTTTCCTCTTCTCCGGCCCGACCGGCGTCGGCAAAACCGAAGTCGCCAAACAGCTTGCCTACTCGATGGGCGTACCGCTGCAACGCTTTGATATGTCCGAATACATGGAACGCCATGCCGTATCGCGCCTCATCGGCGCGCCGCCGGGCTACGTCGGCTTTGAACAAGGCGGCCTTTTGACCGAAGCCGTCAACAAACAGCCGCATTGCGTGTTGCTCTTGGACGAAATCGAAAAAGCCCACCCCGACATTTTCAACGTCCTCCTGCAAGTCATGGACGCAGGCAAACTGACCGACAACAACGGTAAGAGTGCCGACTTCCGCAACGTCATCCTGATTATGACCACCAACGCAGGCGCGGAAAGCCTCAGCCGCCCCAGCCTCGGCTTTACCGCCAAACGCGAACGCGGCGACGAAATGCAGGCAATCAACAAACTCTTCACGCCCGAGTTCCGCAACCGCTTGGATGCGATTATCCCGTTTGCACCCTTGTCCGAGCCCATCATCGCCAAAGTCGTGGACAAATTTCTGCTCCAGCTCGAACACCAGCTCCTCGACAAAAAAGTCGAAGCCGAATTCACGCCGGCATTGCGCAAATATCTGGCGGAAAAAGGTTTCGACCCGCAAATGGGCGCGCGCCCGATGCACCGCCTGATTCAGGAAAAAATCCGCAAACCGCTCGCCGACGAACTCCTGTTCGGCAAACTCGCCGAAGGCGGCTTTGTGCGGATAGACTGGGATGCTGCGAAAGAAGAAGCCGTGTTGAAGTTTAAGAAAAGCAAGGTCAAACCTGAAACAGAAACTGTTTAACCGACTGAAAAATAAAAGGCCGTCTGAAATTTCAGACGGCCTTTTGTGATTAAAATTCAATCCTCTGCTTTATGAAGCAAAGTAATCAACGCCTCCTGCTTTTCCGGCGATAGCGCGCGGAAATATTTCAACAACAACGCCTCTTGCGGAGAAACTGCCCCACCTTCTTCCAACATTCGTCCGTGCCGCAACCATTCTCCGCTGGTATCCAGCCATTTCGCCAGCGTTTCGATTTTATCGGGCGTCGGAATCGAACGTCCGACTAACCAATGATGGAAAGCCTGCGTACTGACGGATTGATTGGGATGGCGCAGATTGAAGCGGTTGGCAAGGCTGGCGTTGGAAAGATTATCCAAACCCGCCAGCCTGATTGCGGTTTTCAAGCGTTCGCTAAAATCGATTTTGTCTTGTTCGGTATGCATAATTGAGAATTATGAATAGCCGATTGTTGCAAAAATTAACAGTTCTGTTGTTTTTGTAAATTATTTACTTGATATTCTCAAATGACTGGTTGATAATACGTCTGCATTTTGATTATCAACCCACTCATTACAAAGGAAACATCCATGTCTTTACAAAAAATAAGTGCAGTAACCGTTATCGCTTTAAGCTTAGCAGCCTGTGGTGGAGGTGGAGGTGGAACGCCATCTACACGACCAACCAATACCAATATTGAAAATAAAAAAGCCGAGGAAGCACGTAAGGCTGAAGCAGCACGTAAAGCAGAAGAAAAACGCAAGGCTGAGGAAGCCCGCAAAGCCGAAGAAGCACGTAAAGCCGAAGAAAAACGCAAGGCTGAGGAAGCACGTAAAGCCGAAGAAAAACGCAAGGCTGAAGAAGCCCGAAAAGCTGAAGAAGCACGTAAAGCTGAAGAAGCGCGTAAAGCCGAGGAAGCTCGCAAAGCTGAAGAAGCGCGTAAAGCCGAAGAAGCACGCAAAGCTGAAGAAGCGCGTAAAGCCGAAGAAGCACGCAAAGCTGAAGAAGCCCGAAAAGCTGAAGAAGCACGTAAAGCCGAAGAAGCACGCAAAGCTGAAGAAGCACGCAAGGCTGAGGAAGCGCGTATTGCTGCGCGTAAGGCTGATTTGGTGAAAAAAGCCACCGAAGCGGGTTTGAACCAAAAACAGGCCGCAGCTTTTGCCGCGTCCAATGTGGATACGGCCGATTCCGAAATTCAGACGGCCTTGGATGCTGCGTTTAAAGCGGCAGTTGCCGAAGCCAAAGGCGGCGAATATGCAGAAGGCTTTGACGAGCAGAAAAATCAGGTTTCGCAATCGTCGAAATATCAGGAAGTGCTGACACCGTCAGGCAAAACAACGACATGGCAGACGACAACCGTTTCATCCGTGCAGAAAGCCTACAACCAGGATTATTCCGTCGTAGTCGGCAACGGTACGGTTACGAAAACAAACGACCGCTACAACGGCACGCAGACCGACACGACGTTTGCCGTCAGCAAAGTGGCAGGTTTCGCCACGCCTGACAAAGCCGTGCCGACCACAGGCTCTGCCGAATATCAGGGCAAAGCATTCTCGAAAGAGGGCAGCGGCGATTTGAACTACACCGTCAATTTCGACAAACGTACCGGCTCGGGTAGGATTACCGATATTGCCGAAACGGGCAGAATCGATTTGGCCGAAGGGAAACTCGGCAAGGTCGGCATCGGCGGCAAAACCGTAACCGGCGTCAGCGCGGCGGCTTCCGCCGAAAACGGCTCGAAAGGCACATACCGCCTCGGCCTGTTCGGCAAAGCGGCGGAAGAAATCGCAGGATCGGCCAAGCTGCCGGAAAGCGAAATCGGCTTCGGTGGCAAACGCGGGGACTTTATCAGCCGCGAAGAAACCGAACGCCTGGAAAAACGCAAAGCCGAGTTGAACAAAAACGCAACCGAAGGCGGGCTGACTGCCGCTCAGGCCAAAGACTATGCCGAAAAATACCTGAAACAGGACGATGCGGCGGCGCAGGCGGAATTAGGTAGATTAATCAAACAGGCCAACTACAACAAAGGCTTGGAAGAGGCGCAGAAAGCGATCAGTGCGTTGGATACTTATCCTGTCAAATCGCTTGACGAATACAAAGCCGATCCGGAAAAACTTCATTACATATTGGCTTATGCCGAAAATTACAGCGGAAATAAAAAGCTATACCGCCAGCCGTTTTCAGTCGTATTGAGTAATGTCGTTGAGAAAGACAAGGATAAAAAATATGACTGGGACAAAACCCATGTTTATCATCAGATTGCAGGTTATGCCACTCCTGAAAAACTGTTACCGACTTTGGGTGCGGCGACATATGCAGGGAAAGCAATCATGCAGCCTTATGATGGAAAAGTCAGCTATGTTGTTGATTTCGGCAAACGAACAGGGTCGGGAGAGATAACTGGTCTTGATGATTTTGGCAAAATCACTTTGCAAGAAGGCTCAATCGCCAAAGTTTCTCTGCAAAACAAGCAGATGATGGGTATCAGCAGCACAGCCGTATCTGAAAAAGATTACTGGCAAAATACTCCCCTGACAGGTTCATACATATTGGGTTTCTTCGGATCAGAAGCCCAAGAAATTGGCGGTCTTGTCGAATTTGAATCTGTTTATAAAGGTTATTCAAATCAAACCAGCGGCAAAAAAGAAATCGGCTTTGGCGGCCAGCGCGGCGAAATCAAAAAATAAACCCGCACGGCAACGGCTTTAAACCGCAACAGGCCGTCTGAAAAGCGTTTTCCGTTTTCAGACGGCCTTTTTCCGCAATCCGAACAATCTCCGATACCCGAAACCATGAACAAACTTTCCCTGCTCCTGCTGCCGTTTCCGCTGGCGGCACTGGCCGACGGGCCGACCGTGCTCGTGCCCGAGCCGCTGTTTTTTGAAAACCGCGAGGCGGCGCAGATGCCGTCTGAAAACCTGCCCGAGCCTGCGCCTGCCGCGCCGCTTTCAGACGGCCTTTCTCCGCAAGACGGTTTGGAAGCGCAAATCAATCATGCGGTTTTCCGCCGCGACTGGCAGGCTTTGCCGCCGCTGCTGGCGCGTTACCGCAATCTGCCCGCACGCGACCAAACGCTTTACGATTATGCGCTGGGCGCGTTGCGCCGCGCCCAGTTGCGCCATAAGGAAGCAATCGCGTTGTATCGCGGCATTGTCGGGCGGCATCCCGATTTGGCCTATCCGCGTTTTGACTTGGGCGTGATGCTGTTTGAAGACCGGCAATACCGCGCCGCCGAAGCCGAGCTGCAACACGCCCTGCCTGATTTGTCGCCCGAAATGCAGAACATTGCCGGCCGATATTTGGCTGCCGTCCGCGAGGCCGAAAGCTGGCAGCCCGATGTCTCGCTGCAATACGAGCAAACCGATAATGTGAACAATGCTGCCGACGCACGTTTTATCGAAATCGACGGCAGAAGGTGGCAGAAAACGGCTGACAGCCTGCCGCAGCGGGCACACGGCCTGCGCTACGGCGCGTCTGTGTCGCGTGAAAAAAATCTCGGCGGACACCATTATGCCTACGCCAAACTGGGCGGCGACGGTGTCGTTTATTGGGACAACCATGATTTCGACGAGCAGAGCCTGAACATTGCCGCAGGCTATAAAAACCGTTCGGCGGTGCAATCCTTCGGAATTGTGCCGTTTGCCGAGCAAAACTGGCTGGGCGGCAAACGCTATAATCGCGAAA
>ERZ773051.2057-NODE-2057-length-10232-cov-33.794438_pt1 | contig 10232 bp, 8 predicted proteins | sample MGYA00580631_ERZ773051 | MGnify/ENA primary metagenome ERZ773051 (study PRJEB29015, sample SAMEA2738137) | human oral metagenome | biome: human oral; feature: human-associated habitat; material: saliva | place: China | collected 2204 ...
CAAAGTAACAAAAGAGGCTGGAATCCTACAAGAGGGTTTCAGCCTTATTTTTTTGTCCTGTAAAACTTTTACCGGACAGCAATAATAAAGATTATAAAAGGAAGAAATGTACTAAAATGAAATATAATTTACGCAATAATAATCTGCAAGTAAAAGCTTCACATTCTTTTTACACTTCCATTTTAGTACATTTCTGGATTAAAGTCTAAACAATATTAGTTATTTAAGCATGCACGAAAGTTCCGAGATTTTCTCCTTCAAGAACTTTTTTAAGATTACCCACTTTATCCATATTGAACACATAGATAGGTAAGTCGTTGTCTTTGGCCATTGCGATGGCAGTAGTATCCATCACTTTCAAACCACGCTGAAGCACTTCATCGTAACTGATATCATCAAATTTAGTTGCCGTCGAATCTTTTTCAGGATCTGCTGTGTAAACGCCATCAACACGCGTTCCCTTCAGCATGACATCAGCTTCAATCTCTATACCACGGAGAGTAGAACCTGTATCTGTTGAGAAATAAGGATTCCCCGTTCCTGCTCCCATGATAACAATTTCATTGCGTTCCAATATTCGCAAAGCTTTCCATTTATTGTAAAAATCGCCAATAGGCTCCATGCGAATAGCAGTCAAGACTCTACTCTTTACACCAATAGCACCTAAGGCGCTACTTAGCGCGAGAGAATTAATGACAGTAGCACACATTCCCATTTGGTCTCCCTTTACACGGTCGAAGCCTTTACCTGCTCCCTGCAAGCCACGGAAGATATTGCCACCACCTATAACAATTCCTATTTGTACGCCCATCTCATGGATTTCCTTGATTTGTTGAGCATATTCGTTTAAACGCTTTGTGTCTATACCGAAACCTTGTGTTCCAGCTAAACTTTCACCGCTCAATTTCAATAAGATTCGATTAAATTTTGCCATTCTATTCTAATATTTAATTCTTTCAGAGGCGAAATTAAGGAATCTGAAGATAAAAAGCCTCATCAAACAAAGCTTATTTAATTTTCGCTCTAAAAATTCTATGATAACAGATTACCTGCACACCGCCCCGCACAAACATAAAAGTTAAAAAAGCAATCCACAAGCCAGCATTACTAAATTTTGGAAAAAGTAAAAAACGAAGCAAAAAGAAACTTGCAGCAGCTAGAAAAACAGCAAGCAGCATAAGGCGTGACGAAGTTGTTCCAATATAAAGCCCATCATAGAGAAAAGCAGCAAAACCAGTTAAAGGAATAAATACTGCATAAGGCAGATACTTCTGTGCTGTTGCTATTACATCTCCCTGAGCAGTGAGAAGTTTCAGCAGCTCATTTCCTCCCATCACATATACAATGGTAAAAACAAGCATCAGTCCTATTCCCCAAACAAAAAGATTGCGAGTAAGACTTTGGAACATTGAGAAATCTTTAGCTCCATAGGCTTTTCCCCCAATAGCTTCCCCCGCATAGGCAAAACCATCCATCACATAGGAAAATAGGATATAAAACTGCAAGAGCAGAGCATTTGCAGCCAGAATCGTGTCATCTTGAACCGCTCCCGTTGCAGTAAAAAAGAGTTGCACAGCCACTAAACAAAGTGTTCGGAGGAAAATGTCTCGATTTACGGATAAAAAACGTCCCCATGGAAGTTCCGCCTGAGATGACAGCTTACGCCAAAGAACGTCTATAGGACGATGATTTGTAAGCGGGAAGAATATATACATAAAAAAAGCGATCCATTGCGACACTAGCGTACCGACGGCTATACCTTCCACTTTCCAGTCAAAATACATCGTTAGCAACATACTAACCAATATATTGATAACATTTTGCAGAATAGCTACCACCATTGGCACACGAGCATTTTGCTGCCCCAAAAACCATCCAGCCAAACTATAAATACCTAACATAGCTGGTGCCCCCCATATTAGGATTCGGAAATAAGAGCTAGCCATGATTGAAACGTCTGGAGAGCTTTTCATCATCCATAAAGAGAATCGAAGCAATGGTTGCTGCAACAGGATAAAGGCAAAAGCAAGACCGAAAGCCATTCGTAGCGAACGTTGGAGGATATGATTTATCTCTTCCACATTGCCACGGCCATAGGCTTGCGAAGTAAATCCTCCTGTTCCCATTCTAAGAAAACCGCAAAGCCAATACAACATATTAAAAATCATACCGCCCACAGCGATAGCTCCGATACAATCGGCGGATCCTATATGTCCAGAAATCCATAGATCAACTAAGCCGAGCAAGGGAACTGTAACGTTCGAAACAATACTTGGAATTGCAATTTTTAGAATTTGGCGATTCATAAGATTATTCTTATTGGAGAACAAACTGAACTTCCTTAAAAGCATATCGCCGCAAATGCCCTGTGGCATCTCTTAGTAATAGATGTCCATTTTCTTCTATATCAGCTATCTCTGCTTGGAACTCTCCATTTTTATCACGATAAGTATATATACCGGTACGACGGTAGAGACTAGCTTTATATTCTAAACCAATAGTATCTCGTTCACCATTCTCTAAACGGGAATAATAGTGCAAAAAACTTTGAAGCCAACGTTCAAGAACAAGATATCGGTTTACTTCAAAACCTAAAATCTGTGCTACCGAAACTGGGTTAGGGGCATCACTTAAAAAACTCTGTTGATTCACATTGATACCAGGCCCCACGATGGTATGCGCAATCATTGAACCTTGTAAATCGTGTTCTAAAAGCATTCCACATATTTTTTTATCGCCATAATACACATCATTAGGCCACTTTACGGTTGTTTCACAATAAGGACGCAAGGCATCAACAACAGCCAAAGCTGTAATTTCTGAAAGATAAAACTGCTCATCAGCTCGAAGGAAATTAGGATGTACTAACAAACCGAATGTCATATTCTTTCCGTTGTCAGATTCCCAATGAGTACCTCGCTGTCCCCTCCCTGATTTCTGTTTATCAGCATCAACAAGCAGAAACTTTTCTGTTCGCTCGCGCACTTCAGGCGTTCGGAGATAGAGCATTGTTGAGTCGGTCACATTAAGATGTACGTAACCTACCTCTGGCGGCAAACTTTCAGAAAAAAAATCGATATTGGCTTTTTTAGATAACTTATTTAGTACCAATTCATAAGATAAGTCTATGAGTTGCAAAATGAGTTCATCGCATACATCACTAGCCACATAAACAGCATTCCAGTGCAGTTTCTCAAAATGACACGCCTCACCTACACCTTCGTAATGCGCGCGAAGTTTTTGAGCATATTCAGGATCACATTTTAAAACAATACAATCAGCGCGCTCAAGTGGTAACACTGCAAACATCTTATTACACACCTTAAAAACCAAAGTCGTATCATCAAAAGGGAAACTCTCGGAAGCTCCCCGCTTACTAAGACAATACTCTCGCAGTTGTTCTATATTGATCATCTAATAAAATCTATGAATGTAACGTTTTCGTCGAGTAAGATCCACGGAATAAGCATCTACGTAATGGGTCACTTCAAAAGGTTCTTGCTCACCTACAACAGTGACAATATCGAAGCGGTAAGAACAATTAAGATAATGCTCCTGCATATAAGCTTCTGCAGCTACAGCCAGATTGCGCTGTTTGTGCACATCTACCGCTCCAAGAGCAGTAAACTCTCCTTCCCTACTGCGCGTTTTTACTTCAACAAAAACTAATTCTCCGTAGTTGTCAGCAATAATGTCCACTTCTAGATGCCTCACACGCCAGTTGCGCTCAAGTAGGCGATAGTCGAGAGAGCTAAGATAGCGACAAGCCACCTCTTCACCCAGCGCACCAAGCCTATTATGCTCTGCCATATCAACGCTTATTTTTAAAAAAATCTTTCATTAGGGCACTGCATTCTTCTGCTAGAACTCCACTACACACTTCTGTTTTGGGATGAAGGGCTTCGGGAGCAAATTTAGAAAAACCTCTCTTTTCATCGCTCGCACCATAAACTAGACGACCTAATTGTGACCAGCCCAAAGCTCCAGCACACATCACACAGGGCTCAAGTGTGACATAGAGCGTACAAGGGTCGAGATACTTTCCGCCCAATGCATCAGCAGCAGCAGTAATTGCTTGCATTTCGGCATGAGCTGTCACATCGTGAAGCGTTTCCGTCAGATTGTGCGCTCGAGCAATAATGCGGTCTTTACAAACTACCACTACGCCCACAGGGATTTCCCCTTCCTCGTAGGCTTGTCGCGCTTCTACAAGCGCTTTCTTCATATAATCTTCATCGGTCATAATTCTGAAAAATCTAAGGTAGAAGAAATAAGTATATATTACTTTTCACTCGTTACCAATTTTAGTCCGATTCTTCCACGGCGCTCATCAATTTCTAACACACGAACAACAACGCGCTGCTGTATATGAACCACTTCGGCAGGATTAGTCACTCGATGATTTGCCAAGTTCGACTTATGAATAAGCCCATCTTTATGGATACCCAAATTAACAAAACAGCCAAAGTCTGTGATGTTCGTTATAACACTAGGAAGTTCCATACCCACTCTTAAATCATCCAGGCTCTTCACATTTTCATCAAAGCGAAAAACAGTGGCATGACCTCGTGGGTCTCTTCCTGGCTTTCCCAGCTCGGAGATAATGTCGTTCAATGTTGGCAAGCCCACAGTATCCGTACAGTATTTTTGTAGATCTATCGCTTTACGCTTCTCTGCCGAGCGTACGAGCTCGGGCACATCACAATGTTCATCTTTCGCCATCTGCTCTACCAGTGCATAACGCTCTGGATGTACTGCTGTATTATCTAAAGGATTAACAGCATCAGGTATGCGAAGAAAACCAGCACACTGCTCATACGCTTTCGCACCAAGACGTGGCACTTTGAGTAAGTCCCTACGTGAAGAAAAAGGTCCATTTTCTATGCGATAATCCACGATATTTTGTGCTAATGCTGGACCTAATCCCGAAACATAAGTAAGGAGGCTCTTACTGGCTGTATTGAGATTTACGCCGACAGCATTCACGCAACTTTCCACTGTTAAATCGAGTGATTTCTTCAGTTCGCTCTGATCCACATCGTGCTGATACTGCCCTACACCGATCGCCTTTGGATCAATCTTTACTAATTCAGCTAATGGATCTGCCAAGCGGCGACCTATACTTACTGCACCACGCACTGTCACATCGTAATCGGGAAATTCTTCACGAGCTAATTTCGAAGCAGAATACACCGAAGCTCCATCTTCCGACACTAAAAACACAGAAATAGCATCACCAAGACTAAGACTATTGATAAATGTTTCGGTCTCACGCCCCGCTGTTCCGTTACCAATTGCGATTGCTTCAGGTTTATACACTTCAATCATATTGCGTACTTTTCGCATGGCAGAACCTATCATCTGCTTAGGCGGATGAGGATAAATAGTCTCATTGTGGAGCAGATTTCCTTGTGCATCCAAGCAAACTACTTTACAACCAGTTCGAAAGCCAGGATCAATTCCCATAATGCGCTGCTGCCCGAGTGGAGGAGCTAACAATAATTGTTTAAGATTACTTGCAAACACACGAATAGCATCTGCATCAGCCTTAGCCTTGCTCTGCCCCGCAAACTCTGTTTCGATAGAAGGACGAAGCAAACGTTTGTAAGCATCTACAGCAGCTAGATGAAGTTGTGAAGATTCTCGCACGAACTGGGGACGACCATGCTCAAAGAGGTAGTCACATTTTCGCAACACAAAACCTATAGCTTGTTCCTCATCATGCGGAGCTATGCTCACGCGCAAACAGCCTTCTGCTTCTCCACGCCGCATTGCCAGCAAGCGGTGAGAACTACAACGGGAGAGCGGTTCAGCATTGTCGAAATAATCGCGATATTTCTGCGCTTCTTCTTCCTTTCCTTTCACTACCGTAGAGCGAATCCATGCTTGACGACTATAAGATGTACGCACAGTGTTTCGAACTTCTTCGTTCTCACTCACCCGTTCCGCAATAATATCACGCGCCCCCTGCAAAGCTGCTTCCTCATCCAGAACTTCATCTGTTAAGTATGGAGCAACGAGAGTATCCAATCGCGCATCGGGATGCTTCATCAGCAAATCGGCTAAAGGTTCTAAACCGCGTTGTCGAGCTTTCTCTGCTCGTGTGTGTCGTTTGGGTTTATAAGGCAAATAGATATCTTCAAGAACAGTTGAATCCCAACAATTCTCGATACGCTTGCGAAGTTCGTCAGTTAGTTTTCCTTGTTCATCAATGGTGAGCAAAATCGTATTCTTACGATGCTGCATTTCAGAGAGTCGGTCGTTCTCATCTTTCACCGCAGCTACTTCCACTTCATTCAATCCTCCCGTCACTTCTTTGCGATAGCGAGAGATAAACGGAATTGTAGCACCTTCATTAAGAAGTTTGATAGTTCGCTGTACCTGCTGCTCGTTGATATTCAACCGCTGCGCTATAATATTAACTATCTCCATTTATAGATTCTTTTACCGAGCGAAGATAACAATAAGTTTTGATTGCCCGTTGAAAATAGAGCACATCTATCATCTCCACACATTATAATCGCAGAAAGAGAAAAACAAACAATACACTTAATCCAACATTTATAAAATAGAACAACGAGGAGCATTAGTATAGACTTTGGAGCTAAAAACTTTCTTCAATACTATAAACGTAAAAGATGTATAAAACCTAAAAATAGAAAACATAATAGATTTTTAGTATATTTGTCAGCAATCTCCATGGAAGCATCTTTTATTTTCGACTAATTATTGACAACTAAAAATATGTGATTTATGAAAGCAGACACAAAGAAACCCTATTTTCTCCAACGTAAAAAAGGAGCAGAAATGTACACTGAAACAGCTAAAAACCATCATTTACCCCCCCCAAAAAAAACAAACGTAGCAAAGTACTTTTCAACAAACTAACCCTTTTGAAAAACACGTCGAAATTATTGACAGCGATAAGTCTTTACAAAGGTCATAGATTTACAGAACTCCTAAGTAGACCATCCTTTATACAACGCTTTTATCTTACAATATCAATGAAAACATTAATTCTTCTCACATTCTTTGCGCTATATAGCTCTATATCTATAGCACAACAAAAGGGAAAAACAGACAGCATCTATATTCATGGGCGTGTTGTTGAAAAATTAAGCAATAGGCCGATAGAGGACGCATCAATTATGGCTATCAACACGCAAGGAGACATTGTATCTTCCACCAAGACAGTTGATTATTATAAACTCTATGGCGTAGACGGAGGAGGTGATGTTTTGATAGAATTTAGTTTGGCAGTACCTAATTTCGGAAACTATACATTGCTCGTACAAAAAGATAAGTTTCTGGATTTGAGTTATCCTATTACTGTTCCTGAAAAGCAATATGGAAAAAGAACTACCCTCTACGAAATTGGCGACCTCTCCCTAGAGCGCGTGATTGAGCTTGGCGAAGCAACGGTCAAAGCCTCAAAAGTGATGATGCTTATAAAAGGGGATACTATTATCTACAATGCTGATGCTTTTCAGTTATCCAATGGCTCTCTCTTGGATAAACTCATAGAACAACTCCCTGGAGTTTCGCTAAAAAACGGCGGACAGATCTTAGTCAATGGAGAATTTGTAAGCAGTCTGCTAATCGATGGTAAGGATTTCTTCAACGGAGATGCAGCAGTGGCTCTACGCAATCTTCCAGCCTATGCAGTCAACAAGGTAAAGGTCTATAGAAGAGGCGCAGAAGACAGCTATTTAACTATGAAAGACACAACAGATAGAAGGCAAGATCCCTTGGTTATGGATGTGCGTTTGCGCAAAGACTATCATAGTCGTTGGCTGGGAAACATTAGCCTTGGTGGAGGAACTCATAGTCGTTACAATCTGCGAGGCTTTGCTATGCACTCAAGCGACATTTTACGATTCACAGCCTATGGGCGCCTCAACAATGTGGGAGATACTCGCCGCCCTACTGAGGGAGACACTTGGAGCATAGAGGATTTTTCAACTTCGCCTACTATAGATAAGGAGGGAGGAGCTGACATTTATTGGCAATCCCTACGCTCAAAAGCCTATATGACAGCTTCGCTCAAAGGAGGACAGCAGATTGAGACAATAGGAAGCAGCACTATGAGTCACCATTACCTCACAGATGGCACTTCTTATGATGGACTGGAGAAAACTATTGGAGACAATCGCTCGCATAACTTTGAATATAATGGTCGCTTTGTTTTGCCTTTACGCAAAGTCTTTATAGAATTTAAATCCCTCCTTGAATATCAAAAGACTGAGCAAAACACAACCTCCCAATCAGCTCTTTTGAAAACACTCCCCTCTGCTATTACCATACCTATAGACTCAGTACGTTCTCCGATATATGCGCCCTATCTTATTAGCGACTCCCAATCAAAAGACGCGGGTATGACCAAAAATTTAACCACCGCGCTCGGAGGTTTGGTAAAATTCGTTTCTCCACTAACGGGAAACACTATCACACTAGACACTGATGCCTCTTTCTATGATGGAAAAGCGTCTAACCACTATCTGGGCGACCGCTTCACCTGGAATGTGAGTGACAGGATGATGAAAGAGAACAGTGCCTCACTTCCTTCTCAGACATACTCATTGGGAACTAAGATAGATTACGAAATCTCTTTAAAAGCCTTCCGATGGAAACTATCTTATGGTTATTCTTATCTTTACACAAAACAAGACAGAGAGATCTCGTTTGACATTATCAACTCTTACAGCTATAATGCTTGGCACAATAGGCATAACTTACAGAGCGATTTGGAGTGGATAAAGGATGGTCACATCCTACTACTTCGTTTACCACTAAGTTTTGAAAAAAGGACGGCAAACGACACACGTGCCACACAAATACAGAAGCATTACACTCTTTTCACACCCTCTTTCACGTGGTTATCCCCCTTTGGACTATATGCTTATTACAACTTGAGCGTTGCCCCTCAAAAAATGTCGCAACTCTTCGACATCACTGATACCTATAACATGCAACAAATCTATAAGGGAAATCCGCATTTAAAGCCCTCGCAGCAGCATACTTTCGAGCTGAACTATTCCTCAAAAGCAAAAAAATTTGCTCAAGCGTGGCATGCAAACACACGTTATTCATTAGGGCATAACGAAGTGGTTTATACCTCTCTGCTCAACACTGCCACGGGCGTCTATACCCTCACACCGAAAAACGTTAGTGGAAATTATCTTGTTAGTTTGGATGCTGGCTATAGCCGCAGCTTAGACACTCAAAACCACTGGACGCTTAGCTCTGAAGTGGGAGCTTGGATACAACATCAAAGTTATTTTACTACAACCTCTCTAACCAATATGGAGCGAGGCTCGTCCAACTCTGAAAACTTCAAAGCCAACCTACGCTTAACATGGCGTCTTCCACAACTACAAATCAATCTAAAAACAGGTGTACAGATGCTCTCTGCAACTAATAATCGTGCTAACCATTATGGTGGAACAGACTGGGTCAATGGCATCCTTCTTAACTACAATTTACCCTATGACTTCCAAATAAATTCCGATTTCACGCTATTCTTACGGTCGGGGTATTCTTTGGCAGGCATTCGACACTGTAGCAGTCTATGGAATGCCTCCATCAGTAAATCTTTTGGTAAACATTTAGGTTTTCGTTTAGATGCCTATGACTTACTCCATCAGTTGAACAATATCGAACGAATAGCCACCGCCTCCTATTGGCAAGAAAAGAACAAACTGACGCTTCCCAAATATTTTATGCTAAATGCAACATGGATATTTTGAAATGTGAGTAATAATTATCCTTATCGCGTCAGCTGATACTATAAGGATGTCAGCTGACGCGCTTATTGTGTCAGCTGACGCAATAAAGATAGTTACTCCTCTCTATATCGTGGATACACATTCGCCACAAAAGAACTCAGAAAAAAGTTTTAGAGGCTTCAGTATTAATAATAGAACCTAATTTACAAAAACTCAAACACAAAAAAACGTCACTAGAGCTTCGCACCACAAATCTCACTCAATGAAGCTATTTAAAAAATATTCAGAATCTATATACAGGAGAGAGAAGAAGATACCATGTTCAACACACAACATATAACAGTTGCTACTTCTCTACTTTTTGCAGACAAGAGCAAAATAAATACTTAATTTTGTAGGCAGCCTTAATAATTCCGCAGCATAAATTCTTGTGAGAACTCCAAGTGCCTGGAAAACAAAGTTCTCAAAACACTTGGATATGTCAGAAATTTCACCTATCTTGGTGCT
>ERZ773051.2060-NODE-2060-length-10227-cov-2.827664_pt1 | contig 10227 bp, 3 predicted proteins | sample MGYA00580631_ERZ773051 | MGnify/ENA primary metagenome ERZ773051 (study PRJEB29015, sample SAMEA2738137) | human oral metagenome | biome: human oral; feature: human-associated habitat; material: saliva | place: China | collected 2204 ...
AATATGAAAAGAAGTTATATCAATTAATCCGAAGTCGTACTCTTGCTACCCAGATGAAAAACGCCGTAGTCGCGAAAACTAGTCTTTATCTCGAGGCTGACACTGTACCAAACGAGCTATTTAAAGCCACTGGCGAAATGGTAATTTTTGATGGCTTTCTTCGAGTTTATGGTAAGAGTAAGGACACCACCCTACCAAATCTCCAGATTGGCGACAACATAAAGCGTCATATCTTGCTAGCCAAACAAACTTTTTCCAAGCCGCCTGCCCGCTACACTGAAGGCTCACTAGTTAAAAAACTTGAAGAGCTCGGTATTGGCCGCCCAAGTACCTATGCCTCCATTATCAACGCTATTCAGGTAAGAAATTATGTGATTAAGGGCGAATCCGAAGGTGAGCCACGCGATATTTTGCAGCTCACTCTCGATGAGTCGAATCAAATTTCCGAACAAACCATTTCGGAAAAAACCGGCTCCACCAAGGGTAAATTGATGCCAACCCCAGTCGGTGAATTAGTCTCAAATTTCCTCTGCGAAAACTTCAAAGATATCGTCGACTATGACTTTACTGCCGGCATCGAAGAAAAACTTGACCTTATTGCCGAAAAGAAACTTACCCGCCTAAAGATGCTCCGCGATTTCTATGGTCCTTTTTCTGACGCTATTGGCGCCTCCGCTATGGCCAACCGCTATAATTCCGCCACCGAATTAGGCACCGACCCGAAAACTGGCAAAAAAATCTATGCCAAAATTGGTAAAAATGGCGGTTTCTTGCAGCTCGGCGAAAATGAAAAAGAAAGTGGCGAAAAGCCAATCTTCATTCCTCTGCCAAAAGGTAAAACCGTCAAAACCATTACGCTCGAACAGGCGCTCAAGCAATTAGAGCTGCCAGTTCTACCACGCTCTCTTGGTCACGCCAAGGACGGCACCGAATTAATTGCCGCGAATGGCCCCTTCGGTCCATTTCTTAAAGCTGGTACACATAATATCGCACTTAGCAAAATCAACGAAGCGGAAAATCCGTATCATATTACCCTTGAAACCGCCGAGGCTCTCTATCAAAAGAAAATCGACTCTATTCTCGCCGACTGGGGTGATATTAAGATTATTAACGGCCCCTTTGGCCCATATATCAAGGGTCCAGCCATTAAACCAGCTAGTGGTAAAGGTCGTGCTCGGCCGAATAATGCCAAAATTCCAAAAGATCGTGACCCGAAGTCTATCACCAGGGAAGAAGCCGAGGAAATTCTTCTAAGCTCCAAAGCTCCAGCCGCCAAAAAGACCTCAGCCAAGAAGTCTGCCGCTAAGAAAACCTCGGCGAAAAAGGCCACCATTAAGAAAACTACGGCGAAAACCAAAGCAAAGACCACGGCCAAAAAGAGCTAAAAAGCTAGAAGCCACCAAATCCAGCCGAATCACAAAAACTACCGCTAGCCACCAAATCTAGCCGAATCGCAAAAAACTAGAAAATACCAAGTCAAGTCGGATCACAAAAACTACCATAAAATCAAAGTCGCCTCCTGTCTATTAGACTAATAGGAAGCGACTTTTTTGCCACCACCATAACATTAAACATAAGCATTATCTATAATCACACCATGAAACCGCCAATGTTTAAATTTAGATATAATTTTCTGTCCTAAATGTACAATTTATGATAAAATATTAAAAGAAGTTAGACGGAAAGCGACCACACAAGATTCCTATTTGACTTTTTATAATTTTATATTATAATTATAGTAATTTTTATATATTATTGGGTGGATAAGGAAAAATATAAGATGGATCAACATGCGGAAACTATTCAGAAAGCCTTGACAGGAAGTCTTAATATTATAGAACAAGACCGTGAGAAGGAGATTATTTCTCGTCGCTTTGGTCTGAATGGCCAAAAGGAAACCCTCGAACAAATCGGGGAAGTGCTTTCTATCACTCGTGAACGCGTCCGTCAGTTGGAAAAAGCCATCATCATTCGTCTCCGTGTCATGGCTGAAGAAAACCAAATCCCTGAACTCGGTGCCGCCGAAAAAATTATCATCCGCTTCCTCGTCGAAGAGGGAAGAATCGCCCGCATTTCCACTCTTGCCCAAAAAATCTACGGCCACAATCCTAACGAAAAGGAATTAGCTGCCATTAATTTTATTAGCGAAATTTCCGCGCGCCTCGTTCATATCGATGAATCCGAGCGCTATTACAACGCCACCGGCATCGCGGAATACGGCAACGAGCGTGAAATTAAGCGCAAGGCTGACGAAATTGTCACTCTTATCCGCAATAACAAGCTCCCAATGAGCCTTGATGAGCTTGACGCTAAATTAAATTACGAACACCCAAATCACATCCGTGCCATCGCTTCTATCTCTAAGCAACTTTCTTCACTAGATGATCAATGGGGTCTCGCCAAATGGCCAACCGTCAATCCGAAAAATATTCGTGACAAAATTTATGTTATTTTGAAGAATCAAAACGAGCCAATGCACTTCAGTGACATTGCTGATGCAATTTCGAATTCCAAATTCCGCCGCAAAAACGTCACCACTCAAGCCATCCATAACGAACTAATTAAAGATCCACGCTTTGTCTTAATCGGTCGTGGCATTTACGCTCTCGATATCTGGGGCTATAAGCGTGGTACGGTCGCGCAAATTATTACCGACATTCTAAAAGAATCCGGCGAACCACTCACGAGGGAAGAAATCGTCAAGCGCGTCCTCAAAACTCGCAAGGTTAAAGAAACCACCATTCTCTTAAATCTTCAGAACAAAAAACTTTTCCGTCGTGTCGACCGAAACACTTATACTTATGCTGACGAACTCGGTCAGTAATGCTAAAATAGAAGTATGATAGCGGAATTAGTTCATTTTATCTTGATGCCTATTGTTTGGCTCCCCATTGTTGGCGTCCTAGGATATCTCACATATAAAAATTACAAAAAAATCAATCAACTAAAGACCCTAAATCTCGAGTCAGTACTTTTGATGCTGGAAATTCCAAAAAATAACGACAAAAAGGAACTTTCCGCCGAGCAAATGTTCGCCTCACTCCATGGTATCTTGAAAGACGCTGAACTTTTGCGTCAATCTGGCACCGCCCAGGAACATCTCAGTTTTGAAATTGTTTCTTCTGGTGGACAAATTCGTTTTTACGTCTACGTGCCAAAAACTCTCCAGAGCTTCGTCGAAGGCCAAATTTATGCGCAATACCCAAGCGTCCAAATTCACGTCGTCGACAAAGATTACACCGAAACCGTTCATAGCCACAATGTCGTCTACAGCTCGGAGCTTTCACTCACCGAAAATGAGGTCCTACCGATCAAAACTTTTGATACCTTCGAAGTCGACCCCCTCGCTGGCATCACTGGTACCCTCGCCAAGCTGAATCCTGATAGCAATGAAGAACTCTGGATTCAAATCCTCACGCGTCCAGTCGCCGATTCCTGGCACCAAAAAACCGACGCTTGGGTCAAAACCCAAAAGAATCCCGCTTCCTCTCTTAGATTATTTAATATCGATTGGACCTGGTTAGCTGAATTACTCTCTGCGCTTTCCACCCCGCCAAGCGGTGGTTCTGGTAGCCCAAAACCAGCTGTCGAGCTTTCTGAACGTGTCAAATCGCAGATTTCCGCTGCCGAAACCAAAGCTACCAAACTCGGTTATCAAGTTAAGATTCGCCTCGCTTATCTCGGTGACAGTGAAATTAATGCTCAGCTCGATATGCAGGCTCTAGTCGGCACCTTCAAGCAATACAATTCCACCAATCTCAACGGCTTTAAATCCATCGGTGGTAGTTTTAATAGAGAAGATCTCGAAGCTTACAAGCTCCGTCAATTTACCGACGAGGGCTTCATTCTCAATATTTCTGAGCTCGCCTCTGTTTATCATTTACCACATACCTCAGTAGAGACTCCAAACATCGTCTGGGCCACCTCAAAAACTGCTGAACCGCCAGCGAAACTCCCTCTCATCAACGGTATTGCCAGTAATGACGAAAATATTTCCGCCTTCGGTCTAACCAATTTCCGTGGCATTAATCATCAGTTTGGCATGCTACGTCGCGATCGTTCTCGCCACATCTATATCATCGGTCAAACCGGTGCCGGTAAATCTGGTCTCCTCGAACTTTTTGCCCTCTCTGACGTTTTCTATAATCAGGGTTACTGTATTATCGATCCGCACGGTGATTTTGCGGTCAATAACCTCCGTTTCGTGCCAGCTTCTCGTGTTAAAGACGTCATCTATTTCAACCCAGCGGACACGCAATATCCAGTCGGTTTCAACCCACTCGAAGTTTCTGACGCTTCGAAAAAGCCAAACGTCTGTTCTGAGGTGATTGGCGTTTTGAAGCGTATGTTCGGCGACTCTTGGGGTCCACGTCTCGAGCATATCTTGCGCTATACCTTACTTGCCCTTCTCGATCGCCCAGAAACCACCCTGCTCGATATTTCTCGTCTCCTCACCGATAAAGAATTCCGTAAAGAAACTCTCGATTATTGTACTGACGTCACGGTCTTACAATTCTGGAAACACGAGTTCGGCCAATGGAACGATAAGCAAATCAATGAGTCCATCGCCCCAGTCTTAAACAAGGTCGGTGCTTTCACTGCCAACCCAATTATTCGTAACATTATCGGTCAACCAAAATCCACCTTTAATGTCCGTCAGATCATGGACGAAGGGAAGATCTTGGTCGTAAATCTCTCTAAGGGTCTCATCGGTGAAGATAATGCCGGCATCCTCGGTGCCTTCCTAGTTACCAAAATCCAGCTTGCCGCCATGTCTCGCTCGGATATTCCAGAGGTTGAGAATCGCCGTCCATTCTACCTCTATGTCGACGAGTTCCAGAACTTTGCCACCGATTCTTTTGCCGTAATTCTCTCCGAGGCTCGCAAATACGGTCTCAATCTCACCGTTGCTAACCAATATATCTCTCAGATGACCGAAAATGTCCGTAATGCCGTCTTCGGTAACGTCGGTACCACCATTTCATTCCGCGTTTCTGCCGACGATGCGCCAATTCTCTCCAAGCAATTCGCCCCAGTTTTCGACGAATCTGATTTGATTCAAATGAATAACCGCCACTTCGTAATTTCCATGATTATCGGTGGGGAAAAGGTACCAGCCTTCTCTGCTACTACTCTGAATATTCCACATAGCCCTCACGATAATTTTGATCAAATCATCGCCCACTCTCGTGAGTATTATTCCCACCCACGCGCTGAGATTGAGCGACAAATTCGTGAAACCATCGAACAGAGCGAAAAATATAAGCAAGAGCTCTCTAATTCTGGTCGCCAACCTGCCGATAAGGCGCCTCGTGAGAATCTTCCAACTCTCACTTTCATCAATGGCAAACCTTCCATGTCCGCCAAACCTTTCGATACCAAAAAGTTTTCACCAAATACCGTTACCAATCAAGCCAAACCAGGCCTCAAAGACCTTAAAGAGATTTTAGAGGCAAAAACCTCCGCGCAGACTCATTCCGAACCTCAAAGTCAATCTTCATCCCAAAACCAAGAACAGGGAAATACTCCCCTTTTCGTTAATCACGGTGCTTCTACCCCTGCAGCCACCCAGAATTCTACCCCTGTATCAGCCAAAAACTCTACCCCTACCTCTACCCATGTTTCCACTTCTATTAATTCTCCTGTTTCCACAAATGACGCGCAAACTTCACCAGAGGCCTCAGGACAAGCCCCACATTTAAATACGACTAACCAACCAGAATCAACCGAAAATCACGTTCAGATGCCTGAAAACGCCTTAAACTCAGCTTCATCCACATCATCACCGAACCCAAACAACGGCACCCACGAATCTCACGCTAAGCCGCAAGGGAATCGCAACTTCAAAAATCGCAATTTCCGTAACCGCAATAACTTCAAGAAAAAGGGAAATAAATCAACTCCTATCTCTGGCCCGAAACCTACCCCAATCAACTAAAAATAAGCCCATTTAGGGCTTATTTTTCTTCTTTACACTTCTCCACCCCTGTTTAACCTCCATATCCTGTCCTCACTCCTTGTTTCACCCACATTTTACCTCTGTTCCACACCTGTTACACCCCTATTTGCGCCACCTACTCCACTCACTTTGACCCTGTTCTACCTCTATTATTTCTTTGTTTTATCACTATAAAAAACCTCTCAGCCCCTAAAACTTAGCCTTTTACCTCTGTTATTATCATTAAATACCATTGTCACGCTACCTCCATCCGACATTTCCCTCTCTGTTAGCCAAAGTATTTTTTATCTAATATAAAATAAAAAATCTGCACTAGTTGGTCAAAAATCAAAATATCACAGGGGAATTACTCTAAATTAAAAATCAGGCCATACAAGCCATCATACGAGACTTTTTCTGCAAGACGATAAAATACTCGTCCGAGCACCCAGAACCACATCTACGACCGTCTAAAAGCCTCCAAGCCGCCAATTTAACATAAGTGGGATATTTTATTAGTTATTTTAGACGATAGTTTACCCATCTTTTTCTTAGATTCTTAATGTCGCACAATAACTATTTTGCGACAATAAAGAGGCGAATCCACCCATATATAAATAATCATGTAAGTCCACTAGTTTTCTGCCCACAGACAGAGAATCATCAGATATTTTTTCCCGACCCACCTCCGTCACCTCATACTAAGCCAATTATACCTAAAACTATCCCTAAAAAGCTCTTCTAAAAGTCCGAGAATTACTCCGCACGTATTCAAAAACCACTTAAATTATCATTTAACAGGGGTAAATTCATCTATTTTATATCAAAATACACGGGTTAATTCCGATAATTCTGGAGCTTCGGAGAAGAGCTTCAGAATCGCTCAAACCCAACCACACCTGTTAAGCCCCTTGACCTAAGTGAAATCTTCTTGTGAAATATATATTTTGCGCCAAATTTCACGGAAAAATTTAATTTTTGCGTTTCCCTCTCTCTAGCTTTTTCTTCTCTGTTCCCGACTAGTTCCCGGCCCCCTCTCCCCTGATATTTGATTTTTCAATACTAATGAAAAATCGAGCTCTTCTCTACTTCTACCCCAAAACCGAACAAAAACCGAACTAAATCATTTTAGACCTATTCAAGCTCAAACTCGTTTTGAACTCCAATATAAGTCACCCCCAGACCATAATCTTCCAATTTAGCCTTTAACTAATTAGCTTTTCCTCGTGAAGTACCCCTGCACGCCAGGACGATCCACACGCAGCCAAGTCTTGTCAGCAGTTGAAGGATCAGAAAGGTACGAGCCATTCCCTCCCCTAAGCTTTTTACGATTTCTAAACATATCATAAAAATTCGTAAGTTGTGACGTGTTGAAATCATTATTTACATAAATTCTTTCTAATTTATCCTTAGTAATATCTTCATCCTCAGCAAGCGCAAACATGTGGCTCATATTCGTTACATTAGAGGTGTCAAAGTTAGAAAGATCAAGTGAAGCAAGCTTAGGCGTGCCGGAAAACATAAAACTCATATCCGTTACCTTAGAGGTATCAAAATTGGAAAGATTAAGTGAAGTAAGGTTACGCATGTCAGAAAACATAACCTCCATATTCGTCACATTGGAGGTGTCGAAGTTAGAAAGGTCAAGTGAAACAAGCTTAGACATGGAATCAAACATATTACTACTATCTTCATTCAAATAAACCTTCTCTGGTTCAGCATAATAGTAAGCGGTCTTATCTGCTGGATCTAGCCAAAGCTTTATTTCATAATCGGAATTTTCGTCTTCAATATTTAAAGTACTAACCCTAGCTGTTGGTGGTGTAGTACTTTTCTTGAAATGCTCTACTTTATTCGCGACAGTCTCGAGTGATTCAAGCTTATCCCTAAAGTTTAATCCTCTAGTCATAACAGCTATGCGTTCATAATTATTAGTTAGAATAGAAAATATTAACTTATTCCTATAACTTCCACTCTCTAAGGTTTCACCGAGTTTCATACCGAGTTTCAGATTATTTATCTCATTACCATTAGTCTTTTCTGTAGTTTTTAAAATTTGAGATGGCATAGATAAGGCTGGAATTGGTGAATAATTAGCAGCATTACCAACTTTGTATCCCCAGGTATTTTGTGAAAAGTTTGTCAGCATCTTATTTGTATCAATCGAATCAATTTTCATACCACTTATTGATCCAGTATCCACTAGAGCTGTTTCATCTGTTTCTGAATTTAGTATTGCCGTGTAGCCAGTTTTATTATTTGTATCTACGAAAAGATATAACGGTATTTCTGTGGTTTTATCTGTAGAATTTATCACTGAATTGCCTTTCACCTGTAAATTCGCTTGGTACATAGAGACCGAAAGCGTCGGAGTATATAAAGCAGACGTATTGCTACTAAAGACAAAATTAAAAGAAAAAATCAAACCAAAAAATGCAGCGAGAAACTTTAATTCCCGTTTAAACCACCCACCGTGAGTGTGAGATAAATATGTTTTTTGACGTTGCATAATATAGTTTTATTTTACCATAAGAATTTTTAGAAAAAACCAAAATCGCTATTAATTCCCTATGGTAAATTTAAGACTTCCTCGTAAAGTACCCTTGTGCTCCCGGACGATCCACTCGCAGCCAAGTCTTATCAGCAGTCGATGGGTCAGAAAGATACGAACCATTCCCTCCCCTGAGTCTATTTCGCCTAATAAACGCATTTGTTGAAGTAGTTAATTTTGAAGTATCAAAATCCTGATTCACGTAGATCTTTTCAAGGTTATCCGAAAATCCTGGATCAATCGCAAACATACTACCCGCATTTTCCAGACTCGGCGTTTCAAAGTTTGAAATATCCAAAATTGTTAAGCCAGACATCTGCGAGAACATACTATTCATCGACTTTACTTTTCTCGTATTAAAATGCGACAAATCCCAGTTTACTAAACTTGTAGACTGATAAAACATTCCTGTCATATCTGTCACATTACTAGTATCAAAATTTACTCCAAAATCAATATGCGTCAAAGAAGTCATCGAATTAAACATATCATTCATAGTGGTCACCTTGCCTGTGTTGAAACTCGATAAATCTAGACTCCGAATAGACAGATTAACTGCAAACATTCTTCCCATATTCACTACATTCTTAGTGTTAAAATTCGATCCAAATTTTATTTCACTAACATCCGCCATCTGATCAAACATGCCATACATGTTAGTAACCCTACTTGTATCAAAATTCGTAAGGTCTAATTTCTTCAATTTATTCAATCCATAAAACATCCATTTCATATCTGTAACGTTCGAAGTATCAAAACTCGATAAATTTAACTCTTCAATTACACCAGTCTGATCAAACATTGAGTTCATATCAGTTACCCTAGATGTGTTAAAGCCAGAAACATCAATACTTTTTAAACTATTCATCATATAAAACATGCAGTACATTGTAGTTACTTCACTTGTATCAAAGCCAGCAAGATCAATCGTCTCCATCTTGGTAAACCATCGAAACATCCACCTAGAATCCTCATTCAAAAACACTACATTTGGCTCCGCATAATAATAGACTGCCTGATCCGCGGCACTATACCAAGCTTTAATTTCGTAATCCGATGTATCCGGATCCTCAATATTAATCGCTGAAACCAAATTTGTCGGCGCTATAGTACTACGCTTAAAAGCTTTAATGCTTGGCTTAGTTGGCATAGGATATATTGGATCTGGATAGATTGCTGGATTCGGGTCAAGATTTCCCACCCTGGCATTAAAATCTAGACCATTTGTCATCACCGCTCTTCTTTCATACGGATTCGAAATCACCGAAATCACTAGTTTGTTCGTATAATTCCCTGATTCGAGATTATCGGCCAACTTCATACCAATTTTAAAATCAAAATTCTCATTGCCGGAAGTTTTCGCAGTGGTACTAAAAAGATTCGCTGAATTAGAAAGACTTGGAATCGGCTGATAATTCCCACTAGAAGGACTCAAAAATCCCCACGTATTTTGTGAAAAATTTGTAAGTGATTTACTTGTATCAATCGAATCAATTTTCGCCCCACTCATTGAGTCAGAATTCACAAGAGCCGTTTCATCCGTCTCAGTGTTTAAAGTTGCAGTATAACCAGTTTTATTATTCGTATTCACCGTTACGCGTATCGGTAATTCAGAAGTTTGTAAAACTGAATTTATCACCTGGTTCCCATTCACGGATACCGCAGAATTATCCACCGAAGCCGAAAGCGTCGGAGTGAAGAGAGCCGAGGTATTATTGCTAAAGATGAGGTTGGAGAA
>ERZ773051.2065-NODE-2065-length-10214-cov-15.880500_pt1 | contig 10214 bp, 6 predicted proteins | sample MGYA00580631_ERZ773051 | MGnify/ENA primary metagenome ERZ773051 (study PRJEB29015, sample SAMEA2738137) | human oral metagenome | biome: human oral; feature: human-associated habitat; material: saliva | place: China | collected 2204 ...
TTCTCTTCATCAACTGCCGGGTCCCACGCGGAAGGAGCGGGAATGATTCCGGCAAGCATCGCGGACTCGGAAAGGGTCAGGTCCTTTGCGTCATGCCCGAAGTAAGCCTGGGATGCGGCCTCAATTCCGTAGGCTCCACGCCCAAAGTAGATGGTGTTGAGGTAGTTGCCGATGATCTGGTCTTTGGACTGTTCGCGGTTGATCTTGAGGGCAAGAATTGCTTCTTTCGCCTTACCCACGTAACCGGTCGTTTCCCCAACGTAGTAGCGCTCAACATATTGCTGAGTCAGGGTCGATGCACCCTGGCGTGCCCCACCCCTAATATTGTTGACCAGTGCGCGTCCAATGCCTTTAAGATCAACACCCGAGTTCGTGTAGAAAGTCCGGTCTTCCGAGGCAACAACAGCATGCGCAACATAGTCCGGAAGGGTCGATGCATCGATAATCTTCCTATTGACCTGCGACATCCGGCCCATTTCGGTGGTGCCATCGGAGTAGTAGACAGTTGTGGTCTGCGCGAGCGCAACCTGATCAGCCTGGGGAACCGTCAAGGCGGCATAGGCAACCAGGAAGGTTCCCAACCCCGCGATGATCAGCCCTAGGAAAGTAAAGAGGATCCCGCGACCGATACGTGCACCCAGGCTCCGCTTCTTCTTCCCCTTATTTGCCTTGCCGCCCTTAGCCGGACCCTTCTTTGCGCGCGCGCGGCTTGCTGCTGCCGAGGCCTCGCGATCGCTCTGCGGGCGAGTTGGACGCCTACGCGCACTACTTGCCGACGAGGAGCTCGTGCCTGGGGTGCCTGTACGTCGGCCCTCGCTGCTACTTCCTGTGCGCGCCGAGGCTCCGCCTGAGACCCGCGCAGCCGCGGAAGTCCGCTTGGGTGCGGAGGGTGTCGAGGATGTGGAAGTCTTGGGAATCGTTCCCTCTCCATCGCGACGGGCCTGCTCTGCGAGCCGACGTCGAGTGGCCTCGGCCCGCGAGGGAAGAGGTCGACGTCCGCGGTCGTCGTTTGTGTTAGAAGGTGCCACGAAAAACCAGCCTTTCAGCATAGGTGATCGTGTCTAGCCTACGCAGAAAGCGGGCATATTGCCTAAAGCAAGCTCCGGATCGGCTTAGTTTTCGCTGGCAGAACGACGCTTGCGCGCCTTCTTTTCGGCAGCCTTTGCTTCCCAGTGTTCCTGCTGTGCTTGATACTCTGCGGCGATCTGCCGAACTTCATCAGATGCCCACCAGGCAAGGAGTGCCTCGCGCGCCGCTTCTTCTCCCAAAGGACCCTGTTCCATTCGAAGATCCAGAAGATAATCGCGAGCCATCTTCACGGCTTTCGAAGGGCGCAGACCAAGGATTTCCATGATCTGATCGCCATCGAGATCGGGGCGAATAGCGTCGAGTTCTTCTTGGGCGCGAAGAGCGGCAATACGCTCTTCCAGGTCGTCATATGCAGCGGACAAGTAGGCGGCCTTGCGCTTGTTACGCGTTGTGCAATCAGCGCGCGTCAGGCGATGCAGGCGCTCAAGAAGCTCTCCCGCATCGGCAACGTAGCGGCGCACTGCCGAATCCGTCCATTTCGCTTCCCCGTAGCCGTGGAAACGCAGGTGCAGGGCAACCAGTTCTGAAACGGCATCAATCGTTGCCTTGTCAAAACGCAGGGCTTTCATCCGCTTACGCGTGAGCTTCGCTCCCACTAACTCATGGTGATGGAATGACACCGTGCCATTGGATTCGAAGCGACGTGTAGCCGGTTTGCCCACGTCGTGCATAAGTGCCGCGAAACGCAAAATGAAATCCGGACCGGGAACAGGACCGTCAGCATCCGTTTCCAAATCGATCGCTTGATCCAAAACGGTCAGCGTATGTTGGTAAACATCCTTGTGACGATGATGCTCATCAACGGTCGACACCAGAGCAGACAGCTCAGGCAAGACGATATCTGCAACCCCGGTGTGGACCATCAATTCCAAACCGCGCCTGGGCCACGGCGAAATGATGAGTCGTTCGAGTTCAGCGCGGATACGTTCAGCTGAAACAATCTCAAGACGTCCGGCCATTGACTCCATGGCATCCATGACGTCTTCATCAACATCAATACCCAGCTGGGCGCTGAAGCGCGCAGCACGCATGATCCGCAGCGGATCGTCATCAAAGGACTGCAGAGCACTGACGGGGGTACGCAGACGGCCCGAAGCCAAATCACCAAGGCCATCGTGGGGATCAACCAGAGCCATCTGAGGCAATCGCATGGCCATCGCATTGACGGTGAAATCACGCCGCGTCAGATCGCCTTCCAGAGTGTCGCCATACTCGACCTCGGGCTTGCGCGAACCAACCTCATACGAATCCGTGCGATAGGTCGTGACTTCAACAACCAGCTTTCCGCGACGGCCACCAATGGTCCCGAACTCGCGGCCAATATCCCAGGTTGCATTCCCCCACTGCGCCAGTAGTTTCTCAGTTTTCTCTGGACGCGCAGAAGTCGTGCAATCAAAATCGTGGGGAGTGAGTCCTAAGAAGGCATCGCGAACCGGTCCACCGACCAAGCTGATTTCTTCTCCAGCTTCGGCGAAAATTTCACCGAGCTCGAGGATTTCCTTGGGAAGGTGGGAAAAAGCCTGCTGCGCCTGAGCCATTAATAGACCCAGATCGCCCTCGCCTAGACCGCTGGGAAGGGGGGCGTGTGAGCGGGATTGACCCATCATTCGCGAAAGTTGTGTACTCATCCCCTCCAGCATGCCATGATTTCCACATCTTTGATGCATCCGCACCACGGCCTCGTCTTCGGTTGACATGCGCCGAAGGTCGCACCAATTGACCTTCTGACACACGAAAATTGCGGTAATTCCCACTTGACCGATGGTGCGACCTGACCAAGAGCCCCAATCCCGCCTAAAGTGGAGGTATGACTGTGCCTTCTGAAGCCTTGCGACCCGGAGTGCCCCGGCCTCCGCGTCGCAATCCTTCTTTGCGCACGGTCCAGCCGACACCCCATTTCCTTCCCGTTTCCTCCGAAACCTCCGCGGGCGGCGTCGTTGTCGATGTTCGCGATGGTCAGCCCTATGCGGCAATCATTGCTCGCCGTAATCGGTCGGGGAAGATCGAATGGTGCCTCCCAAAGGGACATCTTGAAGGCCGTGAGTCTCCCGAGGAAGCGGCTCTGCGCGAAGTCGCCGAAGAGACCGGAATCCACGGGCGAATTATTCGTCACCTAGCATCGATCGACTACTGGTTCTCAGGTGCAGATCGACGGATTCACAAGGTCGTTCACCACTACTTAATGGGCTACATCTCAGGCTCCATCACCGTCGAGGGCGACCCCGATCACGAGGCCGAAGACGCCGCGTGGGTTCCCTTGCGTGACCTCACCCATGAGCTGGCCTATCCCAATGAAAGGCGCATTGTCGGTATCGCTTTGGACTTGCTCTACCGGGATGCATCATGATCAAGCCGCCAGCAGCTCGATACGCACTGACTCTTCTGCCTCTGAGCGCACTACTCCTGGGGGCCACCCCCGCGAGCGCTCAAGCGCTACCCACGCACCTTCAGGGAACCCAAAGGGCGCAGGCCTCAGCTTCTGCGCGCTCCGCGTCGCTCTCTGCGCTTACGCCCCAATCAACAACGCGACCGCAGATATTGGGAGATGCGGGTCAGGCCTCGGGAATTGACGTACGAATCAACAGGCTGGAACCACGGGTCATTACCTCGCAGCACAACGTGCAGGTATCGGGTGTCGTTCGAAACCTGTCAGATAAGCCCGTCACGAACCCATCGCTGGATGCCTACGTCCAGACCTATTCACCCGTGACCGCACCGGAGCTTTCCTCATACCTTTCTGGTCAGAGCTGGCAGGGTCGGCGTGTCCACGCGGGGACCCTCGAGGCAACGATTGCTCCTCACACCGAGCAGACCTTCCACATCACAATCCCATTTGAATCTCTTCCCTTCGGATCAGATTTCGAGTGGGGACCGCGTGGAATCACCATCGTTGTTGAAGGCGATGAAACTCGCGGGTCTGATCGTTCAATCCTCGTGTGGGATTCGGGTTATTCCCTTGAACCCACTCGCGCAAATGTCCTGCTCCCATGGACCGAATCAACGCCGCGAACCCCCACCGACTCCTATTCGATCCTGTCCGCGGCATCGATGACCGGTGTCACTTTTGCGACCGATTCAGATACTTTGGTTCGCGAGCTGACGGTCCCCGAGGACCAAAGTTCATCTCGCGCTTTTCCTTCCGTATCCTCCTCGGCCGCCTCTCCTTCGACTTCCTCTTCTTCCGAGGCCTCCGCCTCGCCCAGTGCTTCTTCCTCGCCGACTGTGCGTTCCGAGGCCGAGATCACGGCAGATCGCAATACTCGCGCGGCCTTTATCCAAACCTTCTTCGAGCGCACAAAAGAATTGGTTGCTTTGCCCAGCCACGACGCTGACCTTTCCTTGGCAACCACGCTCAACAATGACGCGGTCATGGACTACCTGGCCTCATCGCGCGCCTCGGTTCCAACCTCCGTCAGCAAGGTCAAAGCTCTCCTACCTTCCTCGCGCTCAAATGCCTCTACTTCTCCCTCGAGCTCTGCTTCTTCTTCCTCACATGCAAGTTCCCCAAGCGAAAGCTCGCAATCACCGAGCGCCACTGCCTCGCCGGACTCAAGCTCGACCTCGTCAAATAACGACAGCTCCGGTCCAACACTGATCTCAAATGTTTCCTGGCCTGCCTCACAAAGCTGGGGCACTCAAGCGCTCAACAGCAAATACGCTTCAACCGTGATTGCCCCTCCCGGGCAACTAGCGCCAAGCTCAGAGCAGAACTTCACCTCGATGGCCAAGGTCAAGCTCTTATCCGACGGCCAGACCCACATGGGTGACTCTGCTCAGTCCGGGGACACGGTCACCGCTCTTGCCTCAATCGACAACCTCAGTGAGCTTTTGTCATGGGATGCACAAAGCGTTGATGATGAGCTGGATACTCAGCAACTCCTGACAGCTTTGACTGCGATGATCACCCGCGAGCGCCCAAACTTCTCGCGTACCTTATTCGTTCCGCTTCAGCGCGGATCTTCGCTGGATGAGAATCGTATTGAACGCGTTCGTGCGATCCTTGATAACCGCTGGGTCAAGGGGACCAGCTTCAGTGAACTCGTGGATTCCGAGGCCACCGATATTGAACGAAACCCCGTCGAGGATGCTCATTTTTCTGACTCACTGCGCTCACAAACGGCAGGACTGAGCGGAGCATACTCGAATGCTCTTCCTTTGGCAGATGCCACAGAGAATGTTGATGCCGCGCGTCTTCAATTGAATTCGACCGTAGCCAGTGCGCTCCAAGCGGATGCTGGTGACCAGCAAAGCCAAACGATCACTGCGAATACGCAGGCACTTGATGCATTTAGGTCCTCCGTCTCGGTTGAATCCTCGAATGCAGTCAATCTGATTAACAAGAGCGCGAATTTCCCCGTGCGCGTACGTAACTCACTTCCCTGGCCAGTTAATGTCGAAGTGACTTTGCTTCCCAGTGACCCCCGCCTGCGCGTGACCAGCACGGGGATGGCCACGATCCCCGCGAATTCCTCCTCGAATGTGGATGTGCCAGTCACGGCAATTGGTTCGGGTGATATTCGCGTGACCTATAAAGTGTCAACGCCCAGCGGAGCTGTTCTTGATGATTCCCAGAAAGTCCTGGTGCGAATGCGCGCGGGATGGGAAGACGCAGCCACCGCGGTCATGACCGTCATTGTCGGAATTGCCTTCCTTGGCGGCATCATTCGGACTATTCGACGTCGTTTGAAGTCCTCGCAGACCGAGGAATCTTCGCATCTTCCCGGTATGGGCGGCGTCGAAAAGGGCACAGTGAACGTTCCACTTTCCAGCGGTGGTTTTGTCCACGCAGGACGTCCCCCGCGTCACCCAGATCATCCGGAAAGTTCGGATTCGCCCAAACCAGATGTAGAGGATCAGAATGAGTGAAAGCCAGGCCCGCAACGGCTCACTTCTTCGAGCCAGCGTACTGATGGCCTCGGGAACAATGGTTTCCCGAGTCCTTGGCTTCATTAAAGCCGCCATGCTCTTGGCGGCCCTGGGTTCTGCCGGTGGCGCGGTCTCCGCGGCTTTCCAAACGGCAAATACTCTTCCCAACACAATCTTCAACCTGCTGGCATCGGGCGTTTTTGATGCAGTCCTGGTTCCCCAGATCGTGCGCGCACTCAAACGCGACGAGGGGCAGGTCTACATCAACCGACTAATTACTCTGGCCGGAACAATTCTGTTCCTGGTCTCCTTCGTTTCAACTCTCTTGGCACCGGTACTCATCGTCATCATGGCACCGGGATACAGCCAAGACATCCGCTCACTTGCCGTTGCTTTCGCATTCTTGTGTCTCCCGCAGATTTTCTTCTACGGCCTGTACAACCTTTTGGGTGAGCTGCTCAATGCCCGCGGTGTCTTCGGCCCCTACATGTGGGCACCGGTACTCAACAACATCATTGCAATCGCGGGTCTGGTGGCTTTCCTCATTCTGTGGGGTGCCCACGAAGATTTCGCAATTTCTGACTTTACGTCCCCTCAGTTCTGGCTGCTGTCGATCACAACCACTTTGGGTGTGGTCTGCCAGGCTCTGGTGCTCTTCATTCCCATGCGGCGCGCGGGAGTCTCCTTCAAGCCTGATTTCCACTTCCGCGGAACGTCTTTTGGTTCCGCCTCAAAGGTTGCGGGTTGGACCTTTGCAACCTTGGGTGTGTCTCAGGTTGGGGTTCTTTCGACGAACGCGATCGCTTCAATTGCGGATAACTACCTGAACCAGAACCCCATGCCCATCGCGGGCCTGGCGGGGTATTCAGCAGCCTTCTTGATTTTCATGCTGCCGCAGTCGGTTATCACTGTTTCTCTTGCAACCGCGATCTTTACGCGATTGAACTACGCGGTTGCCGACGACAATGACCAGGAAGTCGCCGAGCACTACCACACAGGTATTCGCCTGATTACCTCACTGACGGTTCTTGCGGCTGCAATTTTCATGGCGGGCGCTGCTCCCATGATGCAGCTGGTTGTCACGAACACCACCCGCCCCGAACTCATTTCTTCCTACGCGCTGATCCTGGTCTCCCTCATGCCCGGTGTGGCTTCCACGGGCATTGTTCTGATGAGCCAGCGCGTCTTCTTTGCCTACGAGGACGCCAAGCCCGTCTTCCTGATGGGCATTGTTCCGACGATCTTGCAAATCATTGTCGGTTGGTCGATCTACTTCGCAACCGGTGTGCGCTGGTGGGTAATCGGTGCGGCTCTTGGTGAAACCGTCTGCCGAATCGTTCAGGGTTTGATTGCGATGCGCTGGGTCGGACAGCGCAACAGCTACGTGAATTCCTCGGAAATCACGCGCTCCTACCTCACCTACGTCGGGTGTGCGATCATCGCCGGCGGTATCGGTTTTGGCGCTCTTTGGCTCATGGGAATCTACACGACCCTGTCTTCAAAGATCCTGCGCTGGCTGCTTTCGGGCGTGAAGTTTGGCGTGGTGGCCATCATCGTCACCGTCGTGTACATGATCGCAATGCGTGTGATCAATCCCCAAGAATCTTCAACCAGTATTCGTCCCCTGCTCAAGCGTTTGCACCTTCCGATCGCGGTATGTGACCTGCTTTCGGCCGCGCAGCCTACACGTGAACGACAAAGCGTTCATAATGGTGTGGCACCGTCCCCTCAGGAGGAAACCATGGCTACCGAGGACCAGCACATCCCCCGTGAAGGAACGCCACAATGGGTTCCCCTTTCTGTTGACCTTTCGGTGCCAACCTTCGATGATGTTGTTCATCCCGACGGCGAGGGCCACCCTGCCGCATCGTCTCATTCACCCCAGCAGGACACACCTGCGAATGTCCCAACCCTTCCTCACAGCAATCGCAGTTCCCAAGGGAGCGTCCAGATGAGCCAAGCAAAGCCCGAACACCCCATCGTCCCGACCTTGCCCGCAACCGCGCGCATGTACGACGTCGACGCAACTGCACCCGCTGGTATTCCCTTGGGCGCTGCAGCTGCCGAGGCCTCGGCTGAGACGGCCGCCGCTAAGGCTCAGCATCAGGAATCATCTTCTCGTATCCCCGCCCCGCTTCCCCACGGTTTCGCCGAGGGCGCGGTTGTCGGAGGGGCTGCAGCATCTGTTGCGGGTTCCAGCGCGGCTGCCACCCCGACTCGCTCCTCCGGTCACGGTCATTCCGAGGCCGGCGGTGGCGCTCAAGGAGGCTCTGGCGGTGGCCGCGGAAACTCCGGCGACGCTCACGGACACGATGAACACTCACGCGATTCGGCCTCGGGAAATGGGGGCGAAAAGGGAATTGACCCCACGCGACCCACGATTATCTTTGCTGCAGTTCTGACTGTCATTGCCACGATTTGGGCGGGTGCAACCGCCCTCAGCCCAGTCAAGCACAGCGATGTCAGCAGCTCGTCCACCAAGGCAAGCTCTTCGGCATCGGCATCTACCTCAGCATCGGAGCAGCCCACCCAAGAAGCCACTCAGGCAGCGACGGAGAAGCCCGTAATTTCTAGTGTTTCCGTGTTGTCATGGCAAAACGATAAGGGTGACCACGAGGAAATGGCCGTCAATATGATTGACGGCGACGCAAAGACGAATTGGCACTCGCGCTATTTCGATTACAACCAGTTCCTGGACGATACCGCGGTTACCATCTTGGTCAAGCTCGAGAAGAAGGCAACGGTCTCTGAGATCACCTTGGATATGGATCCGTCGACCACCGGTGGTGAAGGCGTGGTACGTGCTGTAAATCCCAATACGCCTCGAGAGGGAACAGAAATCGCAACGACGACGTTCTCTCCCAAGACAGACATCAAACTGGCACATCCCGTGGAAACTGAAGCGATCAGCATCACCTTCCGTAAGATGCCAACATCGCAAGATGGCCGCGCCTGGGCATGGGTCAGTGAATTGTCAGTGAAGTAACCGTTACCTGCTCAAAAGGAGACATCATGTCTGAAACTATCCACGACGTCGTCATCGTCGGCTCCGGTCCTGCGGGATACACTGCGGCTATTTACACTGCGCGCGCTGGATTCAAGCCTGTTGTCGTTGCCGGTGCCCTGGCTGCCGGTGGCGCCCTGATGAACACGACTGAAGTTGAGAACTTCCCCGGTTTCCCCGAGGGCGTCCTTGGCCCGGAGCTGATGGACAACATGCGTCAGCAGGCCGAAAAGTTCGGTGCTGATGTTCGCTACGAGGATGCCTACACGCTGGAGCTCGAAGGTGATATCAAGAAGATCACCCTTGAGGATGAAACCCTTTTGGCTCGCAGCGTCATCTTGGCAACCGGTTCCGAGTACCGTCATATGAACGTTCCCGGCGAAGAGGAGTTCTCCGGTCGAGGCGTTTCTTTCTGCGCGACTTGCGACGGTTTCTTCTTCCGCGATAAGCACGTCATCGTCGTCGGTGGCGGTGACTCCGCAATGGAAGAGGCAACCTTCTTGACGAAGTTCGCGTCAAAGGTCACTGTCGTTCACCGCCGCGATCAGCTGCGTGCGTCTAAGGCGATGGCCGATCGTGCGATGGCCAATGAGAAGATCGAATTCGCGTGGAACTCCGTTGTCGAAGAGGTTCTGGGCGACTCGGCCGTGACCGGTGTTCGTTTGCGCTCCACGGTTGATGATTCGACTCGTGTTCTTGATGCCGATGGCGTTTTCGTTGCCATCGGTCACCTTCCCCGCACCGCCGTAGTTTCCGGTCAGGTTGCATTGGACGAGGCCGGTTACATCCTGGTCAATGACCCGGGTACCGCAACGAACCTTCCGGGTGTCTTCGCCTGTGGCGACGCTGTTGATCACACCTACCGCCAGGCAATTACTGCTGCAGGCTCCGGATGCCGTGCCGCCTTGGATGCGCAGCACTGGCTTGAATCACGCGCATAGTTTTATATGAAATATTTTGGATTTCTCAGTTTTGGGCACTATGCCCACGATGGTCGTCGAGGCCTGAGCGGCCGCGATGCCCTTCATCAGGCAATCGAGTTATCTGTTGCTGCTGACGATCTGGGAGTGAATGGAGCCCACTTCAGGGTTCATCACTTTGCGCCTCAGGGGGCTTCCCCTATGCCGCTTCTTTCTGCGGTTGCAGCACGGACAGCACATATTGAAGTGGGTACCGGCGTTATCGATATGCGCTAGCACGTGTCTGAGTTATGACGTTCGATGCCACCCCTATCGTTTGTGGGCACGCGCTGCGC
>ERZ773051.2085-NODE-2085-length-10176-cov-24.179824_pt1 | contig 10176 bp, 8 predicted proteins | sample MGYA00580631_ERZ773051 | MGnify/ENA primary metagenome ERZ773051 (study PRJEB29015, sample SAMEA2738137) | human oral metagenome | biome: human oral; feature: human-associated habitat; material: saliva | place: China | collected 2204 ...
CCCACCAAGAAAGATGGACACTGGCAACTGCAAGTGCTTTACCTTCAACTACTGTTTCTGCTAAAGCAACTCGACGAGTGTGGTAATCTGTTGGATCATCTACATCTGAAACCAAAATTTCACGCGCTTCAATTGGTGTTTTAGATAGGATTGCAACACCTTCATGGTAACGATCATAACCGATATGGTTGTAGGCCCAAGTCCAATAATAATTTTGACCATGCTTAGCTAACTTCTCTACCAAGAGACGAACATAGTGATCTTGATGAATCGGCTCAGCAGATGGTAATGGCTGATAAAGTGCACCAGCTTCTACTTGCGCTGAAGTAATTTCCTGGTTAATTTCCTGAAAACAAATCAAATCATAACTGTTTTCAAGTATATCTTGAAGTAAAAGTTGAAACTTTTGTTCAGGATCTTTTTCCATCCAACTATGGGTATTGAGTGTTAAAAACTTCATTCTTTTCTCCTATAAACAAGAGGTTGGAATCAGCTTCCAACCTCCTAAATATTACAATTCTACTTTTGCAACTGCTGTTTTAGCTGCAAGAGAACCTGTTTTTTCTAATTTAACTGATTTAATTGCATCACCATTTGTGAAGACAACTACTGTTGAAGTTTCACGTCCTGCTGCACGGATAGCATCCAAGTCAGCTGTGACAAGGAGATCTCCTGCTGCAACTTTTTGTCCTTCAGCAACATGAACTGTAAATGGTTTACCTTCAAGACTTACTGTGTCCAAACCAATGTGAACCAATACTTCAAGACCTGGTTCAGTCACAATACCAAGAGCATGTTTTGTTGGGAAGATGCTTGATACAGTACCTGAAACTGGAGATACAATGTTTCCATTTGCAGGTTCTACAGCAAATCCGTCACCCATCATTTTTTGAGCAAATACTGGATCTTTTACTTGTTCCAAAGCAACAACTTGACCATCTGCTACTGAGTAAACTTCCTCAGTAAGACCTTTGAATTGAACAGTGTTTTGTTGCGCTTCTGTCATTTGACTTGGAAGAGTTTCAGGAATGATTTCACCTGAATCAAGGATATCTTGGATATCAGATTTCAATACGTCTGCTTTTGGACCGTAGATAGCTTGAACTCCTTGTCCTTTCATGACAAGACCCATAGCTCCTTCTGCTTTCCATTGTTCTGCATCACCGACTTTGTCTGCGTCTTTAACAGTTACACGAAGACGAGTCATACATGCATCCACATCAACGATGTTTGCACGTCCACCAAGAAGGTTGATAATATTTACGGCTTGAGAACCTGCTGCAACTTTCACTTCGCTGCTAGCTTCTTCTGAACCTTCAGCAGTTTCATAGTTTCCGTTACGTCCTGGAGTTGCGTAGTTGAATTTTTGAATCATGAAGTTTGCGATAAAGTACATGATTACAGCAAAGAGAACAGTTACCCAAATGAAGTTAATGATATCCATACCGATACCAGCACTGATTGCAATAGGTGTACGAGTCAAGAACTCGATTGAACCGAATGAGTGCATACGTAGGTTTACGACGTCAGCCATAGCGAAGGCAGCACCTTGAACAAGTGAGTAAACAAGATACATAGGTGTTGCTACAAACATGAACATGTATTCGATTGGTTCAGTAACCCCTGTCAAGAATGTTGCAAGAGCTGTCGCAATCATCATACCTTTATATTGGTGTTTCTTATCAGCATCAACATTACGGTAGATAGCCACGATCACACCCATCAAGATACCGAATGAACCGATCATTTGTCCAACTTTGAAACGAGCTGGATGTACTGTATCTAACAAGTGTTGGTATTGACTAGCATCAGTACCTTTAAGGTTTACAAGGTCTGTTACCCATGCAAGCCAAAGTGGATCTTGACCAAATACTTGGCTACCTTTTGCTGCACCAGTTAAGACATCATAAGTACCACCAAGAGCTGTGTAGTTCATTGGGATAGTCAACATGTGGTGAAGACCAAATGGCAAGAGCAAGCGTTCCAATGTACCATACAAGAATGGTGCAAGGATTGGAGCAGTTTCTTGTGAGTTAGCAATCCAGATACCAAAGCTATTGATACCTGTTTGAACTACTGGCCAGAAAGCAGCAAGTACAATTGCAGCAATTATTGAACGAAGAATAACTACAAACGGTACAAAACGTTTTCCGTTAAAGAATGAAAGTGCATCAGGAAGCTTACGGAAGTTATAGTATTTATTATAAGCAGTTGCTCCAATAAAACCAGAAATAATCCCTACGAAGACACCCATGTTAAGTGCTGGGGCTTCCATTACACTAATGAAGTAATCAGCAACTTTAATTGATCCACCAAAGAGTGTTGTTACCATAGCTTCTGGATTTTTCAACATATCTCCTGATACGCCAAAAATTGTACCAGTGATACGATTGATTAGGATAAAGGCAAGACCTGCCGCAAACGCACCACCAGCGCGTTCCTTAGCCCAGCTTCCTCCAATAGCGAGGGCGAACAAGATATGAAGGTTAACGATAACTCCCCAACCGATTTGCTCTAGTACACCACCAGTAATAACGAGTGGTGCAAAGGTTGGGTTAATCATCACGATAGACTTACCGATTGAAATCATCAAACCAGCAGCCGGCATAACCGCGATAACCACCATCAAAGCCTTACCGAATTTTTGCCAAAACTCGAAAGACAAGACATTTTTGAATGTATCTTTCATCATTCAAATCTCCTTTATTTTTATTTAGGCAAACGTTTTACGAAAACGTTTGCACTTAACTATGTATTCATTATACCACTTTAAATTTTTTTGTAAAGGCTTTTATTAAAAAAATAAGAAAAAAAAGAAAGTTTTTATACTTCCTTTTTTATATTTGTATTGTTATGATAATACTCTGAAAATATGCTATCAAACCTTTAAGAAGCGTCGCATTGAAATTCCTGATCCAATTGAACCGATAAAAATTCCAATGACAAACAATAAGGCAATCATCAGTGGACTGAATACTTCTGGTGAAATCATAGAAAGGTTTTGACCTACTAATGACTTATTAACAGATTGGTAAACCATTTGATAAACAACTAGTACTAAAACCGATGGAAGAGTTGCTCCAAGCAATCCGATGAAAGCCCCCTCAAGTAGGAATGGTCCTCGAATATAGCTATTCTTGGCACCAACTAAGCGCATAATTTGAATTTCTCGACTGCGGGAAATAATTGTAATACGAATGGTATTAGAAATCAAGAAGACTGCTATGAAAATCAAGAGGCCCGCAATAACTAGTCCCCAGACACGAATAAATGAGGCTAACTTAAACAAGCGTTCTGTATTAGCACCACCATCTTGAACTTCTGATACACCTTCAATTTTCTTAGCCTCTTCCGCTACTGTCTTTACATCACTTGGTGTCTTAGTATCTACAATATATGCATCATAGAGAGGATTGGCGTCACCATCAAAGATTTTCCAGTTATCCCCCATTGTCTCAGTTAATTTTTCGTATTGTTCTTCTTTACTTGAAAAAGTAACATTCTTAACTGTAGACATCCCCTTCAAAGCATTATATACCTTGTGGTAGTCATTATTTGTAACAGTTTGACCTTCTTTTTCAATAGTTTCACTATTATCAGCTACGTCCTTACGAAGGTATACCATCACTCGGACATTGTTTTCAATATCCGTAGCCAATTTTGCCGTGTTAAAGATAACAGATGCAAACAAAGCAACAAGTGTCAAAGTAATCATGACTGAGCTGACAGCAGCTACTGTCATCCAGCCATTTCGTTTCAAACTTTTTAGCGATTCAAATAAATGACGAAAAAATCTACTAATCATCGTATCCGTACTCTCCTTTTGATTCATCACGAACAACACGGCCATTTTCAATGGCAATGACACGGTGGCGCAAGGTATTTACAATCTGGCTATTATGAGTCGCCATCAAAATAGTTGTCCCTTGTAGGTTAATCCGTTCCAAGAGATTCATGATTTCCCATGAATTATCTGGGTCCAAGTTTCCTGTTGGTTCATCGGCTATCAATACTTTTGGATTATTTACAATAGCACGCGCAATCGCAATACGCTGTTGTTCTCCACCTGAAAGCTCATTTGGGAAAGAACGAACCTTGTGCTTCAATCCAACCAAGTCTAAAACTTCCATAACACGTTTTTTGATATTACGGCGATTTTCCCCGATTACTTCCATAGCGTATGCAATATTTTCATAAACGGTTTTCTTTGGTAACAGTTTATAATCCTGGAAGACAACCCCAACACTACGACGTAGAAGTGGGACATCTTTCTTTTTAATCTTAACCAGATTAAAACCAGCAACTGAAAGGCTTCCTTTATCGATTTTTACTTCACGATACAGAGAACGAATAAAGGTTGACTTCCCTGCTCCTGAAGGACCTACGATATAAGCAAATTCCCCTGGTTGAATGCTGACCGAAACACCGCGTAGGGCAGTCGTTCCGTTGTCGTATTTTTTGACGACATCTCTCATTTCAATGATTGACATGTGAGTTCCTTTCTATCTTAGCTGATTCGCCACTTGAGATAGGCATCGATAAAACCATCTAGGTCTCCATCCATAACCTTATCTACCTGAGCAACTTCAAAGCTAGTTCGATGATCTTTTACCATAGTATAAGGCGTGAAGACATAAGAACGGATTTGGCTTCCCCATGTGATTTCTTTTTTCTCACCCTTGAGGGAATCTACCTCCGCAGCTTTCTTCTCTTGCTCCATTTGATAGAGCTTAGCCTGCAACATCTTCATAGCTCGATCTCTATTTCCATACTGGGTACGATCCACTGTTGATTGGACAACAATTCCAGTTGGAATGTGGGTTAAACGTACACCTGTTGAAACCTTGTTGACGTTTTGTCCACCGGCACCACCTGAACGGAAGGTATCCATCTTGATGTCATCTTCCCGGATTTCCACTTCAATGGTATCATCCAACTCAGGCATCACTTCTACAGATGTGAAAGAGGTGTGGCGACGTTTGGCAGAGTCGAACGGCGAAATTCGCACCAAACGGTGAACTCCCATTTCCGACTTGAGAAGACCATAGGCATTAGGTCCTTCAAATGATAAGGTTACCGACTTAATACCAGCTTCATCTCCTGCTTGGTAATCCAATACTTCCACTTTAAAGCCTTTAGCATTTCCATAGCGAGTGTACATACGAAGCAACATATCACCCCAGTCCTGAGCCTCAGTACCACCGGATCCTGGATGGATTTCCAAAATCGCATTATTATGGTCATAAGGTTCTGACAAGAGCAAGGTCATCTCGTAACTGGTCATCATCTTATCAAGTTCTGATAACTGTTCGACCAGTTCATCATGCACTGACTCGTCTTCAGCTAAAAAGTCTAATAAAATTTCGACTTCATCCTGCAACTCTTCCATCTTATGGAAGGTATTGTAAGTGTTTTTTAATTCATTTAATTCTTGCGACGTTTTTTGGGCCGCGATATTATCGTTCCAAAAATCAGGTTCTGTCATCTTGTTTTCCAAGATGGCAATCTCTTCCTCTAAACCTTCGAGGTCAAAGAGACCCCCTGAAAGAAGCTAATTTTTCACGATTTGCGTCAATTTTCTGACGGATTACTGAAATGTCCATAAATACTCCTTTTTTACATCATTTCATTATAGCATATTTTATCATTTCTTTCCATCTTTTGCTCTAATCCCTTATTACACGTAAAAAGAAGCCTTTCGGCTTCCCTTCTTACAAGACTTTTGCTGAAGTACGAGTAATTTCTTCTACTTGAATATTCTCTGATTCAAATTTTTCTTTCAAGGCTGGTAAATCAATTGAGCCATCGATTTGAACTTCGATAATGACCTTACCATCCTTACGCGGAATATTGACTGTATGAGAGATATTCAAATTTTCTTCTGCAATCAAAGAAACAATCTTTCCGAGGACACCAACTTCATCTTCTGTAACAAAGCGCACACGAATTCCTTCTTCTCCATAACCAGCAATTTCAAGAAAGGCTTGGAAAACGTCACGGTCCGTAATAACTCCATAGACTTGATGGTTATCAACGACAGGAAGAATACCAATCTTATTTTTCAACATCAGATAAGTTGCATCCTCAAGACTCGCATAGCCTGAAACAGTGACAACATCGCGAATCATCACATCTTTTACTTTGGTCTTATTTAGAAGATAATTCATCTCATAGATAGAAAGACTGGTTGCTTTTGATGGACTAGCTTGCGCAATGGTTCCTTCAGTTACCAAACCAACCAATTGATCATTTTCGATAACAGGCAAGCGGTGCAACCCTTGCTCTCTCATCAAATCTGCTGCATGAGATACTGTTGTATCTGGACTAATATACACTACCTTGCGGGTCATAAAATCTTTAACTGCCATGAGACTTCTCCTTTTCTATTCTTATCCCTATTATACAATCTTTTTGTAAATCTATCAAACGCTTACATTTCTTTTTCAAAATTCAGAAAAGTATGAATAAGCTAGCAAAAAGAGCTCTGAAATCGAGCTCTATGAATGAAGGTAAGATACATTTCATTCGATTTTTTCAATTATTAGAAATTAATCTTTTAATGTAGATCAAGATTTGTTCGCAATCTCCATCTACCGACTAAAACAATCCACTGGATTTGATGATTGCTACGCAATCTTCATCCGCCGACTAAAAAGGTCCCCCGGACTATTAATGAGGATTACTTCGTAATCTTCATTTGCAACCTAAACTAGTCTCCCAGACTAGTTTAGCCACCCAGATATGCTTTTCTAACTTCTTCTGATGAAGCGAGTTCTTTTCCTGTTCCTGATAGGACGATTTTCCCTGTTTCCAATACATAGCCTCGGTCAGAGATTGCGAGTGCCTTATTGGCATTTTGTTCAATCAAGAGGACAGTTGTTCCTTGTTTCTGGATATCTTGAATAATATCAAAAATTTCTTGGATAAAGATTGGGGCAAGTCCCATTGATGGTTCATCTAAAAGAAGAAGTTTTGGTGTTGACATAAGAGCACGTCCCATGGCAAGCATTTGTTGTTCTCCTCCTGAAAGAGTAGCTGCATCTTGGTTCTTGCGTTCTTCAAGACGTGGAAAGCGTGAGAAAACTTTCTTCAAGTTAGCTTGATTTTCTTCACGATTTTTCTTTAAGAAAGCTCCCATTTCAAGATTTTCCATAACAGTCAAGCCAGGAAAGACGTGGCGTCCTTCTGGAACTTGTGAAAGACCACCTGCCACGATTTTCTGAGCTGGCATTTTTTGGATTTCTTGACCTAAAAATTCAATCTTTCCTGAACTTGGTCTAACCAAACCAGACAAGGTACGGAGAATGGTTGTCTTACCTGCACCATTGGCACCGATAAGGGAAACAACTTCTCCTTCATTCACTTCAAAGCTTACATCACGGACTGCTTGGATCATACCGTAATGCACAGAAAGATTATCAACTTTTAACATAGACATTAGGCTTCACCTCCTAGATAAGCTTCGATAACGCGTTTATTGGTCTTAATTTCGTCTGGAGTTCCCTGAGCAATCAAACGACCGTATTCAAGTACGTAGATACGTTCTGTTACTTCCATGACCAGATTCATATCGTGTTCAATCAGCATGATCGTAATCTTAAATTCATCTTTGATACGACGAATTAACTCAGTCAATTCGGCTGTTTCCTGTGGGTTCATACCTGCTGCTGGTTCATCTAAAAAGAGAATTTTAGGTTCCGTAGCGAGGGCACGAACAATTTCTAAACGACGTTGTTGTCCGTAGGCAAGATTTTTAGCAAGAGTTTCTGCATCACCATCTAAATCAAAGATTTTAAGCAATTCCAAGGCTTTAGCCCTTAATTCTTTTTCACTCTTGTAAAAAGCTGGTAAGCGCAAAAAACTAGCAAAAACATGTTGTTTGTGATGGTTGCCAAAAGCAATCAAAACATTGTCCAAAACTGTTAAATCTTTAAAGAGACGGATATTTTGGAATGTACGTCCAAGTCCCAAAGAAGCAATCTTATAAGGTGACTTTCCATTCAAAAGGTGACCATCTAAGGTTACTGTTCCCTCACTTGGTTCATAAACACCCGTCAAGAGGTTGAAAAGGGTGGTTTTACCAGCTCCATTTGGACCGATTAGTCCAACCAGTTCCCCTTCGTTCAATTCAAGAGTCACATCTCCAACAGCTGTTAGACCGCCAAAATGTTTGGTTAACTGTTTTACTTCAAGTAATGCCATTAGTTTTGTTCCTCCTTCTTAGATTTTTTAAAGAAACGTGATAGGCTCAATTCCCATGTTCCAAGGAGTCCACCTGGTCTGAAAATCATTACCAATACCAAGGCCAAAGCGTAGATAATCATACGCACACTAGCAACATCTTGGAGAAGCATATTCAAAATTCCCAGAACAATAGCCGAAACAATCGCACCTGTAATGGAACCAAGGCCACCAAATACAACAATGATCAAAACGTTGATTGAGTTAATGAAAGTGTAATCTTTCGGTACAACTGAACCGATAAATCCTGCCTGAAGTGACCCTGCAATACTTGCAGTAATAGCACCAAAGACAAAGGCGATGATTTTAATTTTAGTCGTATTAACCCCAACTGACTCAGCAGCGATTTCATCCTCACGAACAGAGAGGGTTGAACGACCAATTGGACTACGCAAGAAGTTCAAGGTTGCAATGGTTGTAATCACGACAAAGAAGTAAACCATTTGCCAAGTTGTAAAGTTAGGAATTCCCAAGATACCTGCCGCACCATTTGTAAGGCTTCCACCATTGATGATAAAGATACGGATAATTTCAGAAACACCTAGAGTCGCTACCGCAAGATAGTCCCCCTTCAAACGTAAGGTTGGAATGCCGACAAGCAAGGCAACCGCTCCTGAAAGCAAAGCACCTATCAGCATGGCTCCAAAGAAGGCACCGTAGGTTGGTGATTTAGATCCAATAATAGCTGCTGCATAGGCACCAATCGCCATGAAACCAGCATGACCAAGTGAAAATTGTCCTGAAAAACCAACGATTAAGTTGAGACCAACAGCCAAAATAATATTAATTCCAATTTGTTGTAAAATCTGTACATAGAATAGGTTAAGTACTCCGACTGAAACCAGTACACTAATCAAGCCATAGCCAGCTAACAAAAGGAGTAACCATAGAATATTAACTTTTAAATTTTCTTTCATCGTTTACACCTTCTCTTTCACATTTTTACCAAGGATACCAGCTGGGCGGACAATCAAGATCAACAACAAGATTCCATAAACAATGGCATCACGGAAGTCTGACATTCCAAAGGCTGTCGCAAAGGTTTCTAATAGACCAATCACAAAACCACCAAGCGCCGCACCAGGAATAATTCCAATACCACCAAGTACCGCGGCAACGAAAGATTTAAGACCTGGAGTAACCCCCATCAAAGGCTCAAGAGAGTTATAATAGAGGGCAATCAGAACACCAGCCGCACCCGCAAGAGCTGACCCCAAAGCGAAGGTAAAGCTGATAGTACGGTTTACATTGATCCCCATCAATTGCGCCGCATCGCTATCTACTGATACTGCACGCATGGCTTTCCCCATCTTAGTCTTTTGGACAATGACTTGTAACAAAATCATCAAAATCAAGGAAATGGCCAAGATCATTAACTGCACGTTTGTTAGGCTAACTGGTCCCAAATCATAGCGAACTGTTTGAATCGCTTGAGGGAAGGCACGGGTATTGGCACCAACCAGATAGACCATCCCATACTCCAATAGGAAAGAAACCCCAATAGCCGTAATCAAAACAGCAATACGCGTAGAGTGACGCAAAGGTCGGTAAGCAAGGAACTCAATCACGACACCAAGAATAGCTGTCGCTAGCATAGCTACAATAAGCGCTACAAAGAAATTCATTTGGAAAGAATTAATCAAGAAATAACCGATAAAGGCTCCCATCATATAAATATCACCGTGGGCGAAGTTGATGAGCTTGATAATTCCGTAAACCATGGTATACCCTAGGGCTAACAGCGCGTAAACACTACCTAGAATCAAACCATTTACTAGTTGTTGGAGCATAAGATTCACTCTTTCTATTTATAATTTCGAGGGTTTCCCCTCACTTTTTGATAGGTTCTTAAACTCAATGAAAATCAAAGAGCAAACTATGAAACTAGCCGCAGGTTGCTCAAAGCACTGCTTTGAGGTTGTAGATAAGACTGAC
>ERZ773051.2090-NODE-2090-length-10165-cov-24.609693_pt1 | contig 10165 bp, 5 predicted proteins | sample MGYA00580631_ERZ773051 | MGnify/ENA primary metagenome ERZ773051 (study PRJEB29015, sample SAMEA2738137) | human oral metagenome | biome: human oral; feature: human-associated habitat; material: saliva | place: China | collected 2204 ...
CTCTGTAAACAGAACTAACGAAGCAATCAACAATGCAGTCCTTTCAGATTCAATAGCATCAGCAGGGGTTACCTACAAAGCTGGCAGTTTCAAAATCTTCAAAGGTACTTGGGTATATAGTGGTGGTAAATGGACGCTTACAAATAAACAAGACGTTACTGCTAACTATACAGTAAATGCTACTGATACAACATTCTCTATCAATCTTGGGAATATTTCTGCTGACGATCACTTTGCAGTAGAATATGAAGCAGTTGCTAACTATGAAACTGTTGACGGCGAAGTAATCAAAAATACAGCGACAATCAAAGGTGATAACAAAGAGGAGTACCCTTCAAATAGTAAAGTAAACATCCAAATTGCTGGTGGTGAAGGGATTGGTTACGAATTCAGTATCAAGGTCACTAAGGTAGACGAGCAAAACGGACCTCTTAAAGGTGCAAAATTCCAAGTTGTTCGTCAGGCAACTGGTGAAGTTATTGGTGAATTCGAATCAGATGCGAACGGTGAATTTACTGTTAAAAACATCTTGCGTGACAAATATATCATCAAAGAAATTTCAGCTCCAGAAGGTTATGACTTGGCGGCAGATACTGTTGTGGAAGCTGGAGAATTTAAAACACCAAAAGCTCCAGTAGAGAAGACGATTGTAGACCAAAAGACAACGACTACAACAACGACAACAACGACAACCACAACGACAACAACTACTGCAGAGCCAACGACAACGACAACAACTACTGCAGAGCCAACGACCACAACGACGACTACTGCAGAGCCAACAACCACAACGACGACTACTGCAGAGCCAACGACAACGACAACGACTACTGCAGAACCAACGACAACGACAACAACTACTGCAGAGCCGACAACCACAACAACAACTACTGCAGAGCCAACAACCACAACGACGACTACTGCAGAGCCAACAACCACAACAACAACTACTGCAGAGCCAACAACCACAACGACGACTACTGTAGAGCCGACAACGACAACGACGACTACTGCAGAGCCGACAACAACAACCACTACAACAACAGAAGAGCCGACGACTACTTCGACTACAACAACAGAAGAGCCGACGACTACTTCAACCACAACAACAGGAGAGTCAACGACTACTACGACTACTGTAGAGCCAACGACCACAACAACGACTACTGCAGAACCAACGACCACAACGACAACTCCAGAGAAACCGGTGACTCCAGGAAGTGAAGAATCAACCACGACGACCACGACTGGACAACCAGGACCAAAAGGTGGAAACAATGGAGGAGGGCGTAAAGCGCTTCTTCCTAATACAGGTGAAGTTGCAGCAACTGGATTTGTATTCTCAGGAGCCTTTGTGTTAGCAGGTGCAGTCGTATTGAAACGAAAATTGTCTATTAAATAAGCAATGAGTTTCTATATAAGGGGAGAGCATAAGCTCTCTCTTTTTTGGGAATGTATTATGGAGAAAAAGGGATGAAATTATCAATCTTAATAACCCTCTTGAATGAGGAGCTGGTACTTCCTCAAACCCATCGTGAAATTTCTAATCAGCTTGAGAAAATGTTAGGAAAAGAGCTCTCTGATTATGAAATTCTTTATATCGATGATGGAAGTAGTGACAAAACCTTTGAGTTGATTGAAGAATTTGCAAGAGAAAACGACCGCATCAAATATATCCGTTTCAGTCGAAATTTTGGACGTGAGAGTGGCATCTTGGCTGGTTTTAAATATGCCAGTGGGGATGCGGTGATGGTCATGGATGGGGATCTCCAGCATCCACCATACTTGATTCCCTTATTCTTAGAAGCTTATAATGAGGGCTATGATATTGTTAGTGGCCAACGAACTCGTGAAGGGGAATCTTTTGTAGGAAGTTCCTTTGCACGTTTGTTTTACTTCTTGTCAAACCGCTCCATGGATGTTCACCTAACAGACGGGAAATCGGAATTAAGACTGCTTAGCCGAAAAGCGATGGAAGCCTTTGTGTCAATGCCAGAGTACAATCGTTTTAATAAAGGTTTGTATGAATGGATTGGTTTCAAAGAGAAAGTAATTCCTTATAAGAATGAAATCCGTAAGGCTGGGAAGAGCAAGTTTGGTTTTAAGAAATCTATGAATTATGCCATTCAAGGAATTATTTCTTTTAACGATCGTCCTCTCCGTGTTTGTATTCAATTCGGTTTTATCTGTTTAGGGCTGGCCCTTTTATATCTAGTTTTTGAGTTGATGAAATATATCTTCGCTGCTGGGAATTATGTGAGTGGTTATTTCACAACGATTGCGGCTATTATATTATTTAGTGGAGTTCAACTCATCTTCATCGGGATTCTTGGAGAGTATATTGGCAAGATCTATTACGAAGTGAAGCGTCGTCCTCATTTCATCATTGAAGAGACCAATATTGAACAAGCGAAGAAAAATCATATCGGCTAAAGAAGATAGGAGAAAACATGTTAATCTGGTTCATGCGTTGGCAAGAGTTTTGGAAAAAGCATCCAAAGAAAGTTCTCTATGCTGCAAGTGCCCTGCTCCCAATGACCATTATGCTGGTTGTGTGGGCTTTTATAGGGATGTATCCTTTTGGAAGCAAGAGTCTGATGGCTGTTGACTTTGGACAGCAATATATCAGTTTCTTTGGCTTGCTAAAAAATGCCATCCTGACGGGGGATCTATCTAGTTTGAGTTATTCTTTCACCAAATCTCTTGGTGGAGATATGATCGGTGTGCTCGGCTACTATTTAATGAGCCCCTTTAACATCATCTACATTCTAGCTCCCCTCAAATATTTTGGGGCAGCAGTATTTTTAACTATTTGGCTCAGATACGGGGCAATTGGTTTATCCTTTGCTTTCCTTTTAATCAGACGTTACAAAGGATTAGAATCTAGAAAATGGTTGGTTCCATTATTCTCGACGGCTTATGCCTTGTCAGGGATGTTGGTTTCCTATCAAATGAACGTCATCTTCTATGATGCCATGATCATGTTACCAATTGTGATTATGTATTTGGAAGAATTATTAGATGGGAAATCTCCTTATCGCTATGCTTTTGCTTTAGGATTGACAGTCTTGCTTCAGTTTTACATGGGCTATATGATCTCCATTTTCATCGCTCTGTATGCCTGCTATTATGTATCGCCAAGATTGCTGATTGAGGGAGATCTAAAGGCAAAGATTAAAAACTTTAGTATCCCTTTGTTGCAAGCGGTGATCTATTCGATTATTGGGATTGCGACAGCCTCAGTCTTGCTCTTGCCAGTATTTTTCAACCTGATTGAAAGTAAGGGGCAAGTTGGCGGAGGCATGACCTTCTCATTTGCCTTCCAAATTAACCCCTTAGATATTCTTTCTAAGTTGGTTGTTGGTGGCTTTGATACAACATCAGGATGGTCAGCGGGTCCCAACCTTCCCAATATTTATATTGGAGCGCTTGGTTTTCTTGGTTTTATCTTTTATTTCCTATCGCAAAAAGTTGAAAAAGCAAAAAAATGGGCTGCAGGGATTGTTACTCTCATTTTCCTGATTTCCTTTGTGAATGAATTTGTCAGTAAGATATGGCATATGGGACAAAATCCAGCCGGTTTCTTCTTCCGTTTTTCTTGGCTATTTTCATTCTTTATGCTAGTCCTAGCTTATCAAGCGATGAAGCAGAAGATCGTTATTTCCAAAAGAACCAACTGTATCATCGGCTTGGGCTTGCTCTTGTCGGTAGTTTATCTCTATTTCCATCAGTATAGTTTTATCTCAAAGACCCAACCGCAAGCGATCAGTCGTTTCCTCTCTAAGTTCTCTATTCTAAGTGTTCTGGGAATAGCAGCAGTGACCTGCTTCATCTTCTATGCGTATTGGGAAAAATCTCAGAAGAGCCAATTGGAAAAAATGATTCGAATGGCTCTAGCAGCGGTCATCTTAGTGCTGGCTGCAGTCTTATTAAAGACAGGTTATCTCTTGTCGCAAGTGGGGATTACAGCGATGCTCTACTTGAGCATTCTCTTCATCCTAAACTTTAAGATCTCACGTTTATCCATGATTGTCGTATCTGTGCTCACAATCTTTGAGTTTGGCTATAATGCATATTTGTCCCAAGTAACATTTGGGTATGATGATGTGCACAAGTTTGCAGATGCGACCGTTTCGGTCAAGCGCGTGACAGACAATATCCAAGAAAATGCAGATCAAAAATTCTATCGGATTGCCACAGATTTTGCCTATTCCAGAACAGTTCCTTCCTTGGTGTCCTATCCAGGCTTAAGTACCTTTAGTTCAAGTTTGGAACGTAGCACCATGGATCACTTTGCTTTCATGGGAGATCTTGGTGTTAATGCGGCGACTCAATATTCAAATGGGACACCTTTGACAGATGCTTTATATGGTGTTCGTTACTTTATGAGTGCCAAGGATTTTGATCCCAAAGAGATTGAAGCCAATCCAGATAAGATGTACTTTTATCGATTTACAGACCGCTTTGATCTGCATCGCTATTTCACAGACAAGGTCTATGAGGATAAGCGTTATGTCGTCTATAAGAATCCAAATTCCTTCCCACTTGCATACGGGACGAACAGTCTGGTAAGGAATATACAATTTGGTGCCAATAATGCCTTTGCTAACCAGAATATTATTTTGAACTCCATGGAGGGACATCAAAAGGCCAATAATGATACCGTTGAGTACTTTAAACCTTTGGCGTTCAGCTCGATCGAGACCGAAAATGTGGTTGAAGAAAAGGTCAATAAGGAAACGGGAGAAGCCATCTATAAGAGAGCGGATTCGTCAAAAGATGCCATTATTCGTTATAAGGTCACTCCACGTACCAATTACACCTATTATTTCTTTACTCCTGTATCTTTGATCCAAAACCAAGATTACTCGGTTTTACTCAATAATAAATGGTTGCTCAATGCTAAAATTTTCACGCAAAGACAAATTTGGCAGTTGACAGATCAAACTGAAAACCAAGAAACCGTTATTGAATTTAGATTTAGAACAGATCACATCGATATGAGCAATGCAGGTGTTTATCGCGCTGACGTTGATCAAATTCAACAGGTATTAGAAAACAGGAAGAAACAAGGTTTACATGTAACCAAGTTTTCAAATACCCATATTGTTGGTGATGTGTCTATTACAGATGATAGTAACTATATGATGACTTCCATTCCATACAGCGATGGCTGGAAAGTGAAAGTGGATGGGAAGTTTGTCAAAACTGAAAAAGCATGGAATGCATTCTTATCGTTCCCCATCTCAAAGGGAAATCATAAGGTTGAATTCGTCTTTAGACAAAAAGGAGTGATCCTGGGTGCCTTGCTATCTATTATTTCCGTTGCTTACTTAGTCATTCAAATGAGAAGAAGTAGAAGTGATGAAGGACAATAGGATTTAAGAGAATCAAAAATAGTTATCAACACAAAAAGAGAGTGGGACAGAAATCGGTCATTCGTTAGAATTCGATTTCGTCGTCCCACCTCCGCACAGTTGAGTAGGGCTGTAAAAGCTGATGAAATCAGCGTAGTAGAGCCCACTCAACCACTGCGTCTTGCTCGGCAATCGAAAAACAATTAAGAGGCTAGGACTTTTGTCCCAGCCTCTTTTTTATATGATCCGCACATGCGAACGATTAGTTATTAGAAATCTTGCGTTTCAAGATGACAGCTCCTGATAGGATAGCAACACCGATCAAGATGACACCAGTAGCGACTGCTTCACCTGTTTTTGGCAGGAATGTCTTGCGACCTCCGTTTGAAGTTGTCGTGCCAGAATCACCTGGGGTGCCAGGTTTGGTCGTACTCGTTGTTGGCCCCTCTGGAGTGGTTGTCGTAGTCGGCGTAGGCACTGGTTTTTCAGACGTAGTTGTAGTCGTAGTCGGCGTAGGTTTTGGACCTTCTGTCGTCGTTGTTGTAGTTGTAGGCTCTTGAGTCGTAGTTGTCGTTGTTGTAGGCTCTTGAGTCGTAGTTGTCGTTGTTGTAGGTTCTTCAGTTGTCGTTGAAGTTGTTGTTGACTCTGGAGTTGTTGTAGTGGTAGTAGGAGTAGGTTCCTCAGTTGTTGTCGTAGTCGTAGTCGGCTCTTGAGTTGTCGTCGTAGTGGTTGTAGGCTCTTGAGTCGTTGTAGACGTAGTTGTCGTAGTTGTCGTAGTTGTCGTAGTTGTCGTAGTTGTCGTAGTGGTTGTAGTTGTCTGTTCTTTTGGATTGACGATTGTCTTCGTAACCTTTTGGTCCTTACCAAAATCTTCAGCATTTACGACGGTATCAGCCTCCTTGATCGTATAACCAGCAGGAGCCTCCGTTTCCGTTAAGATATATTTATCTTTTAAGAGCGCATTAACCGTAATATCTCCGTTCTTGTCTGTAACGTATTCCCCAATCACTTGGTTGTTAGCTTGACGAACGATTTTAAACTTAGCTCCAGCGAGCGGTTGGCTTTCATCGTTTACCTTGTGGACATGAATGGTAAAGACATAACCTTTACCAGAACCACCTGCAATTTGAACAGCAGCACCATTAATTATGCTGTTACTTTCAATACCAACACCTTTAAGAGTTGCTTCATTTTTCAATAACTCACCATCAACAGGGTCATAATTTAGACGAACGTTATAAGAAATACGATATTGGTCTTCTTCTGTAATGTCCCCTAATTCGACAACGAAAGATTGCCCATCTTCACTAACTGTAATCTTGTGTTGGTCTGTCACATCAACGCGGTTTGAGAATACCCATTCACCAGTTTCGAAAGAGAATTTACCTTTGATAACCTTAATGCTATCTTTTACATAAGAAGCATTTGTAAATTGCAAGTGGTCCTCAATCGTTACACCTTTGATGTTTTGTTTTGTACGATTGACTGAAATAGTGTATTGGACCTCTCTTTTATCACCTTCATTAACCCAACTAGTCTTTGTTAAAACTTTCGGATCTCCATCTCCAATCCCTTTAAAGGAAACCTTGCCCCCAATCTTGGTTTCCCCATTGACGGTTATTTCAATCGGAACTTCCCCTTTTTCTGGGTGTTTCTTAAAGTCGATCCGCGCATAGAAGAAGAAATTTCCACTTGTATCTGAGTGTTTTTCAACATAATCCGTATAGGTAATTGTAATGGATTTATTATCTGGGCTTACCTCAGCATTTGCGATAACTTCCTTCGTATTTATATCAAGAATTTGAAACGAAGTGTTAGTAATCATCAAAGCATCTGGAACAGTAACTACAGTTGAATCTCCTGCTTTAACATTTTTTCCAGACAAATCATAATCAGCGTTAATTCGGAATGTTGCCCATTGTTGTAATTCCCAATCAAGGTTGCCACCTTCATTATTGGTAACTTTGATATTTTTGATCGTATCGACCAATTTTCCGCTAACGGTCACTCCAGGAGTTTCTGCTGAAGTACGATTTAGACCTAAAGCGAAAAGCATGGCCACTAAACAAAGGACAAATGAGAAAATTTTAATATTTCTATTCTTCATCTTATCTTCCCTTTTCATAAAAAATTAGTGCCTAGTTATCAATGCCTGATTACTCTTAAAGATAGGAACGTCCAAATCCTATCTGTTGGCAATAAGAATTGAGTGCTGAGACACGACCTCCATAAAATTATTTTATAGGGTAAAATATTTTACTTTTAAAATTATTCCCTACAAAGGGAATTATAGCAAAAATAATGAGTTGCTTCAAGCTAAAAAGAGTGAATTTTTGCACAAATTATCTATTAAAATGCTTTTTCATTTACTTTCTAAAATTTTCAGAATACATGCATGAAACTGTCATAAAATATCCAAAGGTGCGTAAAATGAGCAGAAAAATGAATGACATTATTAAAAAAATACGAATAGTAGTATAGGGGAGACGCTAGACCAAAGTGATGGTATAATAGAAGAGATAGAAACATTTTAGAATGAAAGAGGAATGATGATGACAAAAATTCGTGGATTTGAACTTGTATCAAGCTATACCAATCAGGACTTACTGCCAAAACGGGAGACGGCCCACGCAGCTGGCTACGACTTAAAGGTGGCAGAGCGTACAGTCATTCCACCAGGAGATATCGTCCTCGTCCCAACTGGGGTCAAGGCCTATATGCAAGCGGGTGAGGTGCTCTATCTCTATGACCGATCGTCTAACCCTCGCAAAAAGGGTCTGGTCTTGATCAACTCTGTTGGGGTTATTGATGGAGACTACTACGGAAATCCAGGGAATGAAGGCCATATCTTTGCTCAGATGAAAAATATTACTGACCAAGAAGTCGTTCTTGAAGTCGGCGAACGTGTGGTTCAGGCTGTCTTTGCACCATTTTTAATTGCCGATGGAGATGAGGCGGATGGCGTGCGGACCGGTGGATTTGGGTCAACAGGGCACTAAGATGAAGATTATCTTTGTCCGTCACGGGGAGCCGGATTATCGTGTGTTAGAGGAGCGTGCTTATTCCGGATTTGGAATGGATTTAGCTCCCTTATCTGAGAAGGGAAGGAAACAGGCTCAGGACCTTTGCCAAAACCCCTTGTTCCAATCAGCTGATCTACTAGTAGCTTCAGCAGTAACGCGAGCTTTAGAAACAGCTTCTTATCTGGCTTGTGCTACTGGACTTCCTTTGAGAGTAGAACCCTTATTGCACGAATGGCAGGTATACGAAAGTGGTATAGAGAATTTTGAAACAGCTCGGACTCTGTTTCTAGAAAATAATGGGAAGCTCCTTCCGGATAGCCCAATTCAATATGAAACCGCTAAGGATATGAGAGCTCGCTTTATTGAAACTTTGGCCAAGTACCGAGACTATCAGAAGCTTGTAGTGGTTACCCATCGCATGCTCATGCGTCAATTTGTACCGAATGAAACCATTGATTTTTGCCAAGTGATTGAGTGTGAGATAGAGATTTAGAAAGAGGTATCTTATCGCTAAGAAAAAAACGACATTTATTTGTCAAAATTGTGCTTATAACTCACCCAAATACCTAGGGCGCTGTCCTAACTGTGGTTCTTGGTCTTCTTTTGTCGAGGAGGTCGAGGTCGCAGAGGTCAAGAATGCGCGGGTTTCCTTGACGGGTGAAAAGACCAAACCCATGAAATTGGCGGACGTGACCTCTATCAATGTTCACCGGACCAAGACGGAGATGGAAGAATTCAACCGCGTCCTTGGAGGTGGTGTCGTCCCAGGAAGTCTCGTCCTCATCGGGGGAGATCCTGGGATTGGGAAATCGACCCTGCTCCTTCAAGTATCAACCCAGTTATCCCAAGTGGGAACAGTTCTTTACGTTAGTGGAGAGGAGTCGGCCCAGCAGATCAAACTTCGGGCAGAGCGCTTGGGAGATATCGACAGTGAGTTTTATCTCTATGCTGAGACTAATATGCAGAGCGTGCGAGCAGAAGTGGAGCGCATCCAGCCTAACTTCCTCATCATTGACTCGATCCAGACCATTATGTCTCCTGAAATTTCAGGGGTTCAGGGATCAGTCTCTCAGGTCCGTGAGGTGACAGCAGAGCTCATGCAGCTGGCCAAGACCAATAACATCGCTATCTTTATCGTAGGGCATGTGACCAAGGAAGGAACTTTGGCGGGCCCGCGTATGTTGGAGCACATGGTGGATACGGTGCTCTACTTTGAGGGCGAACGCCATCATACCTTCCGGATTCTAAGAGCAGTCAAGAACCGCTTTGGCTCGACCAATGAGATCGGGATCTTCGAGATGCAGTCGAGTGGCTTGGTTGAGGTGCTCAATCCGAGTCAAGTTTTCCTAGAAGAGCGTTTAGACGGTGCCACTGGTTCGTCAATCGTAGTGACCATGGAGGGGACTCGTCCGATTCTTGCAGAAGTACAGGCCTTGGTGACACCAACTATGTTTGGAAATGCCAAGCGGACGACGACAGGGCTTGATTTTAATCGGGCTAGTTTGATTATGGCTGTTTTGGAGAAACGTGCAGGTTTGCTCCTCCAAAATCAGGATGCCTACCTCAAATCAGCAGGTGGTGTCAAATTGGATGAGCCTGCCATTGACCTGGCAGTAGCCGTAGCCATTGCCTCGAGCTACAAGGACAAGCCAACCAACCCGCAGGAATGTTTCGTCGGAGAGTTGGGCTTGACAGGAGAAGTTCGCCGGGTCAACCGGATCGAGCAACGAATCAATGAAGCTGCTAAACTTGGTTTTACCAAGATTTATGTTCCGAAAAATTCTC
>ERZ773051.2095-NODE-2095-length-10143-cov-8.084655_pt1 | contig 10143 bp, 9 predicted proteins | sample MGYA00580631_ERZ773051 | MGnify/ENA primary metagenome ERZ773051 (study PRJEB29015, sample SAMEA2738137) | human oral metagenome | biome: human oral; feature: human-associated habitat; material: saliva | place: China | collected 2204 ...
ACCAAGATCGCGAAGGTGCTGCGCGCCGTCGCAGAGGAATTTGATGCCTAAGACTGGTGCCCGTACGCGGGCAGTGAAGAAGGACGCTGTCCTGGAGGCAGCCGTCGATGTCGCACGCGCCGGGGCCGAGGCCGTGGCGTACCCGCGCCCGGTCGGCGAGCATGTGGGCTTCGAGATGGTGTCGGAGCGCCTGGCCACCCACTTTTTCGCGTCCACGGACGCGGGGTACGTGGGCTGGTGCTGGGCCGTCACCGTCGCCCGCGTGCCGCGCGGGCGTGTCGCCACCGTGTGTGAAGTCGACATGACCCCTCGTGAGGGTGCACTTCTCGCCCCCGAGTGGGTTCCGTGGGAGGAACGCCTGCGTCCCTCGGACGTTTCTCGCGACGATGTCCTGCCGTACAAAGCGGATGATGAGCGTCTCGAGCAGGGCTTCGAGGACACCAGTGAGGATCCGGACCTGCCGGTCGTGCGCGAGCTGGGCTTGGGGCGTCCCCGAGTCCTGTCCGAGACTGGGCGGAGCCAGGCGGCCAAGCGCTGGTACGAGTCGGAGCGCGGCCCGAAGTCGGGTCGTCGCCCGCGCAACACCTGTTCAACCTGCGGCTTTCTCATGAAGATGAGCGGCGGCATGCGCACGATGTTCGGCGTGTGTGCGAATGAGTGGGCGACCGATGACGGGGCCGTGGTTTCCCTGGATCACACGTGCGGTTCCCATTCGGAAACCGACGTTCCGAAGAACGGTACGGCGTGGCCGGTGCGTCCTTCGCGTGTGAATGAGGGGGCGCTCGACGCTGAGCCGATGCCGCGCGCCGCCGAGAAGGACAGCGTCGAGGCCGGGGCGAAACAGGCGCAGGATGCGACGCACGCCGAGGGAGAGCGTGAGGAAGCGACGCAGAGCGAAGCCGACTGAGGCCTCGTGGACCATAGGCAGTGGGAAAGCACTCGGGGAGGTCCCCGGGTGCTTTCTCAACAAGTGGGAACACAGCGGGTATGTTTGCGTACAGGGGGCGTGACCAGGCACGATTAACCAGTGAACACCCAAGAAAAGACCGCCCCTTCCCGCGGCGGCTTCACACAGTCACTTGATTCGTTCTTCCAGATCTCCAAGCGCGGCTCGACCATCGGTCATGAAATCCGCGGCGGGATCGTCACCTTCTTCGCGATGGCTTACATTCTGGTCGTTAACCCGGCGATCCTGAGCAACGCTATTCCCGACGACGGATCCATCACCACCCAGGGGATTGCCGCAGGCACCGCGCTGGTCGCAGGCGTCATGACGATCCTCATGGGCGTTGTTGCGAACTACCCGCTGGCGCTCGCCGCCGGCCTCGGCCTGAACGCGGTGGTCGCCTTCACCCTGGTCCTCGGTGCGGGCCTGAGCTACGGCGAAGCCATGGGTATTATCGCGTGGGAGGGGATCCTCATCTTCCTGCTGGTCCTCACGGGCTTCCGCGAGGCCGTGTTTCGTGCCGTCCCCGCCGCCCTCAAGACCGCAATCACGCTCGGCCTGGGTCTCTTTGTGGCCCTCATCGGCCTGGTCAACGCCGGTATTGTGCGCACGGGTGCGACACCCGTTCAGTTCGGCATCTCGGGTTCGCTCGATGGCTGGCCTGCCCTGGTCTTCGTCTTCGGCCTGTTCCTCATGATCATCCTGTACGTGCGGGGCGTGCAGGGCGCGGTCCTCATCTCGATCATCTCGGCCACGGTCCTCGCGGTGATCGTCCAGGCGTTCGCGCACATCGATCGGATCTCCGATACGAACCCGACTGGTTGGGGGCAGACCGTTCCGGAGCTCAAGGGTTCCCCGATTGCGGTCCCCGTCTTCGACACCCTTGGCAAGGTTGACCTTTTCGGCGGCTTTGGCAAGCTCGGCGTTGTCTCCGTGATCCTCCTGGTCTTCTCCCTCATGCTCGCCGATTTCTTCGACACGATGGGCACCATGGTGGCTGTCGGTGCCGAAGGCAACCTGCTTGATGAGGATGGCAACCCGCCCAAGACGCGCCAGATCCTGATCATCGACTCCCTGGCCGCCGTGGCCGGCGGCGTCGGCGGCGTCTCCTCGAACACCTCCTACGTCGAGTCCGCCTCGGGCGTCGCTGAGGGCGCGCGCACCGGCCTGGCCTCCGTGGTCACCGGTGTCCTCTTCCTGCTCTCGACCTTCCTGGCTCCGCTTGTCGAACTGGTCCCGACCGAGGCCGCTTCCACGGCCCTCGTGTTCGTCGGCTTCCTCATGATGACCCAGGTGACTGACATCGACTGGAAGTCCGCCGAGGTCGCCATCCCGTCCTTCATGACGATGACCTTCATGCCTTTCGGCTACTCAGTGTCCGTCGGCATCGGCGTGGGCTTCGTGACCTACGCGCTCATCCAGCTCGTCAAGGGCAAAGCCCGTACGGTCCACCCGCTCATGTGGCTGGTCTCCGTCCTGTTCATCATCTACTTCCTGATGGGTCCGATCCAGCGTCTCTTCGGCGTCGCCTGATTGCTCACCTATCGAGTACTTGTTGCCCCGTCGCAGCGTCGCTGCGACGGGGCAGTCGTATTCTGAAAGAACGCGTACGAACGAGGATCGCGCGCTTCGCCCAGGCCTCGTTCGTGGAGGGGTATAGGACGAGGAGGAAAGACATGTCGGCTACGTTTGCATCGTTGCGCTACGTCAACTATCGGTACTGGTTCGCCGCAACGTTGATTGCATCGACGGGCACGTGGCTACAGCGCGTGGCTCAAGACTGGTACGTGCTCACGGTCCTCACCGACCACGATTCCTCGCAGGTCGGCATCGTTACCGCTTTACAGTTCCTGCCGATCATCCTGTTCTCCGCGTGGGCGGGCGTGCTCGCGGACCGCATCCCGGGGCGGCGTCTCCTACAGTGCACGCAGACTGGCATCGGCGTTGTCTCTCTCATCATGGGTCTCGTCGTCCTGACGGGAACGGGGCAGCTATGGCATCAGTACGTCCTGGCATTCGTCTCGGGAACGATCTCCGCGATGGATACCCCCGCGCGTCAGGCCTTCGTCGGCGAACTCGTTCCGCTTGACAAAATGGCGAACGCTGTCGCTCTGAACTCCACGGCGTTCCACGCGGCGCGTCTCATTGGCCCGGCCTCCGCGGGCTTGTTCATCGACTGGTGGGGGGTTGGCCCCGTCTTCCTTATTGACGCCGGTATGTTCGCCGCCCCCGTCATCGCGCTGATGCTCATGCGCGGCGATCGCCTCTACCCGCGCACGCTCGTGCCGCGCGCCCGCGGCCAGCTGCGCGAAGCCGTAGTCTACGTCCGCCGGCGTACGGACATCCTTATCATCCTCGTGCTGATTGCCATCGTGAGCGCCCTGGGTATGAATTTCCAGATGACCAGCGCGCTCATGGCGACCACCGTGTTTGGCAAGACGGCCGGCTCCTTCGGGATACTCTCCTCATTCATGGCTTTCGGCTCGATTCTGGGGGCGACGGGTGCTGCACGCCGCATCCCTCGCCTGCGCACGATCATCCTGGGTGCCGCCTTCTACGGGTGCGCCGAGATCCTGCTGGGCCTGTCCCCTTCTTACTGGTGGTTCGCTCTCCTGTCGATCCCGACGGGTTTTGGGATGCTGACGATGAACACGAGTGCAAATGCCCTCATGCAGACGCGTACGGATCAGGAGATGCGTGGGCGTGTCATGGCGATGTACTCGCTTGTGTACCTGGGTGCGACGCCGATTGGATCCCCGATTATTGGCCGTGTGGGCGCGGTTTTTGGAGCTCGCTGGGCGATCCTGGTGGGCGGGGTCGCCTCCCTGGGTATCGCGCTCATCTGCGGTGCGTGGGCAATGATCCACTGGAAGGGGCGCGTCGTGGTCCGTCCCTCTTTCCCGTGGGTGGGCGTGGAGGGTGGTTCCTCTGCGGACGCACCGCGCCGCTCGGTCGACCCGAGCTGAGAGTCGGGGACCGCGCGGCGGCGCGAGACGCTTAGAGGACCTGCTCCAGGCAGTAGTCGATGCACTCCAGGAGGGCTTCGACGTCGCTGATCTCGACGCTGGGCCACGTGCCGATGCGCAGCTGGTTCGCGCCCACGCCGCGGTAGGCGCCGATGTCTACGATCTCGTGGGCACGCAGGTGCGCCGCCAGGTCTGTGGCCTTCACGTCGGCGTTGATCTCGATCGTCGCGGTGACGGGGGAACGCCACGCCTCCTCGGTGACGAAGGGGGAGAGCGCCGGGTGCGCGGTCGCCCAGTCGTAAATGAGGGACGAGGCCTGGGCGCAGTGGGCGGCGACGGCATCCATCCCGCCGCGTTCGTTGAGCCACGCGACCTGACGCTGCGCCATGATGATGGTCGCGACCGCGGGGGTGTTGAGCGTCTGGTCCTTGCGCGAGTTATCAATCGCAGCGGACAGTGACAGGAACTGCGGGATCCAGCGGCCTTGGGGGGCAGCCTCGATGCGCCGGGCGCGCTCGATGGCGGCGGGGGAGAGAACAGCGACCCACAGGCCGCCGTCCGACCCGAGGGCCTTTTGTAGGGAGAAGTAGTAGGCGTCGACCCGGGTGAGGTCCACGGGCGCGGCACCCGCAATCGACGTGCCATCCACGAGAGTGAGCGCTCCGGGCGCGTCGACGCGGTAGACGGGGGAGGCCACGCCCGTCGAGGTCTCGTTGTGCGGGTAGGCGTAGGCATCGACGCCCTCCGAGGCATCACGCGGTGCGAGCGTGACCAGGGAGCCAGCCTCGGCCTCGTCGACGAGGGGCGTGCGCAGGTGCGGCGCACGTTCCGCTTCTAAGGCGAACTTTGCGCCGAATGCTCCCCAGGAACCGAAGGCCGCGCGCGAGTCAATGAGGCACGCGCAGGCCACATCCCAGAAGGCGGAGGCACCGCCGTTACCGAGCACGATCTCGTAGCCCTCGGGGACGCTCAGGAGGGAGCGCAGCCCGTCCTTGAAGGAAGCAACGACGTGTCGCACGGGCGCTGCGCGGTGGGAGGTGCCCATGAGGAGGGGTATGAAGAGGGCTTGAAGCTGGTCGGGGCGCACTTTCGAGGGACCGCAACCGAAGCGACCGTCGGCGGGCAAGAGGACCGGGGCAATGTCGGGGAAAACCACCATGAACACAGCGTAACCCGCCTTGGCACGCTATTTCCATCATGCTCATTAATCGAATTAGCGTGAAGAAGCACACGTGGGCACGCGCATTTTTTCGCGTCATTGTGTCGTTTGCTTCCAAGAAAAGGAAGGTCACCCTATCCTGTTGCTAGTTCATAGCCGTCAAAGGAGGATGCCGTGGCAGACCTGATCGACACCACCGAGATGTATCTCAAGACCATTCTCGAGTTGGAAGAGGACGGGGTGACGCCCCTGCGTGCCCGCATCGTGGACCGCTTGGGCCATTCGGGGCCGACGGTGTCGCAGACGGTCGCCCGTATGGAGCGTGACGGCCTGCTGCACGTGATGGGGGATCGGCGCCTCGAGCTGACCGAGGAGGGGCGCAGCCGCGCGACCGAGGTGCTGCGCAAGCACCGCCTGGCTGAGCGTCTGCTTCTCGACGTGATTGGTATGGAGTGGGCGCAGGTTCACGACGAGGCCTGCCGCTGGGAGCACGTCATGAGCGACGCCGTTGAAGCGCGCCTGGTGGAGCTGCTGCACGACCCGAGCGTGGACCCCTACGGTAACCCGCTGCCGGGCGTGGGTGAGAATGGGCGTCTGCAATCCGCGGAGCTCGCAGTGCGTTCCTTCGAGTCGGGTGCGCTGACCCTGGCGCGTATCGGCGAGCCGATCCAGGCCCAGGCCGATCTACTGGCGTCCTTCGGTGAGCTGGGACTGCGCCCAGGCGCGCGCGTGGGTCTGTCTGCGCACGGTGACATCGTGCGGGTAGTGGCGCTGGACGAGGCGGGGGAGGTCAGCGGGTATCTGACGATCCCGATGGCACTGGCCGCCCACCTGTTCGTTTGCGGCGAGTAAGCGCGACCGTGACGAGGCCGGGGTCCGTGTGGGGTCTCGGCTTTCGTTATGCCCAGAATGCGAGGGCATCTCGGATGGTGGAATGAGTGTGACGAGTCGGTGATTGGCTGAGTTTTTCCTGTTGTTGCGCGGCATAAATGTCACGAAATGGTAACGGTCGAGGATTGGGGTGTTATAGGAACGTGACACTGACCGCTTGTGCAGGGTATAGTGAGAACCGGTCATCAGACCAACCGCTCATCCGGTACCCGAAGTGAGACAACGGATGAGGCGGAAAAAGCGTCTCACGCGGGGAACCCATCACCGGCTCCTCGTAGCCTAGGGGTGAAGCTCGCATGCCGAGCCGGGCCTCCCGCCCGAACCCGACAGCTAACCTCGCAGGGAAACAGGGAGAAAACGAGTGAAGACTTCTAAGCCTACTCCGCGTCACCGCCAGGCACGCCGCCCGCTGACCGCTTCCGTGGTCGAGGGTGTGGCCACCACGAACGCCGCTCGCCCGATCGCCTTCGCGTCGGCCGCCGGTGTTGCGCTGACCGCGATTGCTGCCGGTGTTGCAAACGCCGCGCCGGCCACCCCCCAGTCCGAGCCGCAGAGCGCGGACCTGAACACCACGACCATTGCCGTCGACGACGTCACCACGGTTGAGGTTCCGGATATCGCGTGGACTGCCGAGGATGGCATCGCCGAGTCCGTCACCGCCGAGGCCCCCGCAGCCCCCGAGCCGGAGGCGGCCCCCGCCGATGAGACTGACGCGAACGCCTCTGATGGCGCTGCCTCGCGTTCCGAGTCCCGCGGCGAGATGTCCACTGCGTCTTCGGACACCTCGGCCCGTCAGGCCGCTGTCAACGCCGCTGGATCGGACATTGTCTCCGTCGCCCTCGGCCTGACCGGCATTCCCTACGTCTACGGTGGCGAGACCCTCGGCGGCCTGGACTGCTCCGGCCTGGTCAAGTACGCCTACGCGGCCGCTGGCATCAACCTGCCGCACTCCTCCTCCGCTCAGGCCGCTGGCGGCACCATTGTGTCCAACCCGCAGCCCGGCGACATCGTGGCCTACCCCGGCCACGTCGCCATCTACATCGGCGGCGGTCAGATGGTTGAGGCGACTATGCCCGGCTACAATTCCAAGGTTTCGCCGGTCCGCGGTGGCGCGACCTACGTGCGCTACTGAGCCGCTTGAACGATAGGCGATCGCCGCAGCCCCGAGGGGTTGCGGCGATTGTTTTATCTTCCTCCACTTGGGCTTTCGCCCACCGTCAAAATGCGGCACAATATAAGTGACTGCCACCACGAGGAGGACATGATGAGTTCCACCGAAGTCATTCTGGTCGGTGTCGATGGCTCGAAGGAGAGCCTTGCCGCCGTCACATGGGCCGCTGATCGCGGCGCGCGCACCGGAGCGCGCATCCATTGCCTGTGCACCTACGCGCTGGCTTCCTACTCTGCCGCTGCCCTCGACGGTGGGTACGCCGTCCTCGACGACGAGGCGCTCAAAGCGGGTGCCGAGCAAGTTGTTGAGGAAGCGAAGGCTGTGGCTCGCGAGCGCGGAGCCGCGCACGTGTCCGGCTCGACCGAGCCGGGCGACCCCGCAGGCGTCCTCATCGATTTCTCCGCTGAGGTCGACATGATCGTCGTCGGCTCGCGTGGAGGCGGTGGCTTTGCGGATCGTCTCCTCGGTACCGTCTCCTCTGCGCTGCCCGCGCACGCCAAGTGCCCGGTCGTCGTGGTGCCTCGCCACACCTCGGGCAAGAAATTCACGCCCATCGAACGCATCGTCGTCGGCATTGACGGAACCGACCAGCCTTCCTGCGCCCTCAAGCGCGCGATCAGCGAGACCGACCTGTGGGGTGCCCGCCTAACCGCCGTCTCGGCAGTCCCCATCGCTGCGGGTCCCTCCGTTATGGCGTGGACCCCGACGGGCATTGACCACTCGGCCCTCCTCGCCCAGGTTCGTCAAGGCATGGATGCCTCCGTCGACGCCGCCCTGGACGGGCGTAACGTACACGTGTCACGCCACGCCCTCGACGGCTCCGCGGCCTCGCTACTCATTGAGTTCTCGACCGCAGTTGACCTCGTCGTCGTGGGCACTCGAGGGCGCGGCGGCCTGGCTGGCGTGCTCCTCGGCTCGACCTCGCAGACCGTCCTGCACCACTCGACCTGCCCCGTCATGGTCGTACCCTCCGCCCACCTGGGCGAAGGTACGACGGCGGTGCACACGGAGTGGGAGCGGCGCTAACTCTTCACCACGGACGAGGCCGGGGACCCCACGTGCTCACTCCGGCCTCGTCCGTGTGTGCTCAATATCCCCGCCTCCATAGTCTCGTTCATGGGCGGGGTGACGCGACGGGCAGGCACCCACTTTGCTAGAGTTGGCCCGGACAAAGTGTTACGCCCTCGTAGCTCAGGGGATAGAGCACCGCTCTCCTAAAGCGGGTGTCGGACGTTCGAATCGTCTCGGGGGCACTGTGAGGGGACCTCATGCGTAACGCCATCGGATATATCGTGACCGTCGTGGCCGCGCTGTGCTGGGGTGCTTCCGGGGTCTCCGCCGACTATCTGATGACGTCCCACGGCGTCGAACTGACCCTCGTCAGTTTCTTCCGAATGTTTACGGCTGGCATCCTCATCCTCGGCTGTGCGCTCGCCCGCTCGCGCAGGATCACCACCCAACACCGCGAGCTGGTGACAACGAGGCGTAACTGGCTTCCGCTCGTCTCCTACGCCATCTTCGGCCTGGCGGCCTGCCAACTCAGCTACATGAGCGTCATCCGCGCTTCTAACGCTGGCACCGGCACCGTCCTGCAATACCTGGGTCTCATCCTCATTGTCGTGTGGGTATGCCTGAGCCACCGGCGCTGGCCGCGTGCCTCCGAACTGATCGCCATGATCCTGGCACTGATCGGTACGTTCCTACTGTCCACGCACGGTACCCCAGGCACCCTCGCCCTGACCCCCGTGACTCTCGCGTGGGGTGGCGTCGCCGCCCTCACCCTGGCGACCTACACGCTGCTCCCCGCCAGCCTCATCGCCGCATACGGTGCCGAACTCGTCGTCGGCTACGGCCTGACCATCGCCGGAGCCGGGGTCGGTCTCGTCGGGCGAGTCTGGCGCTACTCGATCACGTGGACGCCCGACGTCATCCTTGCCATGACAATCACCGTCGTGCTGGGCACCGCCGTCGCCTTCACCGCCTACCTGTGGGGCGTCGACCGCATCGGACCCGTGCGCGCCAGCCTCGTCGGCTGCGCCGAACCCATCGCGGCGACCGTGTTCTCCGCCCTCATCATGGGAAGCTCCTACACGGGTGCCGACATCGTCGGCACGGCCCTCATCGTCAGTGCCGTTGTGACCATTTCCGTTGTCGACCTCATCCGGGCGCGCCGCGTCACACAATAAGGCGGTGCTGCCGTAGGGTTGAATCGTGGTTCCTAGTATCTTTTCGCGCCGTTCCGCCCCCGAATCCGAGGCCCCCGAGGCCTCGTCCACATCGACGCACTCGAACACCCTTGTCGGTCAGGCGCGCGCCGCGTGGCGCACACGACTCGAGGAGACCATCGCCGCCGAGAGCCAATCCCTGCCGACGCTGTCGCTGACCGAGGCCCACCCCGGCGGCCTGGCCCAGCTCTTCACCGAACACCCGGTGCGCCTCAGCCTGCTCATCCGCGAACCCATCGCCCTGGGCCGCGCGCTCGACCGCGCCCGCGCGATCATCGCCCGCTCTGAGAAACGCGCCGCCAGCCACGGAACCGGCCCGATCCACCTGGCCATTGGAACCGCCACGTGGCGCCACGGCACCGAACTCATCACCGCGCCCGCCCTGCTACGCCCCGTACGTCTCGTGCGCCGCAAAGACGACGTCCTCATCGCCATGGGGCATGGTGCCCGCCTGACACCCGAGCTCGAAAATGCCCTGCGCGCGGCCGGAGAAGACATCGACGGACGCGATATTCTCGCCCAGGCCAGCGGACACCACGGGTTCTCCTCCTCGCAGGCCATGAGCGCCCTGCGCCAGGCATGCAGCGTCCTCAACCGCTTTGAGCTGCGCGACGAATTAGTCATCGGCCTCTTCATCCACCCCGCCGGCCCCCTCGCCGCCAGCCTCGACACCGACGTCGAAGCCCTGGCTGACTCCGCGGTTATCCGCGCGCTCGCGGGCGACCAGGACGCTCGCCGAGAGCTGACCGCCACGCCGCTCACGCGCAATCCCGGCGACCGCGACC
>ERZ773051.2097-NODE-2097-length-10131-cov-2.452064_pt1 | contig 10131 bp, 6 predicted proteins | sample MGYA00580631_ERZ773051 | MGnify/ENA primary metagenome ERZ773051 (study PRJEB29015, sample SAMEA2738137) | human oral metagenome | biome: human oral; feature: human-associated habitat; material: saliva | place: China | collected 2204 ...
TGTTGGTCGATATCGGGGTTACGGTAGATGGCGCTTCCGGTAGCGTAGACCAAGTCGTAGGCCCCATAGTTAATAATCTGCTCATCGAATGCAGGGTGGAGTACCTTGATGAGCTGTCCTCCCGTAAGAGCCTCGGCGCTCTGTGGTTGGTTAGACTGCTCCGGTGTAGGGGAGGGTGAAGCAGCCAGGTTTTGCGAGTCGGTCATGTACTCATCTTACCGGCGAAGGCGTTCTGCGTCACTGTATCATGTCACATATTTACCTGGGGGATTCCTGGAGCTCGCAGATTACCGTGAGAGTCTAGGATACGAGACTCTTGCCTGCACCGCACTGAATACTTTACAGCTATCTCGAACGCAGGGACCCCAACACGGTATCCAAAGCGTTGAGTAAGCGCTCGAAAATATATCGAAAGTACACGCAATGCGAAGAAATTAGAGAAACTCTCATAAAAACGGCGTGGAAATTTGACTCATGACATCAAGAGCGAGACTATATAAAGGTGCAAACACGCAAGACGCAGCGAATTCTTAGCCTTGTCGTCGTCGCCTAGGGCGCTTCACAAGGTAGATTTTCTGTGAATAGAATGTGCGCCCTTCGCAACACCATAGCGAAGGGTATTTTTATAGCTAAAGGCACCCGACCGGAGCCTACAGCGAGCGAAACAGTGCGTAAGATACCCGAACAGGCGGGCTTCACGCGCATCTGTCGAGAACTAGAAAACAATACAAACGAGGCATCATTATTATGACCACGGGATTTTCGATTAACTCCGCGGGTAGTGGGCAGGCTGAAGAAAAAGCCCCTGCTGCCGAACGCATGACCGGCTCGCAAGCGATTATTCGTACACTCGAACTTTTGGGTGTTACCGATGTCTTCGGTCTGCCAGGCGGCGCAATTCTGCCCACCTACGACCCCCTGATGGATTCGTCCAAAATTAACCACATCCTCGTTCGTCATGAGCAGGGGGCAGGGCATGCGGCTCAAGGGTATGCAACTTCTACCGGCAAAGTCGGCGTGTGTATTGCAACATCAGGGCCGGGCGCCACAAACCTGATCACCGCGATCGCGGACGCCAATATGGACTCCGTTCCGCTGGTAGCTATCACCGGTCAGGTTTCCACCAAACTTCTGGGCACCGACGCCTTCCAAGAAGCGGATGTGGTGGGCATGACCATGCCGATTACCAAACACTCCTTCATGATCTCTGATCCGCAGGATATTCCGCGTGCACTCTCTGCCGCGTTCCATATCGCCTCCACCGGACGCCCCGGCCCCGTGCTTGTGGACATCACCAAGGATGCGCAGGTCGGTATGATGGAGTTCAACTGGCCTCCCAAGGTTGAGGTGCGTGGGTATACCCCCGTAACCCGTGGTCACTCCAAGCAGATTCGTGAAGCGGCCAAGCTCATCAGTGAATCCAAACGTCCCGTGCTGTACGTTGGCGGCGGTATTATCCGCTCCGGTGCATCCGAGGAGCTGGCAAAGCTCGCCGAAATTACCGGGGCTCCCGTGGTGACCACGCTGAACGCCCGTGGTGCTTTCCCAGACTCCAACCCGCAAAACCTGGGCATGCCTGGTATGCACGGCACCGTTCCCGCCGTGTTCGCTATGCAGAAATCCGATCTGCTGATTACTCTAGGGGCTCGCTTTGACGACCGCGTGACCGGTAAACTCGACTCCTTCGCCCCCGAAGCCAAGGTCATCCACATTGACGTAGACCCGGCAGAAATCTCCAAGATTCGCTTCGCAGACGTGCCGATCGTGGGTGATTTGCGCTATGTGCTCCCCGAACTCAACGAACTGCTCTCCACTGAGTTCGCCAACAAGTTGCCGAACTTGGGCGAGTGGTGGGTTGAACTTGATACCATCAAGAACGACTATCCCCTTGGGTACACCAAGACCGACGACGGCTTGGGATCCCCCCAGCACGTATTGGAGCGCTTGAGCGCCCTCACCGGCCCCGATGCTTTCTATGTAACCGGCGTGGGACAGCATCAAATGTGGGGCGCACACTTCATCGGCCAAGAGAAACCGCGGCATTTCCTCAGCTCAGCAGGACTCGGCACTATGGGATACTGCGTTCCCGCCGCTATGGGCGTGAAAGTTGCCAACCCAGACTCAATTGTGTGGGCTATTGACGGTGACGGCTGTTTTCAGATGACCAACCAGGAACTTGCCACCTGCGCACAGAACAACATCCCCATCAAGGTTGCCGTGGTCAATAACTCCTCGCTGGGTATGGTGCGTCAGTGGCAGGCACTCTTCTACGATGGTCGATACTCCAACACCCACCTGCGCACCGGGCACGGAACCGACCGCATCCCTGACTTTGTGAAGCTTGGCGACGCCTATGGATGCGCCACTTTCCGCTGCGAGAGGGACGAAGATGTGGACGAGGTTATCAAACAAGCGCTCGCTATCAACGACCGTCCAGTGGTGATTGACTTTACTGTGAGCCCCGATGCCATGGTATGGCCGATGGTGCCTGCCGGCGTATCGAACGACCTCATCCAAATCGCTAAAAACACGTCACCCGATTTCGGTCGAGAAGAGGGAGAAAACTAATGAGCCTGCACACCCTATCCGTTTTAGTTGAAGACAAACCCGGTGTGCTCTCACGCGTGACCGGTTTGTTCTCTCGCCGCATGTTCAATATTCAGTCTTTGGCGGTGGGACCCACCGAGGTTCCTGACGTTTCGCGCATCACAATTGTTGCTGATGGTGAGCCTGAGACTTTGGAACAGCTCACTAAGCAGCTCAACAAGCTGATCCATGTGCTTAAGGTGGTGGAGCTAGCCCCAGAGACTTCAACACAGCGTGATCACATCATGGTTAAGGTCAAGGCGGATGCCGCCGCTCGCCTGCAGGTTGTGCAGGCCGCTGACCTTTTCCGTGCTTCGGTTATTGATGTCTCTACCGAGTCCGTGGTGATTGAGGCAACCGGTTCTCCCGAAAAGCTCAACGCCTTGCTTGATGTTCTTGAACCTTACGGAGTGCGAGAGATCGTGCGTGCTGGGACCATTGCACTCTCTCGTGGTCCACGTTCCATGAGTGAACGTATCTAACGCTAAAACCCTGTCAGGATGTGGGAAGCACCGCCCGCGGTTTGATACTTCCCGCATCCTGAGATTTATCACAGAACGCCCATGAGCGGCGCCACGTCTAGTAAACTTAACGCCTGAGCCTGAGTTCGGGCTAAACCTATTATTTTGAGGAGACAAAATGGCAGCAACCATTTTCTACAACGACGATGCAGACCTCGCCCCAGTCCAGGGACGTACCGTTGCGATTATCGGTTATGGTTCTCAGGGACATGCACACGCTCTGAACCTGCGTGATTCTGGAGTCAAGGTTATTGTTGGTCTGGCTGAGGGCTCCAAATCCCGCGCTAAGGCTGAAGCAGAAGGTCTGCGTGTAGCTACCGTTGCTGAAGCTGCAGCTGAAGCGGACCTCATCATGATTCTGACCCCGGACCAGGTACAGGCTCAGGTCTACAAAGAGAGCATTGAACCTAACCTGAAGCCCGGCGATGCTCTGTTCTTCGCACATGGCTTCAACATTCACTTCGGGTACATCACCGTTCCCGAAGGCGTGGATGTAGCTATGGTTGCGCCGAAGGGTCCCGGCCATACCGTACGTCGTGAATATGAAGCAGGTCGTGGTGTGCCCGCTCTCGTTGCCGTTGAGAAGGATCCGTCCGGTAAAGCTCTGGAACTTGCTCTGTCCTACGCTAAGGCACTCGGTGCAACCCGTGCAGGTGTTATTAAGACCACTTTCACCGAAGAGACCGAGTCTGACCTCTTTGGTGAGCAGGCGGTGCTGTGCGGTTCGCTTTCACAGCTGGTTCAGTACGGTTTCGAGGTTCTTACCGAGGCAGGATACCAGCCTGAAATTGCATACTTCGAGGTTCTGCACGAACTCAAGCTCATTGTGGATCTGATGATTGAGGGCGGTATTGCTAAGCAGCGTTGGTCCATTTCCGACACCGCAGAGTACGGTGACTACGTCTCCGGTCCTCGCGTGATTTCTCCTCAGGTCAAGGAGAACATGAAGGAAGTCCTCGCCGATATCCAGAACGGCGCCTTCGCAAAGCGCTTCATGGACGACCAGGCCGCAGGCGCACCCGAGTTCAAGGAACTGCGCGCTAAGGGCGAGTCTCACCCGATTGAAGCTACCGGTCGTAAACTGCGCGAGCTGTTCTCGTGGAACACTGTTGACGATGACTATACCGAAGGTTCGGTGGCTCGCTAAGCACTAAGCTACTAGCGTTTCTGGGGGTGTCTATCATGATGGTAGGCACCCCTTCGTGTGTGCTTGGCCTTTGAGATATTTACGGCGACTAATAGTAACGCCCTGAAATTTCTTTCCTGCCGTATATACCACCTACCTGAGCGGCTGGAGCTATATGGTGCTGTTCCTGCTACTGGACAAAACAGGTAATGACGAAATCGGTTGTGTATTGGCTCGGGAAGGTGCTCTCATTAAACTAGGGCGCAGGCGGAAACACCTGCACAACCCAGCAATGACCATAGATAGAACCGTTGAAGGAGAGTTCCCCGTGAGTGATATTGTTGAGAAAGCTGCTGCCCTTGTTGAAGAGCTCTATACCGAGAACCCGTTACCCACTATTAGGATTAAGCCCTCTGAGGCCGCTGAGCCGCTGCCGGTGACCGTCTCGAAGTTCGGGGGAGTGCCGTATCTTCCCGTCGGCGTGGAGGCACCCACCGACTCGGACGGGGTGCCGATGGGCATGATTGCGCAGATTAATTGTGCTGAGCTGCCGGAGAATCCTATTTATCCGCCCACCGGCATGGTGCAGTTCTGGGTGAGCACAAACGCAGGGTGGGGGATAGATAAGTGGGGGATATATAAGGGAGAGAACCACCGTGTGATCTACTATCCTCAGCTGGGTGAAGCGAACCCGGATGCGGTAGCGACTTGTGAGGATCATGAGCGGGAATTCTGGTGGCCTATCAAAAGTGAATGTGCACTCGAATTTACGACGCCTGGGCGGGAAATATTTGCCCCGAACGATTCGATAAATCACCCGCTGCTTGAGAAGTGGAACCAGGCATACCCGGAACAGGCTATTACGAGTCTTTTTGACCTTGATGCATATGAGGTGGAAGAAATTGAGGAATTTACTGGTTCAGGGGACTACTCAAGGCTTGGTGGGTTACCGCACTTCATGCAGGGCGATCCACGCCGCGAATACCCTGAGAGCTCTGATATCCGCAGGCGTACCGTGAACCTGTTAACGATGGATTCGTATGGGAACACGGTGCTCTGGGGCGATGTTGGTACAGCGAACTGGCTGATTGCCCCGGACCGGTTGGCAGCCCGTGACTTCTCGCAGGTCTTCTATGAGTGGTCATGCGGCTAGCGGGCTCGGCGCGCTGCTGTAAACACAGGCGACCCCTTCGCACATTCTGCGTGCTGAGCACCGTCACGGTGTGCAGCGTGCAACATGTGCGAGGGGATCTGCTACTGCAGCTGGGGTTGTGTGCGGGTACATGACGGCGGCTTGTCGCATTACTGTTTCGCCGCATCTATGCTGAAAAACTGCGGTAAGATTAATAATTATGAGTGCTACCCCCTTCTACATCACGACTGCGATTTCTTACCCCAACGGAAACCCCCACATCGGTCATGCCTATGAGACCATTGCCGCCGATGTGTTGGCACGTTTCAAGCGACTCGACGGTTTTGACGTGCGCTTTATGACGGGCACCGACGAACACGGGCAGAAGATGCAGACCACCGCTGAGAAACAGGGGAAAACCGCCAAAGAACTCGCCGATGAGAACTCCGCCCGTTTCAAAGCGATGAACGATGCTCTCGGTATTAGCTACGATCGCTTTATTCGCACTACGGATCCGGACCATTATGAGGCATCCCAAGCAATCTGGAAGCGTATGGAAGAGAACGGGGATATCTACCTCGATAAATATGCCGGATGGTACTCCGTGCGAGATGAGGCCTATTACGCTGAGGACGAGACCGAAGAACGCGACGGGCAGCGCTACGCCATTTCTACCGGAACGGAAGTCGAATGGACTGAGGAAGAATCTTATTTCTTCCGCCTCTCAAAGTACGCCGATAAACTTCTAGAACTCTATAAGAATGAAGGGTATGTTTTCCCTGAATCACGTCGCAATGAGCTGATCTCATTCGTCAAGGGTGGTTTGAACGACCTTTCGATTTCACGCACCACCTTCGACTGGGGCGTTCCTGTGCCTGGCAACGATAAACATGTCATGTACGTGTGGGTGGATGCGTTGACTAACTACCTGACCGGGCTTGGCTACCCCAATACGGAGGGGAAACTGTTCACGAAATATTGGCCCGCTGATCTGCACCTGATCGGTAAGGATATTACTCGATTCCACTCTATCTATTGGCCTGCCTTCCTCTGGTCTGCCGGTCTTGAGCTGCCCAAACGTGTTTTTGGGCATGGGTTCCTTCTGGTGAATGGCGAGAAAATGTCGAAGTCGGTGGGCAACGTGGTGGACCCCGCGGATCTTGTGGCAGCGTTCGGACTGGATCAGGTCCGATTCTTCCTGATGCGCGAGGTCTCTTTCGGACAAGACGGCTCATACTCCGAAGAATCTATTATCAACCGTATTAATTCTGATTTGGCGAATAACCTGGGGAATTTGGCGCAGCGTTCACTGTCGATGGTGGCGAAGAACTGTGACGGTAGGGTGCCTACCCCCGGCGAGTTCACCGAGGCTGATCGTAAGATTTTGGCTGATGCTGCCGCCCTGTATGAGCCGGTTCGCGCGGACTATGATGAGCAGGCGTTCCACCGTGCCCTAGAGCGCATCTGGACTGTGCTTGCCGATACGAATGCTTACTTTGCGGAACAGGAACCGTGGACTCTGCGCAAGAACGGCGAGTTTGAGCGTATGAATACCGTACTCTACGTGACTCTTGAGGTGGTCCGTCAGGTTGCCATTCTGATGCAGCCGGTGATGCCCAATTCGATGGAGAAACTTCTTGACCTGCTGGGGGTAGCAGAAGGGGAGGGACGCCTTTTCGCTGCGCTCCCTAAGAACCTGACAGCTGGGAAGGAGCTTCCTGCACCGACCCCGGTTTTCCCGCGATACGAAGCGCCAAAAGAGGCATAGAATCACACTATAAAGTACAGAATATCCCGGAACCTCCAAAGAGGTTCCGGGATATTTTTGATAGTGAGGGCTCCCGGTATTATCTAAAACACCGGGAGCCCTTACCTGTTGCAGGATCTAGCCTACCTGATTAGTGGGAACTCAGCCCCTCCACCGGGGACTGTCGCGCTGACCGGAAAGCTGGGATAGCCGACGCTGCAAACGCAGCGATGATACCCACGATGAGCACGAGAACCAGACCGCTGACAGGTAGAACTACTGCCATCGCCATGGACTCGCGAGTAGCGTGTACCAGTACTTGAGAAAGTACAAGGCCTATACCCACACCCGAAACGATACCCATCGCCAACGCGCCGAGAGTAATCATGACAGCCTCGGTCGAAACCATACGCCGCAGCTGTTTGCGGGACAGGCCCAGCGAGCGGAGCATCGCATTCTCCCTGCGACGTTCGTTCACCGATAGGGTCATAGTATTCGCCACACCGATAATGGCGATCACAATAGCCAGTGCCAGCAGGATCAAGGCGCCACTGAGCATAATAGTCAGCATTTGGTCATTATTCTTGCGAATCTGAAGACCACCTTGAAAATCGGTTCCGTTGTTTGCCTTGGCAAGCTCCCCTTGAAGCTCGGTATTATCGCTTGATGACAGTGGAGTGCTTGCCCGCACCAGAACCATGGTTGCTGTACCGCGTGCTGCGAAACTACGCGCCAAGGCGGGGTTTTCCTGAGCCGCTTTCATGAGCGCTTCTTGGGCGGCGGGATCGTCCGGCAATGCCTGATTACTAGCTGCCTGCGGATCAGATGCATTCTGAACCTGGGCACCGGTTTCCGGTGATACCACGAAGAACGGTTCCTTAGTGTTTGCCTTGACGGGTTTGAGCTCAATCTCGCCAAGAGGGCCGCTGACCTTAAGACGAGTGCTGTTATCGAACTTACCCAGATCCCAAATATCCTGGGGAACAAGTACCTCATCATTCTTTAAATTGGTACCTGATTCTCCGGTTGCTACCTTGTGCAGATCATCGTTGCTAAGTGCGATTACATTGTCTTTGAGATTGGCGGAGTCTGCGTTATCGGGCTTTGCTGTGTATTCGATAATGCCCGCAGCCGAGCCGACGCTGACAGCCTCAACATTCTTCGTGCCCCTGATCTTATCAGCAACTTCGTGAGCCTTTGTCACGCTTGCGCTGCCGTTAGTTGCGGTAGATTCACCGAAAGGAGCGTATGCCGAAATCGGCGATATCCTATCAATCTCTTGGGCAATGGAGGCGCTCATCACTGAGTGGCTGGTGAGAACAGCGGAAATAACCAAGGTTCCTACCAGCACGGCTCGCCCAGTGGACACCGTGCGTTTGGGTGAGCGCAAGGAATTTGCTAACGCCAGTTTACCCGTTTGCCCGCGCAGAGCTACGCCGAAAAAACGAACCAGAGGGATGAGAACCCACGGGGTGAGAAGAAAGACTGCTATGCCGAGGAAGAGGCATGCCAGCAGTACAGAAGAGATAGCGGATCCGCCGTCTTTATTCCCTATAGCCGCGATAGCGATAATAACGCCTGCAAGAGCGGAGAGAATACCGAAGATTCCTCCTAAAACGCTAGGTTTCTTGACCGCCTGGCTTGTGCTTGCGCTCATGGCACTAATAGGGGAAATACTCAGTGCAGTGCGCGCCGGTATAAGTGAAGCGAGCACGGTCACAGCGGTGCACATGAGTACGCCTGCAATAAACGCCGTGGGGGAGAAATTGACGATGAACGAGCTGAACATCGCGTTTAGAATGCCACCGACCGCGTATACCAGTCCTGAACCGATGACTGAGAAGAAGACCCCAATTATTAGTGATTCTATGAGGAGCATCCGCACCAGCGAACCACCGCGGGCACCGAGAGTACGCAGCAGGGCGAGTTCGCGTACACGCTGCCCCACCAGCACCGCGAAGGTGTTCGAAATGACGAACGAAGAAACCAGCAGCGCTAGTGCGGCAAAGGCGCCTAAGATGACACCGAGGAATGTGAACATCGTGGAGAGCTGTTTCTTCACAACCTCCATGTACTCAGGACCGGACATAACAGAAGGCTCAGTTTTTTTGTCACCCGTGTTGAGTTTCTTCTGCAGCTCTGCGCGAGCAGCAGCGTCGTCCGTTCCTTTGAACTTGACGTATGCCATGCTGGCACCGGGAACGGCGTAGTTTGCAGAAGAAGCACCCCCAGCATTTTTGAGTGCCTTGTTAGCTGCCTCCCCATAGGAAGTTCCGCCAATAAACATAGCGTTATTCGTATCGGAGCCTGAGAATCCGACATCAAAAATACCGGTGATGGTGTACTCGCGCGTAGTTCCTGTATTTGGGTCAGAGATCGACGCGACTACATCGGGGGAACTGACCTTAGAATTAAGTTGAAGATTATGCTTTTGTGCAAAATCTTTCGAGACCATCAGCTCGGTGTCTGAGGTCGGCAATTTACCTTCAAAGTCGAAGGGAAAAAGATCTGCACTGTTAGGCGCTTGGGTATAAGAAACTTGAGTTTTATCGGGACCAAACTTACCCCGGCCCTGGTAGACAATCCACGACTGATCGACTGAATCATCATTCTGAATATTTTTGATGCTCTCTTCATCCAGATAGATATTTGCTTCAGTGTTAGAGTTATCGCGCGCATAGGAAGAGACAACAACGTTATCTGCTTTGGAAAGAATGCCATTTACCGATGCATTTAGAGTTCCCTGCAAAGAGCTGACTAATACAATAACGGCAGCAATAAAAAATGAAGAAATTGCGATACCGATTCCAGTAAGAATATATTTTCCTTTAGACGCGCGTAAATTAGCGCGTCCCACCGTATTAAGCGTTGTAGCCAATGTTATTCACCTTCCAACTGTCCCATGGCGTTTAGAACAGCATCGTGGGTAGGTTTGAGCATTTCGCCAGCAATCGCACCGTCTTTGAGGAAGACCACGCGGTCTGCGTAGGATGCGGCGTGTGCATCGTGGGTCACCATG
>ERZ773051.2116-NODE-2116-length-10068-cov-2.827624_pt1 | contig 10068 bp, 5 predicted proteins | sample MGYA00580631_ERZ773051 | MGnify/ENA primary metagenome ERZ773051 (study PRJEB29015, sample SAMEA2738137) | human oral metagenome | biome: human oral; feature: human-associated habitat; material: saliva | place: China | collected 2204 ...
GGCTTCACGCTAAGCCATAGCGATGGCTATAACGCCATGGTCACTATGCAGTCCTGGATGTTCCTCGGCAGCTACGAGAAGATGCGCGGGAAGATCCTGCGCAATCATACGATCTCGTCCATGGCACACCTTGGAACGAGAGCGTTCGGTGCAATCGGCGGAGAGGTGGTCTCGACGACCGCGACTGTTTTCGCAAATGCGGCAAGCGCCGGCCACGGAGCGTATTTCCGCCTAGTTGATATGGGGTCTGAAGTTGAGAAACAGGAAGGGCTCTTGGAGGCCCTTGCGAACCCAGAGTGCGGTTGGTTGTATCGCGCGGAGGCCATTGAGTTTAAAGCAATCCCCGGTTCTCCTATCGCTTACTGGGCAACAAAAGCAATGCGTGGGGCATTTGGAAAAGGCAAAACACTGGAAGAGGCGATGCTTTTTAAGACTGGAATGGTTACTGGGGATAACGATCGATTTTTGCGGCTATGGTGGGAAATCTCAGAGCAGAAGATGTGCCTTGATGCGCATGCGAATGAGGATGCAAAACAGTCAGGGAAGCGATGGTTCCCATATAACAAGGGCGGTGAATTCAGAAGGTGGTATGGGAATAATGACTACTTAATCAACTACGCAAATGATGGGCACGACATCTTTTCATCCGCAAAAGAAGAAGACCGTGCAGTGACAAATATGAGGGAAGAGCTACGGTTCAGAACAACAGTAACATGGTCTCTGATATCGAGCAGCCTTCCAGCGTTTCGCCTTAAAGACCACGGCTTTTTGTACGATAAAGCGGGGTTGAGCTATTACCCTCCTTCTTATAGCGATGCAATTTACTCGTTAGGGCTTTGCAATTCGTCCTTTTCGGTGCAGGTGCTCACAGTTCTTGCGCCAACGATGAATTTCCAGCTGGGCGATATCTGGAGAATTCCATACTTTGATAACAGACCTCGCGAGGTCGAGGTATCAACCCTGGTTATTGACAACGTTCAAGCGTCCAAAGAGGATTGGGATAGTCTTGAGACCTCATGGGATTTCAAACGCCATCCGCTTATCTAGCACTCACACGAGTGGGTGTCGTCGATAGTTCCACGACTCCTCAAAAGCATCCCAGTCTTTTTTAGTAAGGCAAACGCAGTCGTCAACCAACTTTGAGATGCGCATGTCAGGTTGATAAGACAATGGCAGCAGACCGACCGGCCCTTCGGTGAAGCGTAAGGTGGGTGAGAGTATGCTCAAAAAGCTCGAAGCGATTGATGAATTGGTGAAGCCGAGAATGAAAGCATCGAGGTTTTTGTCTTCGCTTGAGTAAATCATGCTGCCAGCATGCTCTGAGATGAAGCCACCAGGAGAATAGCGCATGGAGAGAAGGGCTGTGGAGATGGTGCCCCAAGTACACCCGGATTTGAAACAATATTCAATGTTTTGAGGTCTTGATCTCAGCTTGCCTTCCTTATCGAAGAAATTCCGGAGCTTGCGTCCGTCGTTTTCCCAATCAATTAGATACTCGTGGAAACCGTACCATCGCCTAAATCCACCTCCCTTGTTACATGGGAACCATTTGTCTCCCGATAAAACCGACTCTTCGCGAGAGGAGCAACTGTAATTAGTCTTGCTGATGCTGACCTCCCACCAGAGGCGAAGAAACGCGTTGTTGTCCCCTGTAACCAGCCCCTGTCTTGGTGACGAGACTGATGCTAACGAAGGGTTGCCTGAGAATGCAGCAATGGTCGATCTGCTCGTCCAGTATGCTATAGGGGAACCTGAAATCGCTTCAAAGTTGCTTGCATTCGCCCGATAAAACCATCCACACTCAGGGTCCGCAAGGGCCTCCAAGAGCCGCGCTTCTTTGTCGGCAATCGGCTGGTTGAGCTTGAAGTATGACCCCTCGAATTCTTCGGCTGTGCTATTCCAGAGGATCCAGCCTGCATTAGCATCAAAAACGTCGGGGTGCGCATTTGTACCGCGTGTGTCGATAAAGGCGACGATTGTAGTACGGTCGATAATCTCCTTGCGCATCTTTTCGAACGAAGAAATATACATGCACGTATCTGATGTGATCAGCGCCTCGTACCCGTTGGCCAGCGCAAGACTCATGCCGCGGCTGATAAAGCAGGTGCAGAGGTCTTTGCAAGTCGACGCGTATTGAGATTTCACCCAAGCACCGAGCCACTTGTTCATGTTGCCGCTTCCCATGTACGGCGGGTTGGCGACCACCACGTCGTAGCGCCTCGCGAGCGGATCAAGCTCGGTGCGCAGCTGCTCCAGTTTCTCACGAGCTCCCGATGCGAAAACCGTGCCGTCGCCCGCAAGGGACGCCAGGTCCCGTTGCGGGCGGCAGAATCTAGTCGAAAAGCGCCGCGTCGAGCGTCTCGGCGGCGGCTCCGTCCGACAGAGGGATGGCATGCGCGTAGCACGACATCGTCACGACGGCCGAGGAATGCCCGAGCCGCATCTGCACGGTCTTCACGTCCACGCCGTTCGAGATGAGCAGCGTCGCGTGGGTGTGGCGCAGCTCGTGGAAGCGCAGGCCCTCCCAGCCGTTCTTGTCGGCCCAGGACCGCCACCAGTGCTCGAAGGCGTTCATGCTTGCGCGCCCGCCGGCCTCGTCGCACACGATCAACCCAGCGCAGCCGGACGGCCCGTCAGCGGGGAGCACCTCATCCTGCCATCTCTTCGCACGGTCGAGCAGCTTCATGAGCTTCTTGCCGATGGCCACGCTGCGCACTCCGGCGATGCTCTTGGGATTGCCTACGCTTCCGTCCGCCTTCACGGCCTTGGACACGCCGACGCGCAGCCTATCTCCGTCGATGTCGTCCCATCGCAACGCGAAAATCTCGCCCCGTCGCAGGCCGGTCGCCAGCGCGATGCACACGGCGAGGCAGAACGACGCATGCCGCACGTCGTCGAGCATCATGTACGCCTCTACGTTCCTTGCGACCTTCGTCGCGAGCTCGGTGGCCTCTCTTTGCGTGAGAAACTTAGACTGCCGGTAGTTCGCCTTCGGGCGCTTGACCTTGTCGAAGGGGTTCGACCGCGCGCGGCCGTGCTCGACCACCCAGCCGCATGCCTGCGACCCGGCGAGGTGCGCTGCGCGCAGCGTCGCCGAGGAGAGCCCCTGATTGAACCTGCCGCCGCTGCTCCCGAGCTCTGCCAGCGCGCAGAGGATGTCCGCCGGCGCTATGGCGTCCACTGCCTTGTCCCCTATCCTCGACGCGAACAGCATCGCCTTCTGACGCGACCTCTGCGCCGTGTAGGGCTGCACGTAGCGCAGCGCCTCCCGCTCCTGCGCCCATGCGTCCACGGCCTGCTCGTAGGTCATAGAACCCGTTGTCGTGATTTCATTCATTTCTGTCTTCCTTTCCGATATTCCCAGCCGCGACTCCCGGTGGCGGCATATAATTCTGTTGACAAATTTGTTCTTGCAAGTTCGAAATCGTCATTAGGCAAACTCCATGGAGATCAAGAGGGACAAGTACCTGCGCGACCTCGCGGCGCGGAGGGGCAACGGGCTGGTGAAGGTCGTCACTGGCGCGAGGCGTGCCGGCAAGAGCTACCTGCTCTTCAACCTCTTCCGCGACCTGCTGGGCGAGGAGGGCGTCGAGGACGACCACCTGGTCGAGATCGCCTTCGACCTGCGCAGCTCGCGTCCCCTGAGAGACCCTGACGTGCTGCTGGCACACCTGGAGCCGCGCCTCTCCGTAGGCGGCGAACGCTACGTGCTGCTCGACGAGGTGCAGCTGCTCGACGACTTCGTGGGGGTCTTGAACGAGCTCGCGCGCATGCCCGGCGTGGACGTCTACGTCACGGGCAGCAACTCGAAGTTCCTCTCGACCGACATTGCCACCGAGTTCCGCGGGCGTGGTGACGAGGTGCACGTTCTGCCGCTCACATTCGGCGAGTTCATGCAGGCGCGCTACGACGGGGAGGCACGCGCATGGGCCGATTACGTCGAGTTCGGGGGCCTGCCGCTGGTGGCGACCATGACGACCCCCGAGCAGAAGTCCGCCTATCTGAAGAACCTCTTCGAGGAGACCTATATCGCCGACATCGTCGAGCGCAATGGCCTGCGCAAGCCCCAGGAGCTGGAGGACCTGATCGACGTGCTCGCGTCCGCCACGGGCTCGCTCACGAACGCGGCGAAGATCCAGGCAACCTTCAAGAGCGCGCTCAAGTCCGACATCAGCCTGAACACGGTGAAGGCCTACATCGGTTGCCTGGAGGACTCGTTTCTGCTGAGCGCGGCCAGCCGCTACGACATCAAGGGGCGCAAGTACATCGGCGCTCCCCTGAAGTACTACTTCGAGGACGTGGGGCTGCGCAACGCGCGCATCGGCTTCCGGCAGTCCGAGGAGAACCACCTCATGGAGAACGTCATTTACAACGAGCTGCGCTACCGCGGCTTCTCGGTGGACGTCGGCGTGGTGAAGCGCCGCGAGTACGACGAGAAGGGCGTGCAGCATCCGCTGACCCACGAGGTCGACTTCGTCGCAACCCTGGCCGGAAGGCGCTACTACATCCAGTCGGCCTTCGCCATCCCCGACGCCGAGAAGGCCGCGCAGGAGAAGGCGTCGCTCCTGGGCATAGACGACTCGTTCAAGAAAATCGTCATCGTGAAGGACGTGGTCAACACGAGCAGTGACGAGCACGGGATTGTGACCATGGGCCTGTTCGACTTCCTGCTCGACCCCGACAGCCTTGAGCGCTAAGGAGGCTCACGTGACCAGCAGCATCGAAGCATCGCAGCAGATCAGGGCAAAGTTCACAGCACCACTGGAACATCCGGCGCACCGCCGCATCGTGATCTGGCACGACCCGGATGGCTCATTCGAGGAGCAGTTCTTGCAGCTGGCCAACGAGGGCGTGGATTCTGAGAGGCGCGTGCTGTTCGACCGAGCGGACGGGGGCTCCGCATTCGAGCTGAAGCGCCGTATCTACCGCACGGAGGCTGACGCGGACTTCCTCATATACGAGCGGGCGCACAAGGACCTCTCCGAGAGGGGCCTTGCTGGCAACTGGCTCGCAGATGTGGAGATAATGGCCGAGCACTTCCAGGCGGACTTCGCCACCATGCTCGCGAATGAGCTGGGGGCGACGGAGGGCGCGGTCGAGGGCGTCGGCGAGTTCCGCGACTTCTTCAACGCGGCGACCAGGAGGGAACGCTTCAAGCGCCTTATGCCGCACGCCCAGTCGAAGAGGGACGTGGCGCTCGGCGTCATCGGGACAGCGATAGCGGCGCCCAACCTGTCGACCGAGTCCATCGTGCGGACGTACCTATGCGCGCTACGAGACGGGGCCGGCCCGTTCGAGTCGCTGGAGAGATACGGCGCCGCCGCGGCCTTCGCGAGCTTCGTCTCGAAGCGAACGGGCTACGTCGGCGACCTCACGTCTGCCGACGACATGGCAGCGCACCTGCTCCTGACGGCGCTGTCGTTCCAGATGCCCGAAGGTTCGCTGGCCGGCTTGGAGGGCCGTATCAGCGCCCCACATGGGCAGTTCTGCCTGAACATCGCGCACGCGTGGATGTCCTGCGACGGGCAGTCCGGAACGCTCTACGACATCTGCCGGAGGGTCGAGGGGCTCTGCAACCTCGAGGCCCGGTTCACCGGTATGGACTCCCGTCAGCTGGCGGACGCCGACGTGCTCCCGTGCATCAACGAGCGGATACTGTGCGATCTGTTCGTCAGCCTCGCGAACGGAGCCGACCGCGTCGACGAGGCGACGTCTCTCATCCAGAGGCGCAAGAACCTGCGGTGGTTCAGCCGTGTCGAGCCGTTTTTCGCCGCCCTGGAGGCCGCCGTAGCAGCACAGGCCTTCTACCGCTCCCATACCCAAGGCTTCCACTACGCCGTGCCCGCGGACGTCTGGGAGGCCTACACGGCGGACTGGTATCGCATGGACACGAGCTACCGGTCGTTCTGCCAGGCCTTCGACTCATGCCAGAAGTCGGACTCCGACCTGCCCACGGGAGTCAAGGACGGCCTCGACGCGCTCGCGGGGTGGATGGAGCGCGTCTACGTGAACTGGTTCCTTGCAGACAGCAACGCGTGCTGGGTCGCTGCTTGCGAGGAATCCTGGATCCAGGCGGGTCACATCGAGGGCGTGCCGAGGCAGAACCGCTTCTACCTCGACAAGATCTTCCTCGAATCCGGCGGGGCCAAAAAGACCATGGTCATCATCAGCGACGCGCTTCGCTACGAGGTGGCGGTCGAGCTGGCCGAGCGCCTGGAGCGGGACACGATCGGGAGCGCGGAGCTTGCCAGCATGCAGGGGACGTTCCCCACTATCACCGAGTTCGGCATGGCGGCGCTCCTGCCGCACAAGGCGATGGAGCTTCGGGAGTCCGACGGGGGAATCTACCTGGACGGGATGCCGACCGCCTCGACGGAGCAACGTGAGGCGGTGCTTGCTGCTGCGAAGCCGAGCGCCGTCTGCATCCAAAGCAAGAAGCTCATGCTGGCCAAGCGTCCCCAGCGCAGGGAAATGGTCGCAGGCTCCGACCTCGTCTACGTCTACCACAACACGATAGACGCCATGGGCGAGGAGTTCTCGACGGAAAACAAGGTGTTCGTGGCGTGCTCCGAGGCCATCGACGACATAACCGCCCTCGTCAAGACCGCCGCCAACGACCTCAACTTCGCGCGGGTCCTCGTCACGGCGGACCACGGCTTCCTGTACACGCGCGACCCGTTGGAGGAGCGCGACAAGGTCTCCACATCCGACATCGACGGGGAGAAGCTCAAGCTGGGGAGACGCTACGCCGTCTGCAGAGGATTCGACCCGGACGCCATGGTCTTCGTGAAGATGAACATGTCGGATGTCGACGGCGGAGAGTACACGGGGCTCGCACCCCGGGAGTGCATACGCATCAAGAAGGCTGGACCCGGCGACAACTACGTGCATGGCGGCGTGAGCCTCCAGGAGATGTGCGTCCCCGTCGTCGAGTTCCGCAACAAGCGTGCCGGCCAGAAAGGCTACGAGGAGCGGACGAGGGCCGAGCTCAGGCTGATAACCACGAACCGGTGCATCACGTCGATGCTGTTCAGGGTCGACCTCTTCCAGCCGCAGCCCGCCGAAGGGAAGGTCCTCTCCGCAGAGTACGAGCTCGCGATGACGGACTCATCGGGCAATGAGGTCTCCGACGCGCGCAGGGCGCATGCCGACATGACGACGCCGGACGAGACCGCCCGCGTCACGCGCGTGCAGCTCGGGCTCAAGGCCGGCAGGCAGTACAACCCGCATGCGTCCTACTACCTGATATGCCGCGATCTGGCAAGCGGCGAGATAGCTTGGAAGGAAGAGTTCCAGATCGACATAGCGTTCGTCCCGATGGACGATTTCGGCTTCTAGGAGGCGGTTGCAATGAGTGAAGAGGCGATCGGCGTCCCTGCGTTCGAGGCGGACGCGCTCGACGCGAAGGTCGTGGAGGCGTTCCCCGGCAAGACGGTTCGCAAGGACCTGACTGCGCTCATGAAGCGCGGGGCGAACGTGCCCACGTTCGTCCTTGAGTACCTGCTGGGCATGTACTGCTCCACCGATGACCCCGAGACGGTCGAGGAGGGGCTCTCCCGTATCCGCAAGATACTCGCGGAGAACTACGTGCGGCCAGACGAGTCTGAGCGCATCAAATCCAAGATTCGCGAGCTGAGGCAGTTCACCATCATCGACAAGGTCTCAGCCCGCCTCGACGAGTATCGCGACATGTACGTGGCCACCTTCGCCAACCTGAGCATCGATCCGGTCGTCATGCCCGAGGACTACGTGCGCAGCTACCCGAAGATGCTGAGCGGCGGCATGTGGTGCATCTTGCGCGTGGAGCACTTCAGGCTCGAGGAGGAACTCGAGGACGAGCTCGCCGACGTTTTCGGCGAACCGACACCGGCGAAGAAGCGCTCGGTGCGCAACCTTGGGCCAGAAGACAACCCCTTCAAGATCGGGAACCTCACCCCGATCCAGATGCCGAACCTTAACCTAGACGACATCCTGAACGCACGCCCGGCCTTCACAACCAGCGAGTGGATTGACCTGTTATTGCGCAGCGCAGGCTACGAGCCCGCTATGCTCGACCAGCGCACCAAGCTTCACTTTATCGAACGCATGGTCCCGTTGCTCGAGCGCAACTACAACCTCTGCGAACTCGGCCCGCGCGGCACCGGTAAGAGCCACATATACAACGAGGTGAGCCCGTACGCCATCCTGCTCTCCGGCGGGCAGACGACCACAGCCAACCTCTTCGGGCGTCTGAATGCCAGCGCCAGGCGCGCCACGGCGCTGGAGCGCACCGGCCTCGTGGGCAACTGGGACGTCATCGCCTTCGACGAGGTTGCGGGCATGCATTTTAAGGACATGAACGCCATCCAGATTCTGAAGGGCTACATGGCGGGCGGGACCTACGCGAGGGGCCGCGAGTCGTTCCAGGGCGACGCCTCGATGGTCTTCGAGGGCAACATCAACGACAGCGTGCAGAGCATACTCAAGACCACGCACCTATTCGACCCGTTTCCCCCCGAGTTCAACGACGACAGTGCGTTCTTCGACCGCATCCACTACTACCTGCCGGGCTGGGAGGTCCCGAAGATGCGCGCCGACCTGCTCACTGGCCACTACGGACTGATCACGGACTGCCTGAGCGAGTTCTGCAAGGCCATGCGCAGGCGCGACTACACGCATCATCTGGATGTTTACTTCCGCTTGAACAGCGAGTTCAACACCCGTGACGAGAACGGCGTTCGCAAAACCTTCAGCGGGCTAATGAAGCTGCTGTTCCCCGACGAGCATATGACGCGCGAGGACGCGCAGATGATCCTCGATTACGCCATTGAGGGGCGCCGCCGAGTGAAGGAACAGCTCAAGATCATGGCCGGCGTCGAGTTCATGGACGTGGCCCTCGGGTACGCCGATGCCGACAACCCGACGCTCGTCACCGTCGTCGGAGTCCCCGAGCAGTCTGAGGGGACTCTCGTTCCGGAGGGGCCTCTGCAGCCCGGACATGTCTTCGCCGTCGGCCGCTCCGTCGGGGACGAGTACGCGGTCTACAAGCTGGAGAACAAGGCCGTGGCTGGAAGTTGCAAGTTCCAGCACGAGGGTGTGAGCGGCAACCGCGCGGCCAAGGAGAGCATCGACGCTGCATGGCATTTCTTCACAGACAACGCCCACCGCGTGGCCGCCGGCATGCACCTAGACCAGAAGGACTACCTGCTGTTCTTCAACGACCTGCAAGCGAAGGGGCCGAGCGACGAAGTGAGCCTAGCCGAGTTCGTCGGGCTTTGCTCTGCAGCGTGCAACAGGCCGGTCGAGGCTTCGCTCGTGATCCCCGGAGTGCTGCGGCTCTCCGGTTCGATGGGCGAGGTCAAGGGGCTGGAGGACATCCTGCGCGTTGCCAAGAACGCCGGCGCCAAGAAGGTCCTGTTGCCACTGAGCTGCATCAAGGGCCTGCAGGCTGTGCCGCAGGAGCTGCTCGGCAGCGTGAGCCCCGACTTCTACCCGGACGGCGACGCGGTCGCAGCAGCACGCAAGGCACTGGGAATTTAGCGGTGCATATCCAGGACACCTTAGCCCCTCGGCGCTAGATTCGCTTCATTGCTTCGCGGGCACTATGCGGGCATGCCGCTGATTGCTTTCTTTGAAGGCGCTGATGAGTTCTGGGACAGCATCGACTGGATCTACTATCCACGCAAAGACGGGGATACCCACTACAGGAAGCTGTTTATCTCTGAACAAATATCGAGTTGAACCACTGACTCCGGTTTTGAACCACTCACGCAGCCAACGCGACTGTATCGCCACTTTGTGTCCAAGTTAGGTTGAAAGCTTCGTATACCCGGCTAACTTTCTTACACCCATCCGCCGCGATCATTGCCAAAACCTAGGCCACCTCTTGCGGAGTGTAAAACTCACCCCCGGACTTTCTCGCGTTGGAGGCGTACATTTTCATCAAAAATTCATAGGCATCACCGAAAGCATCGATCTTCGCGTTTCCATGATCAAACGGTAAGTCACCGATTGATTCCATGATCTTGACAAGCTTCGCATTCCGCTCTGCAACGGTATTACCTAGCTTTGTCGCGTTCACATCCACAT
>ERZ773051.2118-NODE-2118-length-10066-cov-9.212666_pt1 | contig 10066 bp, 7 predicted proteins | sample MGYA00580631_ERZ773051 | MGnify/ENA primary metagenome ERZ773051 (study PRJEB29015, sample SAMEA2738137) | human oral metagenome | biome: human oral; feature: human-associated habitat; material: saliva | place: China | collected 2204 ...
GAAGAGTCTGAAAGATCTAGTCTTGATTTCAGTGATTATCAGCAATCGACTGATAAAACCAGCGATTCCTTTAACTTTGAAACCTTTAAAGCAGAAGAGGATGAGCAAAAGTCCACCCTTGACTTTAGTGACTATGATGAGGAAGTTCAGCTAAATGGAGATTCTGAAGAAAGAGCTAAGAATACCCTCAACTTTGAAACGTTTGGTGACGAAGAGAACCAAGGGCAAGAAGGAACAACAAGGTCTACTCTTGACTTTAGCGGTTATAATGAAGAAACTTATCTGATCCGAAATGCGATTGAAAGTATTGTTGGAAATGACGGTTATAACCAAGAGGAACAAGAGCATCTATGGCGTCAGTTCTTTCATCAGTATCAGTATGATATGGACATTGTTCAATCCGTTTTAGAGGAAATGGATGTTTATATTTTTAATAAACCGGAGCAATTCTCTATCCTCATTCCCTTGCTGGAAGATTATATACCTCACTTTAAGTACTGGGGATATTACTATAAACTGAAGTATTGGAAAGTTAAAAGAGATATAGTAGAAGAGGAAGGCAGTTCGCTTGAAAGCGCACATGAAGCCACTGAAGAATTCTATTATTCTTATCAACTTTGCCAAGAAATTCTCCAAGATTTTAACAAAGCAAATCAATTGATCGCTTGGATAGAGTTTTTCAAGCACCCCTATCTGGCATTTATGGTCTTGGATCAAGTAAATCAAAATCGTCAGATGATCAAGAGTGTGCCCGTTTTAACCTATATCCTGGAAAAAAACCGACAAGTCATATTTGAAGAGGATTATCCACTCTTGAATGACTTGGCTGATTACTTAGACGAAGTAAAAGGGGAGCTGGGAGAAAACGTTGACTTTAGTCACTACTCTCTAGATAATCCAGATGAAGTTGAGGCAGCCTTCTATGAGTTGCTCCATGCTCACTATGAAGACGAGTACAAACTGTTACGTGATTGGCAATACCTTTTTGAATCAGTCAAAGATCACACGCTCCTACTTGATTTGTTAGAAAAGGTGGACGTCTATCCTTTAACCAATGCGAAAGTGTTAGCCCTCGTTCTCCAATTTGTAGAGCGTTACAGTGATGAGGAATCAAATCCTTACCTGAAAAAACTCCATTTCTGGAAGAGTATCCATTCTTATCCTTCAGTGGTAGAGGAGTATGCGCTTAACAAAAAAGAAAATTTTGATTACTGGTATAATGAAGGTTATCTCTATATGGATAAGCTCACCAAGAGCGATGAAGATATCAATGATTGGGAGAAGTGGAGAAGCTACTTTAAAGGAAGACCACGCATTCTAACGATTTTACTTCAACAGATCTATAAGGAGTACCATCGATTTACAGATGGCGATCTCCTGAGATATGTTTTAGCTCCTTTTCCTACTTCTAAAATGGCTCCCCAAATGATGACGGAGGAGACAGACCAGAAACTAGAAGAGATGACGACTTATGCCTATGAACTTAGTCATCCAAAGGCCAAGCTCTCTTATTTGGATTGGAAAAAAAGACAGGTCTTTAATAATAAGTTTCTTCAGATTTTCTCTGTCCTCTTTACGATTGTGAGTCTGATACTCAGTGTTCTAGAGCAACCTATTTATAATTCTTGGGTACATGCTGGTATGTTGTCTCTCTTTTACGCCTATATGCTAAAATTAAGGCAAACACCGATTGAGGAAGGAGTGACAGCTAGGGGTTCAAAACGAAAATTCTACTACAGTCCCCATCCATGGTTCCTACTCATCTTGTTATTGCTCCTCGTCCTTCCATTCTTACCGTTTGGTCTCATCGGTGCCCTTATTTTCATTACATTTTTCTGTCTTATCGATGGTTTCCAAGTGAGTCAAGGGCTGAAGTGGGATTATTCTTTGGATAAGCTGATTCCTGTCGGTATCTTTCTTTCTGCTGGCTTCTTATCCGCTTTGGTAAATCGAAGCCAGATCATTTCCGGAGTTGCAATGATGTACTTCCATATTTTTGCAATCCTTGTGATTTGCTTGTCTTTTACAAGATTTAGTCCCGGATTTCCACCATCTCTGAAAAAAATTCTCCTTCCAGCAATCTTGGGTATCCTACTCTTTCAATTATTGCCTTTCGTTCACAGCCGCTTAAACCTCTTTAATCCAACTATTCTACGAAATGAAACGCTGGCCATAACCGTTATCCTCTTGTTAAATGGAATTGTCTTATCTTATTTTACAAAGGAACAAGGCTTCATGATTGGTGTGAAGAAAGTCTTTATGATTTATGGCTTGCAGATCTTTATTTTCCTAAGAAGACTGTTGCGAATCCTATTCGCACTTATACCTGATTTTAGCAAAATTTATTTTGAAAAAGACCTGTTAATCTTGAATAGCGAATTTGCTTTCTACTTCCTCGAGGGACTCTTTGTCCTTATCATGCTTTTCCTTATTCGCAATATACGCAAGGAAAATCGTAAAAGTGCTGCTTAGAATGAAAGCTTAGAGAAGAGGACTCTAGTTCAAGTTTCTAGTAAATTTTCCTGAATAAAGGTATAATAGAACTATTCAAATGAAAGAGGTAATGAAAATGGCTTCAAAAATGTTACACACTTGCTTGCGAGTAGAAAACCTTGAAAAATCAATCGCATTTTATCAAGATGCTTTTGGATTTAAAGAATTGCGTCGCAGAGATTTTCCAGATCATGCTTTCACCATTGTCTATCTAGGACTTGATGGTGATGACTACGAGTTGGAATTGACCTATAACTATGACCACGGCCCTTATGTGGTAGGAGATGGCTTCGCCCATATTGCCCTCAGTACACCTGACCTTGAGGCACTTCATCAAGAACACAGCAACAAAGGCTATGAGGTTACAGAGCCCAAAGGCCTACCAGGTAACCCACCAAACTATTACTTTGTCAAGGATCCTGACGGTTACAAGGTCGAAGTCATTCGTGAAAAATAATCCAGTGAAGTCAAGTAGAATGTTCGTTTTCTGCTTGACTTTTTTTCTTTGAAAGAGTATACTAATACAAATTTAACCTTTAAGGGGAGTCCAGAGAGACTCACAAGGTGTCAGATAAAAGGGATAAGGGGACTCTCTGTGGAGACTTTTTAAGTGTGCGCATGAGTTCTAGCCTAACCCAACTGAGGCCTTGCATTAGCAAGGCCTTTTCTTTATCTGGTCCCCTTAAATTTAAGGAGGAAAAGTCATGAATCCCACATGTAAGAAGCGTTTGGGTGCCATTCGTTTGGAAACCATGAAGGTGGTCGCACAAGAGGAAATTGCGCCAGCAATCTTTGAATTAGTCCTAGAAGGGGAGATGGTTGAAGCCATGCGAGCAGGGCAATTTCTTCATTTGCGTGTACCTGATGATGCCCATCTCTTGCGCCGTCCTATTTCAATTTCGTCTATTGACAAGGCAAACAAGCAGTGTCATCTCATTTATCGGATTGAGGGGGCTGGCACAGCTATTTTTTCAACCTTAAGACAGGGTGATACTCTTGATGTAATGGGGCCTCAGGGAAATGGTTTTGACTTGTCTGACTTGGACGACCAGAGCCGAGTTCTCCTCGTTGGTGGTGGGATTGGTGTTCCACCCTTGCTCGAGGTAGCCAAGGAATTGCATGCGCGTGGGGTGAAAGTAGTAACTGTTCTCGGTTTTGCGACTAAGGATGCTGTCATCCTCGAAAAGGAATTGGCCCAATATGGTCAGGTCTTTGTAACGACAGATGATGGTTCATATGATATCAAGGGGAATGTGTCCGTCGTCATCAATGATTTAGACAGTCAATTTGATGCTGTTTACTCATGTGGAGCGCCTGGAATGATGAAGTATATCAATCAAAGGTTTTATGATCATCCAAGAGCCTATCTATCTCTAGAATCTCGTATGGCTTGCGGGATGGGGGCCTGCTATGCCTGCGTTCTAAAAGTGCCAGATAGTGAGACGGTCAGTCAACGCGTCTGTGAAGATGGTCCTGTTTTCCGTACAGGAACAGTTGTATTATAAGGAGAAAGTCATGACTACAAATCGTTTACAAGTTTCTCTACCGGGATTGGATTTGAAAAATCCCATCATTCCAGCATCAGGCTGTTTTGGTTTTGGTCAGGAGTATTCCAAGTACTATGATTTGGACCTTTTAGGCTCCATTATGATCAAGGCGACGACACTTGACCCCCGTTTTGGGAATCCTACTCCCAGGGTTGCAGAAACGCCTGCTGGTATGCTCAATGCAATCGGTCTGCAAAATCCTGGTTTAGAAGCTGTTTTAGCTGAAAAGTTGCCTTGGTTGGAAAGAGAATATCCAAATCTTCCCATCATCGCAAATGTTGCAGGCTTTTCAAAACAAGAGTACGCTGCCGTTTCTCGAGGAATTTCCAAGGCTGCAAATGTAAAAGCTATCGAGCTCAATATCTCTTGTCCGAATGTGGATCACGGCAATCATGGACTTTTGATTGGGCAAGATCCTGACTTGGCTTATGAAGTGGTAAAGGCAGCTGTGGAAGCCTCTGATGTGCCAGTATATGTCAAGTTAACCCCTAGCGTGACGGATATTGTCACTATTGCTAAAGCCGCAGAAGATGCAGGAGCAAGTGGCCTAACCATGATCAATACTCTAGTCGGTATGCGCTTTGACCTCAAAACAAGAAAACCAATCCTAGCCAATGGAACAGGTGGGATGTCTGGTCCAGCAGTTTTTCCAGTAGCCCTCAAACTCATCCGCCAAGTCGCCCAAACAACCGACCTTCCCATCATTGGAATGGGGGGAGTGGATTCGGCTGAAGCAGCGTTAGAAATGTATCTGGCTGGTGCCTCTGCCATCGGAGTTGGAACAGCTAACTTTACCAATCCTTATGCCTGTCCTGATATTATTGAAAATTTACCAAAAGTCATGGATAAATACGGCATTAGCAGTCTAGAAAATCTCCGTCAGGAAGTCAAAGCCAGTCTGAGATAAGCTAGGTTCTCCTTATCGTCAACAAGAAATAGAATCTTCATCAATTTGTAATATTTCCGTCGGTTAACTATGTTACAATAGGGTTTAGAAAACGTTATTGGAGCATTTAAATGAAACGATGGAAAGTGGCCCTAGTAAGTGCTGGCTTATTGGGGTGTTTTTTTACTGTAGTGGAGACAGCAAAAGCAGAAGAGGGGACTTGGCAAGGAAAGACCTACCTCAAAGCAGACGGGAAACCAGCAACCAACCAATGGATCTATGACCAAACGCAACAGGCCTGGTTTTATTTAACAGCTGATGGAAATCGTGCTGAGAACGGCTGGTTGACTGTTGGTGGTAAGGATTACTATTTTAACGAAACCGGAAAATTAGCCACAAAAACGTGGGTTGGCCAGTACTATGTGACTGAAAGTGGTACTAAAGCCAAGGAACAGTGGGTATTTAATCAGGAACAAGAATCCTGGTATTATCTCAAGTCTGATGGTCAGAAAGCTCAAAACGAATGGATTCAACAAGGTCAGGAAAAATATTACCTTAAAGAAGACGGGAAAATGGCCAAAGATGAGTGGATCACTCAAGGGGAGAACCAGTACTACATCAATTCACAAGGTAAAATGCTGAAAAATGCTTGGCTTGGTAAGAATTATATATCAGAAAATGGTCATAAGGTTAAACAAGCCTGGATTTATGATGACAACTATAGCAGTTGGTTCTACCTTCAACAAGATGGTACCTATGCTGAAAATGGCTGGTTAACTATAGATGGGAAGGACTACCATTTTAAATCAGGCGGTTATCTTTCTACTGAACGTTGGATTGATCGCTTCTATGTTGCGAAGAGTGGAGCTAAATTGAAATCGGAATGGCTCTTTGATAAGAATTATGATGCTTGGTTTTACTTGAAAGCTGACGGAACTTATGCCGAAAAAGGCTGGGAAACGATTAAAGAAAAAGATTACCATTTCAAATCAGGCGGCTATCTTTCTACCGAGCGCTGGATTGACCGCTTCTATGTTGCGAAGAGTGGAGCTAAATTGAAATCGGAATGGCTCTTTGACAAGAATTATAACTCTTGGTTTTACTTGAAAGCTGACGGAACCTATGCTGAAAAAGGTTGGCAAACCATCAAAGGCAAGGATTACCATTTCAAATCAGGCGGCTACCTCTCTACAGAAACTTGGATTGACCGCAGTTATGTGACAAGTAGTGGAGCAAAAGCTGGCAAAGGGTGGCTCTTTGACAAGAATTATAACTCTTGGTTCTATATCAACTCTGATGGAAATTATGCCAATAAAGAATGGCTCTGGGATAATGGTTACTACTATCTCAAATCTGGTGGTTATATGGCTGCGAGTGAGTGGGTATGGTACAAGAACAATTGGTTCTACCTCAAGTCAAATGGAAAGATGGCTGAAAAAGAATTAATCTACGATTCATCCGACCAATCATGGTACTACCTTAAATCAGGCGGTTATATGGCAAAAAATGAAACTGTGGATGGTCATACCTTGGATGCTTCTGGTAGATGGCATGTTGCGGATAAAACCAAATATTACAAAGTTAAACCAATCACTGCCTATGTCTATAGTGCATCTGGAGAAATCTTGAGTTACATTAACCAAGGAAGCATTGTTTCACTGGATAGCTCGACGCGAAAAGGCGGCCGACTTGCAGTTTCGATTTCTGGCTTGTCTGGCTATATGAATCAAAGTGATTTGACAGCAGTAGATGAAGGTAGCGAGTTTATCCCTCATTATACTAGTGATGGGAAATTCCTCTACCATGAACTCTCTCCATATACGAGTATCAAAGTAGCTCCACACACCTCTGCTATGGTTATTGGTAAGAAGTACTACTCAACTGATGGAGAGCACTTTGATGGCTTTACCATTAAAAATCCTTTCCTCTATAAAAACTTGAGAGAACCAAGTAATTATAGTGCAGCTGAGTTGGATAAACTGTATTCGATGATGAACTTGCAGGATAGTCCTCTAGCAGGTAAAGGAGCGACTTTCAAAGAAGCTGAGGAACGCTACGGTGTCAATGCCCTTTACTTGATGGCACATAGTGCCCTTGAAAGTGCTTGGGGTCGCAGTCAAATTGCCAGAGATAAGAACAACTTCTTTGGTATTGCTGCTTATGATACGAGCCCATATCTCTCAGCCAAGAGTTTTGATAATGTGGATAAAGGAATCCTTGGAGCGGCCAAGTGGATTCGTGAGAACTACATCGACTATGGCAGAGACCACCTTGGAAATAAAGCAACCGGAATGAATGTTCGCTATGCTTCTGATCCTTACTGGGGTGAGAAGATAGCCAGCATCATGATGACTATCAACAGCAAACTTGGTTGGAAAGATTAATCAAAAGAAATCAACGGTAACTACTGAAAAAGTGGTTATCGTTTTTGTTTTAAACATTGGAGGAGAAATAGTATAATAACAGTCTCTTTATTCTTGAACAATTAACAAAATGATAGTAAAATGTAATAGGAGATATTAATCTAATTACTATATAAAAAGGAGACTTTTATGAAAAAGCTACTATCCTTCTCAATTGCCTTGCTTTCAATCACAACACTAGTTGCTTGTTCTGGACATAAGGCGGAATCAAAGGTCCCAGAAGAAAAAATTGAACAGAAGCAAATCAAGTTCGATGAAAAGTTGTTTAAAGAAGCTGGACTCTTGCCTTTTAAAAATGAGAAACAACTAGAACTTGGGGAATTGGATTCTAAATCACGCGCAACGGGTGCTCATATTCAACTTAAGGACAGCGATGAGCCAACTGAGAAGAGAGAGTCCAAGTTGACTTATGATCCAGTTGGATGGCACAATTATAAATTCTTTTATGGTGACGGTAAAAAAGAAGCTTGGTTGATGAGTAGAGGTCATCTGATTGGTTACCAATTTAGCGGATTAAATGATGAAAAGAGGAATCTGGTTCCAATGACTAACTGGCTAAATGCTGGAACTTACTATGGTACAGATAATACTAATCAAGAAAGCATGCTTTACTATGAGAATCGATTGGACTCTTGGTTGGCCAATCATCCGAACTACTATCTTGACTACAAGGTGACCCCAATCTATCAGAAGGATGAATTGATTCCGAGACAAATTGAATTGCAGTATGTGGGAATTGATGAAAATGGCAAACTCTTGGAGATCAAGTTGGGTGGTAGTAAGGAAAAGGTTGATCAGTATTCTGTGACGCATGTCGTTTTAGACAATGTTTCAGCTAATGCGGAAATCAATTACTTGGATGGTACGGCTAAAAATACAGTTGAAGATGCAAAGATAAAAGAAAAGGCTAAGAAGGAAGCTGAGGAAAAAGCCAAGAAAGAGGCTGAAGAAAAAGAAGCAACTGAAAAGAAAGCAAAAGAAGAAGAACAGGAAAAAGCTCGCAAAGCCGCACAAGAAAAGGAAGAAAGCCAGGAATCAAACTCGCAATCAACAAATTCAGGTGGCTACTTTAGAGATAAAAACGGAAGATGGCACAGACCAAATGGTAAATTCGCTTCCAAGAAAGAAATTAGAGAAGCTGGATTGCAGTGGTAGGAAGAATTTAGCAGATATACAGTCAAAAAGCCGTTGGAAAACGGTTTTTTGTTATAATTAAATGAAGAATGTAGAATTGAAGGAGAACATCATGACTTTTGAAGAAATCCTGCCTGGATTAAAGGCTAAGAAAAAATATGTACGAACTGGTTGGGGAGGGGCTGAAAACTATGTCCAACTCTTTGACACTATCGAACAAAACGGGGTTGCACTTGAAGTGACGCCTTATTTTCTAATCAACGTGTCTGGGGAGGGAGAAGGTTTTTCCATGTGGAGCCCGACACCTTGTGATGTTTTGGCGACGGATTGGGTAGAAGTGTATGACTAGACGTGTATTGATTACGGGAGTAAGTTCAGGAATTGGTCTGGCTCAAGCACGACTCTTTTTAGAGAATGGCTATCAAGTTTATGGAGTTGACCAAGGTGAAAATCCACTCTTAGAGCGTGATTTTCACTTTTTACAGAGAGATTTGACCTTGGACTTGGAGCCTGTTTTTGACTGGTGCCCTCGGGTGGATGTTTTGTGCAATACTGCAGGAGTTTTGGATGATTTCAAACCACTTTTGGAACAATCAGCCCAAGAAATCCAAGAGATTTTTGAAATCAACTATGTGACTCCAGTAGAGTTGACGCGACATTATCTGACTCAAATGCTGGAAAATAAAAAAGGAATCATCATCAATATGTGCTCCATCGCTTCAAACCTAGCTGGCGGAGGTGGTCACGCCTATACCTCGTCTAAGCACGCCCTAGCTGGCTTTACCAAGCAGTTGGCTCTAGACTATGCTGAGGCTGGTATTCAGGTCTTTGGGATTGCTCCAGGGGCAGTCAAGACAGCTATGACCGCTGCGGACTTTGAACCAGGTGGCTTAGCTGACTGGGTAGCTAGTGAAACGCCAATCAAGCGCTGGATTGAGCCAGAGGAAGTAGCAGAGATTAGCCTTTTCTTAGCAAGTGGAAAAGCGAGCGCCATGCAAGGACAAATCTTGACAATAGATGGTGGCTGGTCTTTGAAGTAGGAGGAGTTGGATGGAAATCAAAAAACACTTTGGAGTCTATGCTGTTTGCTTTGAAAATGGGAAGTTACTCTGCATTGAAAAAACGAGAGGCCCTTATCAACATCGTTATGATCTACCTGGTGGTAGTCAGCAACTTGGTGAAGGATTGACGGAAACGCTGATTAGAGAAGTTATGGAAGAGACGGGATATACTGTTAGAAGCTACTCTAATCCTCGAATCTACGATGTTTTCGTCAGGGAAGAGTTAAAAAATTTTATGGTTCACCATATCATGGCATTTTATGATATTGAGGTCAACGAGAAGGAACCTCAAGTTACGATTTCGGAAGCTGTGCCTGATGGTGCGAATGATTCACTCGGATATATTTGGATGGATATTCAGAAAATCACAGAAGAAAATGCATCACCATTAGTCTTGAAGGTTAAGTCTGAATTATTAGGATTTCCAGAACTGGACAAGACCTTGTATATGAATTGGAAGGTGAAGTAGGGGGATAATGGAACTATTTAAAACATGGAAGAAAAATATGGTTCTCTATGGTC
>ERZ773051.2119-NODE-2119-length-10066-cov-8.015783_pt1 | contig 10066 bp, 12 predicted proteins | sample MGYA00580631_ERZ773051 | MGnify/ENA primary metagenome ERZ773051 (study PRJEB29015, sample SAMEA2738137) | human oral metagenome | biome: human oral; feature: human-associated habitat; material: saliva | place: China | collected 2204 ...
AACCGCCTGCCGAGCCGCTCGCGGAGGCGGTAGAGGAGGCCTGGGAAGAGCCGCAGGCGCTCAGACCCAGTGCGGCGGCGGGAAGCGCGCCGATGAGCAGGGCGCGGCGGGTAAAGGGGGAGGTCATGGTATTCCTCCTAAGAATCGGTGCCGGGGCGCACGGATAACGCTTAGGTTCATCTTATCCCGCCGACGCGCCGGGTGCATGACGCGTCCGCGCGGGGCTCTTGCGCGGAGCCGCCGTAGCAACGCGATGATTCGCCTCTCCCCCGCCTTTTTGGTACTATTGCGGGGTATGCACTGTTCCGCGGAAAGCCCGTCTTAACGCGGCAGGTAGCGTATGTGCCTCTATAGCTCAGGGGTAGAGCATTTCCCTCGTAAAGAAAAGGTCGTGGGTTCGAATCCCACTGGGGGCTCCACATCCGCCGTAACAAGGCCGGTTTCCGGTGTGTTGCGGCGGTTTTTAGTATCGTCTTCGGCACGCGAGGCCCCGACCCCGTTCCGAGGCGTCCGACAGCTCGCTCTATCCCGGGAGGCCTCATGTCTTCGTCCCGCACCTCCGCCCGCAAGGGCTCCTCGCAGCGCGCCCCGTTCACCCCCACCGTGCGCTTCGCCATCGTCTACGTGCTGGCGCTCGTGATTTCGTTGGCGGTTTGGTTCTTCTACCGCGCCGTCTACGAGGACGACACCTCGTTCCTGGTGCCCATCGTGATTTCCCTGGCGACGTCCTACGTTGCCGCGCACGCCCTTACGGGCGGCCGTTCCCCGCGCAACTAGTCGCCAAGCCCGTCCGCCGGTCGGTGGCCGGAGCGTTAAACCAAAGGCCGCGCATCCGAGTCCCTCCGAGGGGTCGGATGCGCGGCCGTCGCTATAGGGCCGGCGCGTTACTTGGATGCGCGCTGGAAGTCGCTGTCGGTCTTGCCCCACAGGCCGTAAACCTTGGCGAGTTCCTTGACCTTCTTGGCGCGCAGGTAACGCGGCAGGTAGGAGCCGTCGCGGGGGCCGTCGATGGGCACGTCGAGCATCTGGTGGGCCTCTTCAATCTCAACCTCGCTGGGCGAGAAGGCCGCGTTAATGGTCTCTGCCTGGCGGATATCCAGGGTAATCTTGCCGGTCATGCCGTGGTCGTTCGCGTAGCCGCAGGCCTTGGAGAGGTCAGCGCCGTATGCGCCGAGGGTCGGGCCGTCGATGGGGCCGGGCAGGCCGCCCAGAGTGGAGGCGATGACCAGCTGCGAACGCACGTAGGCCAGGGCCATGGGGGTTGCGGAGGAACCGGTGTCGCGGCGGTAGTCGCCCGCGCCGAAGGCCAGGCGGAAGGTACCGATGGCGCGAGCAATCTCGACCGAGTGGTGCACACCCAGGGCCGATTCAATCAGCGCGATGATGGGGGTACCGGCGGGCAGCTCAGCTGAGGTACGGTCGATGTCGGTGGCGTGCTCGGCGGTGGCGAGCATGACGCCTCGCAGGCCCTTCACGTTCTTGAGGGCCTTGACGTCTTTCCACCAGTGCTCGGTGGTGATGGCGTTGATACGAACCCAGGCAACCACGCCGGAGTTCAGCATGCGGACGACCTGTTCGCGGGCGGCGTCCCTCTCTTCGGGCGGGCAACCGTCCTCGAGGTCAATAATGATGGAATCGGCCTCGGATTCGAAGGCCTGTTCAAAAACGTCTTCGCTGGCGTTGGCGCGAACGAGCAACCAGGAGCGGGAGAGGCTGGGGCGCAGCTGGCGCGCGCGCTCGTTCCTATGGAATTCAAACATGGTGTGTGACTTCTTCCGTCAATCGTTAATGCATTGGTTATGCCGTAGAGGGCCTGGACCGAGCCGCGATTCTCGATTGCGTACCATCGTCACGTCCATTGTGACTGAACCGCTTGCGGGGTGTCATGCACCTCTCTTTTAAGCGTATCGTGTGCCCGGTGGAGCATCAAACTGACGCACCACTAGGCCTCGACGAGTTCGGTCCGTCCCACGGGGATTCCGTCGTCGAAGGTCAGCTCGCCGGCCGCTTCCTTCTGGGCGCGGCGAATCAGACGTTCGGCCTCTTGCACGTGCTGCACCACGGTCTCAACGCGGCGGTGCACGCTCACCTGGCGGTCGCATCCGGTGGTGCACTCGCCGAAGCAGCGGGCCATGGCCAGGGCCTCGGCGCAGAGGGCCACGGCGTTGCCGGCCTTGGAGAGGGCGCGGTTGAGGTCGGAGTAGGTGCCGAATTGCGAGGCGGGGATATCGCCGTCGCTGGGGGCGAGGCGGTGGGCCTCCATGGCCACGGCACGCACCCGGGGGATGAGGTCGGCAAGCTCGTTGGCGTCCGGCACGATGAGCTCAATCATGGAGGCGGAGGACTCGGTGCCCGCCAGACGCTCGAGCACCTGGTGGAATCGGTCGATGCCGCGAATAAAGCGGTCGTGGGAGCGTCGCCAGATGCCCTTGCCGAGCTCGGCGTCGTCTCGGCGCGATTGCAGGTAGCTTTTGAGTCCCATGAGTCCTCCTCTACGTTAGGTGTGTGCCGTGAACGGTTATCGGGTGGGAGTCGCTCGCGGCCGGTGAGCGTCGGATGCGTACATCACCTTCCGCGGCGAGCCACAAACCCACCTATACTTAGGTTACCCTAAATCTTCTTTTGGTGACGGTTCGTCAGGGAAATATGAGCATTTATGTCACGTTTCGCGGAGCACGACGGTAGGGTTCTCTCCGCGCCCCGCGACCCCCTCTAATCGACCCGTAGCACCACCTTGCCGCGGTGCAGACCGGAATCAAAGTACTCGTGCGCCTCGGCCGCGGCCTCCAGGGGGAATACCCGGTCAAGACCCACGCCGATGCGACCCGACTCAACCAGCGGGAGGATCTGCTCGCGCACGCCGCGCAGAATCTCGGCCTTCTGGGCCTCGGAGCGGCTGCGCAGGCTCGTGGCGTGCACCGAAAGCCGGTGCATGAGTGCGTACGCGAGATCCAGCTCGGCCTTTCGTCCGCCCTGCAACCCGATGATGCACAGGTGCCCACCGTCGGCGAGGGTGTGTAGGTTGTCCTCAAAGTACCGCCCGCCCACGACGTCCAGGATGTAGTCCGCGCCGCGCCCGCCGGTCTCCGACAGAACGACATCCCGGAACGAATGTTCCCGATACACGATGGGTTCGGCACCCAGCGAGCGCACGTACTCCGCCTTCTCTTCGGTCCCAACCGTGGCGAATACGCGGGTTCCCGCGGCCAGGGCCACCTGAATGGCGTGCACCCCGATGCCCCCGGTGCCGCCGTGTACCAGCACCGTGGCGCTCTGCCCGTCCTCGCGCAGGTTCTCGGCGGGATCCATGCTCATGCCGCAGGTCAGTACCAGGTTGGAGTAGACCGTGGCGGCCACCTCGGGTAGCGCCGCGGCCTCTTCAAAGCTCAGGTTCTCGGGCTTCGGCAGTAGCAGGTCCACCGGAACCGTCACGTAGTCGGCGTACCCACCTCCGGGGAGCAGAGCCATCACGGGACGACCGCAGTTCTCGACGGATGCTCCTTCGCCGACGGCCTCGATTTCCCCGGCCACTTCCAGGCCGTAGATGGAGCTTGATCCGGGAGGGGGCGGGTAGAATCCGCGGCGCTGCAGGGCATCCGCACGGTTGATTCCGGCGGCGCGAACGCGGATGAGCACCTCACGCGAGCGGGGAACGGGGGCGGGAATCTCGCTGACCCGAAGCACCTCGGGACCGCCGTGGTTTTCCTCAATAATTGCTCGCATGAGCCCTCCTCCTGAGCGGATGTGCCCTCATCGGCACTCGATTTACAGAAAGCATACATCGTGAGATAATCTCGTAGTGCCCTGCGGCACGGCGTTGAGATAAAATGCCGGTCTCTGGAGCGCAAGGATGGTTGTCCGAGCGGCCGAAGGAGCTGGTCTTGAAAACCAGTAGGCGGTAACCCCGTCTCAAGGGTTCAAATCCCTTACCATCCGCGTTTTAGCTTCTGCTCCACGTGTGGAGCGCGAAGAGCCCCGTTCCTCAATTCGAGGAACGGGGCTGTTTGCATACGCCGTTTCGAGTTACCGGTGGCGTTGTTAATTGATGTGCGACAAGGCGTTTGCAATCAACATGAGGAGGAAGGCGATACCGATGAAAAAGCATAGCCCCAGCCCGTTAAGAACCAGCCCACCGGTGGCACGCGTACCATGCCTCTGCGCTACCCGCCCCTGCCAGAGACCCAGGATGTTTAGCAACGGCGCAACGATAGCTAACATCAGGCCGCTTTCCTCAAGATCATGGAAAATTAACCAGCACCCTAGAAAGAAAGTCAGCGGGGTGAGAAAGCCGCAAAGCAGGGAGGAGTTTGCTGCCCTTTGACCGTCTTGTTCCCCTTGCACCTCGGAAGGTAGTTCGCTCGCAGGTTGCGTCCAATCGTCCGCGTCGTCAACGTCGGATTGCAGGCTGTCGTTCGCCTGGTAGAGCTTGGCGTATTCAGGGTTGTTATCAAAATCTTCGTTATTTTGAGGTAGCTGCGACATCGCATCCACGACCTTTCACATTCCGCACGAGGGGGTGTTAACTTCACCCTAGACCTTCCCCCACACGGGAACAAGCATGTCGAGCCCATGCCACGAAACATACGGCATATACACAGCAAAGCCCCGTTCCTCACATTGAGGAACGGGGCTTTTTCGTATTTATCTCGAGGCTAGTTCCAGTACAGCATAAGAGCGTTCAGGCTCCTCGACGGGCCTGCATCATTTAATCCGGACAAGGCGCTCAGAATCATTATGATGAGGGCGAGGATAGCAAGGACAACGACTATACCCACCGCGCTGAGAATCATGCCCCCGATGGCGTGCTTACCGTGCCGTCGTGCCACGAATGCCTGCCGGAGACCTAAGATACTCAGGAATGGTGCGACGATGACCATGAGTATACCGATTTCAATGCCATAGGCAGACCACCAAAACCCTATGAAGAAAGATAGCAGGCCAAGGGCACCGAAAAGCAGGGAGAGGTTCGCTGCCCTTTCACCGTCTTGCGCCCCTTGCACCTCGGGAGGTAGCTCGCTCGCACGTTGCGACCAATCGTCCGTGTCGTCAGCCTCGGACGGCTGGCTGTCATCTTCCTGGTAAAGCTTGGCGTATTCGGGGTTGTAATCGAAATCTTCATTGTTTTGGGGTAGCTGCGACATCGCATCCACAACCTTTCAATACCGGGTGTTAACTTCACCCTAGACCTTCCCATCAGAGGGAACAAGCATGTCCGGCCCAATACGCAAAATATACTGCATATGTACAGCAAAGCCCCGCTCCTCACTGTGAGGAGCAGGGCTCTTACCTCTTCGAGAAGGGCAAAGTTTTTAGAGAAGTGCCAGCATCTGCGCGGCATCAACCAACTCTGAATTAGCGGCAGAATCCGAAAGAGCCAGCATGAGCGCCACCAGAAGAGCTCCGCCGAAAAGCACCAGGAATATGCCACCAGCAGCTACGTTAATCCAGTTCAAGATGCGGCCTGCCGAAGCAACGGCACCGTAGCGTTCCGCCTCATTCGCCTTGAAAATACCGATAACACCCAGAACCAGGGAGGGCAGACCTAGCAGCCACCAGTTGAGAGTCACGATACAAATCAAGCCGATAACGCCGAGCACAGTGGAGGTCTGGGCAGCCTTCTCACCAAAAAACTGCTCGGGGGTCTTCTGCAGAAAACCCGCTGGGACCATCATGGGCTGGTCATACTGGTAACCGTACGGGTCGTACTGATTCTGACCATATAGGTCCTGGCCGTACGGGTCATAGGGATACTGATCGTAAGAGCTCTGCCCGTATTGGCCGTACGAACCTTGGCCATACGAACCCTGGCCGTACCGACCGTAAGAGCTCTGCCCGTATTGGCCGTACGAACCCTGCCCATACTGGCCATACTGGCTGTTCTGATCGTACTGCTCGTTCAGGTGGTTGTAGTCCGGGTTGTAATCGTAGGAGTCAGAACCCCACGGATTCCGAGACATGGCGTTTCACTTTCGTGCGGCAGGTGTGTGTTAAACAATATTCACCCTAGCCTATCAACGGAACGGGGGCAACTACACCCGTCATTCTGACCCGCGTAAGACACCTCGAGCGTTAGTTCGGGATTCCGCGAATATGCGGAAGCCCCGCGCCTCAATTCGAGAAACGGGGCTTCTACATGTTGCAGACAAAAGATGGTGGGCTCGGTTCCAGAAATCTCGGCCAGCCGAACCGCTAACTCGGCTATCCCTTCAGGGTGAACAGGAGTGCCAGGAGGGCAATAATCGCAAAGACCGTCAGGGCGATGGGCAGGATCACGCCAATCCAGCTGAGGATGCGCCCCGCCTTTGCCGGCACACCGTGGCGTTCCGCGTCTCGCGCGGCCGAAATTCCCAGAGCACCCAGAATAATTGATCCGAGGGTGGAGTAGGGAATCCAATACATGAGGAGAATGAGCACCACGCTGATAATGCCAAACGTCAACGAACGCTGTGCCGCTTTCTGGCCCTCCTCCAGGAAGCCAGGGGGCATGATGATATTCCCCGGGACGCTTTCCGGGTAGGCAGGAGGCGGAGTGTACGCCCCGGCAGGCTTGTAGGTAGCCGGGACATTCCGCGGCTCGCCGCCCGCGCTCTGCCCGGCATCGCGGCCCTCGTAGAGCTGGTTGTACGCGGGGTTGTAGTCGAACGGGTCCGACTCTTGAGGCTGGGGAGTCTGAGACATCATAACCACGATCTTTCAGTATTTATATACGCGACAGGTATTTCGGGGGATGCCCCGATATCTATGGTCTGTTTTCGGCGGCGAGGCTTGGAACCCTCATGGTGCCCGCCCGGGGCTAAGATGCCGACCAACCCGGAAGTTTAATAGGGGGATTAGCTGGCAAGCTGCTGGGATCCGATAATCCCCATCAGCGTGAAGACACACGTGCAGATGAAAATGAGGAGAGACAAATAGACGCCTATCTGACTCATCCGACGACCCGCTACAGCCGAAACGCCCAGGCGCTCCGCTTCCTTTGCTCTAGACATACCGATATAGCCCATGATGAAAGAAGGCACACCGGCAAGAGAACCCAGACAAACCAGGCTAACAAGACCAAGTACCAGGGAAGTCTGAGCGGCCCGCTCGCCCTCAGTCCGCTCGATAATCTTCTGCACGGTATCCGCGGGCAACATCGCAGGCTGGCCGGACGTATCCTGACCATCTTGCGCAGACAGCTCAGCTAGCTGTTCGTTCAGCTGGTTGTATTCGGGGTCAGAGTCTTCAGGGTTTGAACCCTGCGGATTCTGAGACATGGCATCTCACCTTTGTGGTTGGTCGGCGTTGGCCCGTGTTGTTCCTAGCCTATCACCGAAGCGGCAGCTATATTCACGCTTCGGCTGCGTACACCACGCTTATCCCGGCAATGCCCCCTCAAGCATGCAAAAGCCCGCGTGCGCACGGGGCGCTCGCGGGCTTCCTCAAATCATGAGGCTACTGCAGGTAGCTTCATTCCTAGTGCTTTACAAGAATCCTCAGAGCGATCAGCAAAACAATGCCGACGACGCCCAGAATAGTACCGGCAATAGCCATACCGCGGTTCTTCAGCTCGGGATTATTCATCGCCAGGCGGCCGGTCACAATAGCTACAGCACCAAGGATGTAACCAAAGGCAAACAGACACACAATACCGCTCACCAGAGAGACAATAGACAGGGTCTTTGCCTTCTTCGCCTGAGCCTGCTGCTCAGGGGTCTGAACGGGCACACCGTAAGGAGCCTGCTGGCTGAACTGAGGAGCCTGCTGGCTAAACTGGGGGTCCTGGTTGAACTGAGGCTGGGGGTTGTTAGGGTTTTCAGACATGATTTCTCATTTCGTTGAGTAAATAAGACAACTCTGGCAACGCTGCATGAAAAGATCACACGCCAGAGACGCCCTCTATTTATCGGTCGGACAGTAGCAGTCTATCGAAAATGCATATGAGCCTCAAAGCCTACAATCCATAGCCCACCCTATAGAGCAACACACGCTCAGAAATATCTCCCCATGGGTCAAATTGACCAAGCGCAAAACAGCCTATATTCTTATAGGGATGCGCTCACGAGCGCACCGTGGAGACGTGCCAGAGCGGCCGAATGGACTTCACTGCTAATGAAGGGTCGGGGTTAAACTCGACCGGGGGTTCAAATCCCCCCGTCTCCGCCACAAAAAGCCCCGTACCGGCTGGTACGGGGCTTTTGCTTTACCCATTTCATTCAGGCACAAAGCCTAGAAACTCCTGGTCTAAAAACTTCTGGTCTAGAAGCTCTTGAAATCCACGAGGCGCGCATCCGCCCCATCCAGCAGGGCCCACTCCCCCGGCACCTCGAACACCGCGATGGAGGAGGGCGGGAAGCCATAGTACACATCCATCGACGCGTTCGGATCGGAATCCGGGCTCATCAGACGCTGCGCGGCATCCTGCACGCCGGGCAGGTGCGACACCACCATCAGCGAATGAACGTTCTCTGAAACGCCGTTAATGCGCGCAATGATGCGGGCGGCCGAAACCTCGTACAGACCCTCATCCAGATGCGCGGTCGGGGCCTTCGAACCCAGGCCGTCCGCAACCCAGGTGGTCGTCTGGCGCGTGCGCAAAGCCGATGACGACATAATCTGCTCGGGAATATAGCCGCGCGAAGCCAGCCAGGCACCCGCGGCGGCAGCCTGCTCGTGACCACGCTTAGTCAGGGGACGGTCGAAATCGTTCAGGCCCCAATCGGCCTCCGCATGGCGCATAATAATCAGGCGCTTAGCTCCGCTACGGTGCGAGCCGGATGCAGTGTTGGAAGAATTCTCAGCCATACACCCATTTTATCCAGAGCGCGCCGATACATCCCGCGCACCCGCCACCCGGGCATGAGTAAACCCCGGCACACCGGCACGGGGCCGGCGCACCGGGGTGCGCCCTAAAACTACAAGCCTAGATGGAGTACTCCGGGGCCGCCCAGACGACGACCTCGGGGTGCTCAAAGAAGCGGTAACCCTGACCGCGCACCGTACGCACGGTACCCGAGAGGCGACCCAACTTCGAACGCAGGCGACGAATATGAACGTCAATCGTGCGCTCGTGCGGGTGCTCGTCACCCGAGCTCCACAGGGCCTTCAGCAGTTCCTCGCGGCCAACCGTGCGGGAGCTATTCTCAACCAGGTGGGCCAGCAACTCGAACTCCTTGAAGGTCAGCATCAGCGGCTCACCGTCCAGGAACACCTCGCGGCGAGCCAGGTCAATCAGCACGCCCGAGGAGTGGCCGTTCATACCTTCCGCCTCGCGGGCGGTATTCGCCTCCGGGTAGGTGTACACGGCGGTCGGATCGCCCAGCGCGTTACGGACCACCTCAAGGTCGCTACCCTCGGCGTTCACGGGAGCCAGCGCCACGGCGGCGTAAGACTCAGATTCGGGGGCCAGGTGGTGGGCGTAAGTGCGCAGGTCCTGAACGATGCGCACCAGGGAGGTGCCGTTTGCGGCGGCAAGCTCTTCATTCAGACCCACGTACAGCACGAAGCCGCGAGCCTCGTTCTCCTGAGCATTCTTGTGGGCGGAGGAATCCCCCGCGGAGAATGTCATCGGACGCAAGGTTGCGGCGGGTGCGGCGGGACGATGAGGCTGGACGGCCTGACGCTTCGCGGCGCGGCCTCGCTGGGAGATGTGGACGTATCCAGGTACAGCACCTGACATGGTTCAGCCTTCTCTCAAAATCTACGTAACCTACATGGTGGTGGGGTGCGCCGGAAGTGACGCGTGGCCCAACAGTCCCTAATACCTGTTCGAGCATCAATCCTTTCTCTTAATATTTCTCCTATTTGACGGATAAATCAAGCGGATTCGGCATCGTGGATACTTCCCGCATCCAAAAAGGAGTACAATACATCCCCACTCATCCGGGCCAGACTCGTCCCGCATCAACCCCCGTCGCGCCCCCTCTACATAAATATTCATCTAAAGCGGCATGATGACGCGGAGCACTGTATTTTCATGCCCTCAATCAAAGCTTGAGAGACCCTCAAATACCCCTCAGTAACCCAACAATATCCACATGAAGTGATTCTTATCATATGTAGATTTTTTGAATCATCCCCCGCTCGACGG
>ERZ773051.2127-NODE-2127-length-10032-cov-16.887140_pt1 | contig 10032 bp, 9 predicted proteins | sample MGYA00580631_ERZ773051 | MGnify/ENA primary metagenome ERZ773051 (study PRJEB29015, sample SAMEA2738137) | human oral metagenome | biome: human oral; feature: human-associated habitat; material: saliva | place: China | collected 2204 ...
ATCAACGGTCTTCCTGGGGAGACGCATGAGATGATGGTAGAAAATGTCCGTCGTTGTGTAACGGACAATGATATTCAGGGCATTAAATTGCACCTGCTCCACCTGATGACCAATACTCGGATGCAACGGGACTATCATGAAGGGCGGTTGCAATTGATGAGTCAGGAGGAATACGTGTCGGTCATCTGTGACCAACTGGAGATTATTCCCAAGGAGATTGTCATCCACCGGATTACAGGAGATGCTCCACGAGAGATGCTGATAGGCCCAATGTGGAGTCTCAATAAGTGGGAAGTTCTGAATGCTATTGAAACAGAAATGCGTCGTCGAGGAAGTGTTCAAGGCTGTAAACTAGGAAAATTGGAGGAGTAGGATGTTGCGACCATTAGAAATGGCCCATGATTTTCTTAGGGAAGTCATTACGGATCAAGATACCGTCGTTGATGCGACTATGGGCAATGGGCATGATACCCTTTTCTTGGCGAAACTAGCCAGAGAAGTTTATGCATTTGATATTCAAGAGCAGGCCTTGGTCCATACGCAGAATCGTTTGGAAGAAGCAGGTCTTTTCAATGCCCACCTTCTTTTGAAGGGGCATGAAGAGGTGGATCGCTATGTAGATCAGGTCAAGGCCGCTATCTTCAATTTAGGCTATCTTCCTTCAGCAGACAAGTCGATCATTACCAAGCCCAGGACAACGATACAAGCCATCGATAAGCTATGTCACCTCCTGGTCAAAGGGGGCCGGATAGCCATCATGATCTATTATGGTCATGAAGGTGGAGACTTAGAAAAAGATGCTGTCTTGGATTTTGTCTCTCAACTTCCCCAACAAGAATATACTGTTACTAGTTATCGGACTCTCAATCAAATTAATCATCCACCATTTTTGGTGATGATCGAAAAATTAGAAAGTTACCGCCATGGATAAAGAATTTTTAAAAAATAAAATTGAAGCCCTTCGCCACGATTTTGTGGAGTCAACGTCTCATGAACGTGCTGTCGGTTTTTTGGATGAAGCACGGATGAGCAAAAAGATGATCAAAATCAAGAAGAAGCTGGTCTCTCTTGAAATGGAACGTTGCCAGAAGAAAATTGAGCACAAGGATCTGACAAAGATTGATCAAAAGATCCAAGAACAAAAACAACTCTTTGAGGACTGTTGTAACCAACGATCAGGAGGATAAGGGATGGAAATTCTTGTATATGCCATTGTCTTTTCCCTAATCCTGATTGTCTCCAATGCGACCAATAAGTTGATTCCGACCTTGCCCCTTCCCTTAATCCAGATCGTCCTTGGGATTGGGATTGGCTTTCTCTTACCCAATGCGGAGTATCACTTAGATACCGAGCTCTTTTTGGCTTTGGTTATTGGTCCCCTCCTCTTTCGAGAGGCAGAAGAAGCGGATATTACTTCTATTCTCAAGCACTGGCGCATAATCGCCTTTTTAATCTTCCCAGTTATTTTTATTTCGACCCTTAGCTTGGGATGGTTGGCTCATCTCTTGTGGCTAGGAATTCCACTAGCTGCCTGTATGGCAGTTGGGGCAGCACTCGGTCCGACAGATTTGGTGGCCTTTGCCTCCCTTTCGGAACGCTTTACCTTCCCTAAACGGGTCTCCAACATTTTAAAAGGAGAAGGCTTGCTCAACGATGCTTCAGGTTTGGTGGCTTTTCGAGTAGCTCTGGCTGCTTGGACCACTGGAGTCTTCTCCTTGGGACAGGCTAGTTGGGACTTGGTAATCTCTATTTTGGGAGGTTTTGCAGTAGGGATTGTAACAGCGGCCGTCAATCGTGGACTTCAAAAATTATTGTTGAGTGTTCGGGCGACAGATATTGCCAGTGAGCTCATTTTAGAATTGAGTCTTCCCTTGATAACCTTCTTTATTGCAGAAGAGATCCATGTGTCAGGGATTATTGCGGTTGTCGTGGCGGGCATCCTAAAGGCTAGTCGGTTTAAGAAAATTACCCTACTAGAAGCTAAAGTCGATACGGTAACACATACGGTTTGGAATACAGTCAATTTTGTCCTCAATGGATCCGTCTTTGTCCTTTTGGGGATGGAGCTTGAGATGATTTCTGAGCCAATTCTTAGGACCCCCTTTTACAACAATCTGCTCTTGATTGTGACCGTTCTCTTATTGACGGGATTCCTATTCCTGATTCGCTTTTTGATGGTGTATGGATTTTACTGGTACCGTGGTTTCCGATTGAAAAAATCCATTGATAAGTATCTGAAAGATGCCCTCTTGTTGACCTTTTCGGGAGTTAAAGGAACGGTGTCCATCGCGACCATTCTCTTGATACCGACGCAGCTAGAAGCAGAATACCCAGTTCTCTTGTTTTTAGTAGCCGGGGTAACCTTGTGTAGTTTTTTAATCGGACTCCTCATCCTACCGAAGCTCTCCGAAGACAAAGAGGAATCCAATGATCATTTGATGCACATTGCTATCTTAAACGATGTCGTCATGCTATTGGAGAAGGAGTTGACAGTGACCAAGCAGAAGGGGCCTCTCTATGCGGCTATTGATAATTATCATGGGCGGATAGAAAATATGATTCTCAATCAGGAGGATAAGGCCACTCAAAGAGACTGGGAGCAACTGAAACTCCTTATTCTCAGTATCGAGAACGATGGCTTGGAACAAGCCTATGAAGAAGGAAAGATTCGAGATAGAAGCTACCATGTCTATCAACGTTATCTCAGAGCCATGGAGCAGAAGGTCAACCGCAATCTTTCATCACGCCTGACCTATTATTTCTTGGTGCTCTTCCGCCTAATCCGACTCCTTTTCCACGAAGTGTTGACCTTTGGATCAGGTATTCGGGCATGGAAAAATGGAGAAAATTATAAGCTCGAAGCGATCGATTATGATCAGATTGCCGCCTTGTATTTGGCGAATACGGAAATTATTATCGAGAGTTTGGAAAATCTAAAAGGGGTTTATCGCAGTAGCCTGGTTTCTTTCCTTCAAGAATCACGCCTGCGTGAAACGTCTTTGATTACCAGTGGAGCCTTTGTAGAGCGGGTTATCAATCGGATCAAGCCCAATAATATTGATGAGATGCTAAGAGGCTATTACCTGGAGAGAAAACTCATTTTCGAATATGAGGAGCAGCATTTGATTTCGGCCAAGTATGCACGTCGCATGCGGCAAAATGTCAACGAATTGGAAAACTATTCCTTGAAAGAAAGTGCCAATACTCTTCCTTATGATATGATCAATTACGCTCGAAATCGATAAAAAATAAATTTCCACCTAAATAGAAGAAAAGAGATTGGTGACGCTTGTCCCAATCTCTTTATTTTGTATCTTGGCAGGCTATTGATTACTGGTCTGGCTGAATGTAATAGCGATCTTCCCCGATAGGAATCAGCTGGACCTTCCCCCCATAAAAGTCTGATAGAGTTTCTTGGGTGAGAATGTCTTTCTTAGGTCCTTGGGCAAAACTTTGTCCCTCCTTGAGGAGAAGGACATGACTAAAGGACTTGGTGATTTCCTCTGCATGGTGGGTGACAAAGAGAATGGTCGGTGCCTTTTCCATTTGTTTGATCTGGTGAATCAGCTGAAAGATGGCTTCCCGAGCAAATAAGTCGAGCCCACTTGATGCCTCGTCGAAGATGAGAAGATCGGGTTCTTCCATGAGGCTACGGGCGATAAGAATCGTCTGTTTTTCCCCTTGAGAGAGGGTTCGGTATTTTCGCCCGATCAAAGAAGTAGCACCGATGCGACGCAACATGGACCGCGCTTCTTCGAGTTCTTTCTCTCCATAAGTTGTATAGAGGATGCTACTCTTGTATTTCCCAGTGAGGACAATTTCTTCTGGGGATAGAGATTCAGGGATGCGCTCAGAAATAAAGGAGCTAACCACTCCAATCCGCTTGCGGAGCTCAGGAATACCCCCTTGTCCAAATTGCGTCCCGAGCACAGAAACCTCTCCTTCTGTTTTCCAGTATTCCGCCATTAAGAGACGAAGGAGGGTCGATTTACCAGCACCATTCAGTCCAAGGATAGCCCAGGTTTCCCCTTTTTTAACGGTCCAATTCAAATGGGAAAGGAGGTTTTTCCCTTCTTTCCTTAGAGTGACTTCTTTCAGTTCAATTAAGCTATCTTTCATCTTTTTAACCTTTATAAAAATATTCTCTATTTTATCATAAATATGATAAAATAGCAGATAGGAGGAAAGGGATGTTTCATAAAAGTAAATTATTTTTCTGGACCTGTGAAGTCCTATTATTAACGATTATATTCTATATTTGGGGAAGTATGGGAAGCCTCATCTCTCCATTTGTATCTGTTCTGAATACCATTATTCTTCCATTTTTGATTGCTGGTTTCTTGTATTATATCACCAATCCTATCGTAGAATTTTTGGAAAAGAAATTTCATCTGAATCGAATTTTGGGCATTCTCTTAACCTTGGTAACCCTTTTTGGATTGATTATTTATGGGATTGTTTATATCTTGCCTATTTTGATCAACCAGTTGACAAGCTTGATTAATTCAACCCAAGGCTTGTACTGGGAAGTGCAAAGTTTTGTGACCAAGTTATCTAAAAATCCAGCCTTTCAGAGTATCAATATCCAATCAACCATTCAGCAACTAAACCTATCTTATGTGGATATTCTACAAAATATCTTAAACAGTGTGACCAATAGTTTGGGTAGTGTGGTATCGACAATTGTCAATACGCTCTTCATTCTAGTTATGACGCCGATCTTCCTGGTTTACTTCTTGATTGATGGGAAGAAGTTGCTACCAATGTTAGAGCGGACGATCCTGAAGAATGACCGGCGGAATATTAGCTCCCTCTTAGTGAGTCTCAACCAAACAGTTTCTCGTTATATTAGTGGGATTTCTATCGATGCCTTGATTATTGGTACTCTAGCCTTTATTGGCTACAGTATCATCGGTTTGAAATATGCATTGGTCTTTGCTATTTTCTCAGCCTTGGCCAACCTTATTCCCTATATTGGGCCGACGATTGGCTTGATACCTATGGTAGTTACTTATGCTTTTACCGATTTCAATATGATGGTCAAAGCAGTCATCTTCATGTTGATTGTTCAACAAATCGATGGAAATATCCTTTATCCACGGATTGTGGGAGGGGTGATGAAGGTGCATCCCATTACTATCATGGTTCTCTTGCTCTTATCCAGTAACATCTATGGTGTAATTGGGATGGTTGTGGCGATTCCGGTTTATTCGATTGGTAAAGAAATCGTTAAATTCTTGGTGGCCTTGTATGAAAACCATAAAAAGACACAAGAGCAGCGCAAGCAAGAAGAGTTTGGAATCATTAATAAATCCTAACAGAATAAATAAGAGGCTGGGACAAAAGTCCTAGCCTCTTAAGTGTCTTTGGAATGTCGATCAAGACGCAGTGGTTGAGTGGGCTCTACTACGCTGATTTCATCAGCTTTTACAGCCCTACTCAACTGTGCGGAGGTGGGACGACGAAATCGAATTCTAACGAATGACCGATTTCTGTCCCACTCTCTTTTGAATATAGACTAAGAAAGGGTAAGCTAAGTACTTGAATCGTTAACTTTTACCTTTCCTTTAAGAAAATATGTTATAATGAATTAGTAATGATAGAAAATCAAGGAGTTTCTATAAGATGATAGAATTGCTTGCCAAAAAGCAGCGACGCCAAATGCGTTTGCTAGAAACATTAATTCGAGAGAAGCGCTGGTTTCATTTGAAGGAACTCGCAGAAATGTTAGATTGTACAGAACGGTCATTGAAGGAGGATCTTTCAAATTTACGAACGGTCTTTAAAGAGTTCTTGATTGAGTCTTCGACAAATGGCATTAAGATCAGCTATGATGATTCGGTTGGGATTGAGGTGGTCTACCATCACTTCTTTAAAGAATCTACAGCTTTCTCCCTCTTGGAATACTTGTTCTTCCATAAGGACGTTTCCAGTGACTTAATTTGTAGACGATATGATCTCAGTCAACAATCATTTTATCGCTTGATTCGAAACATTAACCAGATTATTCAGGAAAAGTACAATATTCGAATCACCTTGAATCCTCTAAATGTCGTGGGAGACGAAGTCGATATTCGCTTTTTCTATTCCCAATATTTTGCAGAGCGGTATTATTATTTAGAGTGGCCATTTCCAGATATCAGAGAACAAGTCATCATTGATTTCATCACCTTCTTCTATAAACTGACGGAAATCCCACTGACTTATTCGATCTTTCATTCTTATAAAATTATGCTGACGGTCTATCTTTACCGGATCAAACAAGGGTATCGGATTGAAGGGGCCAATAATTTTGAACAATACGCCTATCTTTACCAAGAACTCCCAAAAATCAATGAGATGCTTCGTTATTTTGGCCTGCAACTGGGTGTAGAATTTAACGAAGAAACCATTGAACAGCTCTTTATCATTTTTCTGCAGAAACGTTTTTACTTTACTCCGCAGGATCTGATTGATGCTACCGAGGAAGATGCTGTTACAAAAAAATCCTATATTCTAGCCTCTCAATTTCTTGATCACCTGAGTAAATCTTATGGTTTGGAACTTGAGAATTATGAAGAGATGATTATGCATATTCACAATACCGCCTATTTGGAGCGGCGTGAAATCTTTGGTGAATTTCTTCTCTATGATACCAAGAGCTATACCAATGAGGATTATCGCACCCTCTTCCCGAAATTTTATCAGGATGTTGAAACGGGTTTGTATCACTATCTCAAAGAGATGGGCTTTCATGAAAATCCTGAAAACCTCAAGCATCAGATTTATACCGTATTTTCACATTGGGAAAATCTATTGCCTCAACTATTAAGGAGACGGACGGCTGTCAAGGTCTTAATCATTAGCCGATACGATGACCACCATGCCAAGTCCATGATTGATTTCTTAAAATTCTATTGTACGGATAACTTTGAGTTTTCACAGGTCATCAAGCATGACTTTAATCTTCATGAACTAGAGCACACCGAATATGATGTCATTGTTGCCAACTTTATGATTCCGAATATAAAAGGGAAAAAATTTATTTGTACAAGTAGTTTAACCCTTTTGGAACTTGTAGAAAAACTGAATGTACTCTTTTATGATTTCACACGATCTGGAGTATAATGAAGCCTTCCCTCCTCTTTTAGGAGGGAAATTTTTACGACTATGCACCATTTTAAAAAATATGATATAATGGGCATTATTACTATACATTGAGGAGAATATCCATGGAAGACCCTGGCAGTCAGGATTTAATACTGCAATTTGTTTTACTATTTGTATTGACCTTATTTAATGCTTTTTTCTCTGCAACGGAGATGTCGATGGTATCGCTGAATCGTTCTCGGGTAGAACAAAAAGCGGAGGAAGGCGATAAGAAATATATTCGTCTCTTAAAGGTATTGGAAAATCCAAACCACTTTTTATCCACGATTCAAGTTGGTATTACCTTGATTACCATCTTGTCTGGGGCAAGTCTAGCTGATAATCTTGGGAAAGTAATAGCTTCTTGGATGGGAAATACGGAGACAGCGCGTGCGATAGCTAGTTTCCTCTCACTGGCTTTTCTGACCTATATTTCGATTGTATTTGGTGAGTTATATCCCAAGCGTATTGCCATGAATCTGAAAGATAGCTTGGCTGTTCGGACGGCTCCAATTGTTATTTTACTAGGGAAAATCGTTAGCCCCTTTGTCTGGCTCTTATCGGCATCAACGAATCTAGTTAGTCGTCTGACCCCTATGCAATTCGATGATGCAGACGAAGAGATGTCACGAGATGAGATTGCCTATATGCTGGCTAAGAGTGAAACGAGTCTGGATGCTGACGAGATTGAAATGTTGCAAGGAGTCTTTTCACTAGATGAGCTGATGGCGCGTGAGCTAATGGTTCCTCGTACGGATGCCTTTATGGTGGATATCCAAGATGATACCAGAGAAATCATCGAGAGCATTTTAAAACAGAATTTTTCTCGGATTCCTGTCTATGATGATGACAAAGACAATGTTATTGGTCTCATCCATACCAAGCGCCTCCTCAATGAGGGCTTTGTAAATGGCTTTGATAACATCGCTCTTCGAAAGATCCTTCAGGAACCTCTCTTTGTACCGGAAACGATCTTTGTGGATGACCTCTTAAAGGAACTCCGAAATACACAAAATCAGATGGCTATTTTGCTCGATGAGTATGGAGGAATGGCTGGTCTAGTTACTTTGGAAGACCTTCTCGAGGAAATTGTCGGTGAAATTGATGATGAAACCGATAAGGCTGAAAATGATGTGTTTGAAATTGCCCCCAACCTCTATATCGTTCAGGGGATTGTGACCTTAAATGACTTCAATGAGTATTTTGATGTGAAGCTGGAAAGTGATGATGTGGATACCATTGCAGGCTACTACCTGACTGGTGTCGGACGAATTCCAGGGCACAAGGAGCGCTTGAGTTTTGAAGTAGATAGCATGAAGAAACATTTGATCCTTACAAATGATAAGGTGAAAAATGGTCGTGTCACCAAGGTGAAGGTTGAGGTCAGTGATCTAGTCGATGAAGATGAGCAAGTAACAAAAGTTCAAGAATAAGAGTATGAAATCAGGGGTTTCCCCTGATTTTTTATGCTCAATTTAGTCGGATTTGCATATCCCATTAAATTCCTTTATAATAAAATTACTACAGGTTAGAAGGAGATAGCAATGAATCAAGAAGAATGGTTAGCAGAGTTTGAGAGAGTCCATGGTCGACCGGCCACTCAAGAGGAGATACAAGAGGCATTTGGTATGTTTGGAAGTCCAGAAACACAAGCGACTCCGGATACACCGGTAAACCCAATTCAATCTCCATTTGAAGGTGCAGCACCTGTTTCCAATCAAGGACAATTTGGGGGTCCCTTACCGTTTCCAGAACAAGCGAAATTTGGAGATGCAGCACCAACTCCAGAACAAACGCAGTTTGGAGGTGCGACGCCAACTCCAGAACAAACACAGTTTGGAGGTCCAACTCCGACCCAATCCCCATTTGGAGGTGCAAGTTCAGCTCCAAATCAATTCCAAGGTGGAACAAGTCCGTTTCAACAACAAGGACAAGCTTTTGGTCAAGGTGGAATCCAGCCACAAGTTCCTGTTCAGGAGTCCGCTCAAGCAGGAGGAACCTTCTCGCCCTATAACAATTCTCAGATGCAGGGAGGCTATCCAAACAATGGGCAACTAAATTATCAGACTAATTCCCCGTATATGGGCCAAGGTCCAATGCCAGTGAAGAAGTCTAAAAAAGGGCTTATTATTGGATTATGTAGTCTAGTTGCCGTTGCAGTTTTGTCTGTGCTTGCCTTTTTGTTATTTGCTAAAAATCCAAATAGTATTCAAGGGAAATGGTCAGCTACTCCTGAAATGAAAAAGACAATGAAGTCTGCTTTTTCAGGCACCTTCTCTACGACATCAGATATTTCTAGTGAATTTGTAAAAGATGTGGATATGATCGTAGAGGTAAAAGGGAAAAAAGTAACCATCAGTGTGATTGGTAAGATTGATTTCAAAGGAGCTGCAAAGGAACTCTATGATGATGGGGACAATGATTTTTACTCTATTGAGGATGCCTTAGACTATATCCAAGAAAACAGCGAGAATTCCTATTTAGAGGATATGGGACTTGAAATCGATGTGAAAAAAGGCACTCTTAAAATGGTAGCCTTTGAAGGTGAGGTAGATGAAAAAGATCACCGATTCATTCAGGATGAAGATGCGAGTCATTTCCTTCAATACGACCTCAAGTATAAAATTGAAAATGGAACGCTGAAAGTTTCCGTGGATGGAAATGATTATGGAATAGAATACTCCTTTAAAAAATAAGATATTCGCTCATTTAGTGCCCTCATCGGGCACTTTTTTTGTTTGGTAACGAAGAAAAAATAAGATAATTAAAAAAATTCTGAATTTAGTCTTGACAGTCTGAAAAAATTTCGGTAAGATAGTCAACATAAAAAACGAAAGCAGAATCTTATGAAAAACACAAACTCCACATTGTTGAATCAAAACTTTTACTTTAGCTACTTTAGAT
>ERZ773051.2128-NODE-2128-length-10032-cov-2.450436_pt1 | contig 10032 bp, 4 predicted proteins | sample MGYA00580631_ERZ773051 | MGnify/ENA primary metagenome ERZ773051 (study PRJEB29015, sample SAMEA2738137) | human oral metagenome | biome: human oral; feature: human-associated habitat; material: saliva | place: China | collected 2204 ...
CTTTGTCGCTACCTATTGAGCAAGCCAAACGGAGAAGGGATGTCTCTCATGAGATGGGAGTTCGGGGTAAATAAAAAGAGAAACAACGAACTCCAAAACGGACTCCGTTGTTTCCCTGTCTATCAATAGGAAGATTCCAATCCCGAGGGGAGAATCAACCCGTTATATCAGCCCCAATATATCAGGGCTAAGGTTCTGATTCTTTTTAGAGAAGCTTCTCTGCCTCTGCGATGAGGGTAGCTTTTGATTGTGCTCCCACAAGCTTATTCTGCACCTCTCCATTCTTGATAAACAAGATGGTAGGGATATTGCGTACACGGAATTGTGCAGGCAAGTCTTGGTTACTATCTACATCTACCTTACCTACGATGATGCGTCCATCATATTCGGTTGCAAGCTCATCAATCATAGGGCCAACAAGCTGACAAGGACCACACCAAGTAGCCCAAAAATCTACGATCATAGGTTTACCTTCGGCAAGAAGTGCCTCAAAGTTCGTATCAGTTATTTGCATTGCCATAGTTCAAACTGTTCTTTAGTTACTAATTTATTTATACTACAAATATACTCTATTTTACGGAATAAGGGATCTCGAATGACTCCAAAAGATCTACCAACCAAGTACCCAGAGTGAATGCTCTCTCTGTCATTAAGTACCTCTCCATCGGATTGCCAAACTCATCACAAAAGGATATGATAAGCTTTGTTTGGGCATCATTGGCTTTTTCACTACCATGGGCATCTATCTCGGTGATAAACTCTTTGACAAACAATTCGTCGATCTCTTTATAGGGGATGAATAACTCAACCTCTTTGATTGAAGAATAGTATTCGTCGGTCAGAAGTTCAATTGAGTTGAAAGAAAGGTCGAATCGTTCCGGTTCATCAGGCTTCTTGAATTGCCACGGCTTTACACTGGCATGGCAGATCAGGAAGATCTCGGTTTTGAGGAAATGTTTGTATTCAAGGTACTGTTTCCCAAAGAGGGCAAACTCATGAGAACCGGACAAATCTTCGAGGGTGAAGCGACCATAGGGTTTGTTCGTCTTGGTCAGGCCTTCCACCACATTTGTAACCAATCCGGCAAATACCATCCTGGTGTCTTTGAATTCCTCCAAGTCCTTTTTATCGAGATCATCGAGCTTTACGGTACAAAGCTTATCTAGGATAAGGCGGTAAGGCTCCAGGGGATTCGAACTAATATAGATACCAACAAGTTCGTACTCTTTGCTGAGTTTGGTAAGATTATTCCAAGGCTCGGCTTGGGGGACTTCCGGTTCTGGGATCGAAAGCTCCTCGCTCTCTCCAAATAGCCCCATGCTCTGAGACGAACTCTCCTCTTGCACAATGCGACCATAGGCAAGCAGGGTGGCTATAAATGAATCCTCTCGGGAATTGACAGGAGGTGCAAAGAAGCTCTCTCTCTCAATACCGAAGCTATCGAAGGCACCGGAGAAGATCAAGCTCTCGAGCGTCTTCTTATTGACGATGCTCATGGGCACGCGCTCGAAGAAGTCATAGACATTCTCAAAGGGCCCATTCTCCTCGCGCTCACGGATGATCATCTCGACCGCTGAGCTACCTACGCCCTTGATGGCATTGAGCCCGAAGCGGATGTTGCCGTCTTGGTTCACGGAGAACTTGAAGTCGGACTCATTGATATCTGGCGTGAGTACGCGGATGCCCATGGTACGGCACTCGTCCATGAGCTTGATGATTTCGGTGATGTTATTGAGGTTGCGGCTCAGCGCACCAGCCATGTACTCTGCGGGATAGTTCGCCTTGAGGTACGCCGTCTGATAGGCGACCCAGCTGTAGCAGGTAGCATGGCTCTTGTTGAAGGCGTAGCTGGCGAACTTCGCCCAGTCGGCCCAGATCTTCTCCAGCGTGTCCTCCTTGTAGCCCTTCTTCGTACCACCAGCGAGGAACTTCACCTTCAGCTCGGCCATCTTGTCGGCGAGCTTCTTACCCATCGCCTTACGCAAGCCGTCAGACTCCCCACGCGTGAAGTCGGCGATCTCACGGGAGAGTAGCATCACCTGCTCCTGATAGACGGTGATACCATAGGTGTCCTTGAGGTATCGCTCCATGCAGGGGAGGTCGTAGGTGATGGGCTTACGGCCGTGCTTACGGTCGATGAAGTCGGGGATGTAGTCCATAGGCCCTGGACGATAGAGGGCGTTCATAGCGATGAGGTCCTCGAAGGTCGAGGGCTTCAGCTCGCGCAGGTACTTCTGCATCCCAGCGGATTCGAACTGGAAGGTCCCGACGGTCTTCCCCTCGGTGTAGAGCTCGTAGGTCTTGGCATCGTCGATGGGGATCTTGTCGATGTCGATCTCGATGCCGCGGCTCTTCTTGATGTTCAGCAGGGCTTCCTTGATGACCGAGAGGGTCTTGAGCCCGAGGAAGTCCATCTTGATCAGGCCCGTAGACTCGATGACCGAGCCTTCGTACTGCGTCACGAGCATGCTCTCGCCCGTGGCCTTATCCTCGGCGGTACTCAAGGGGACGACGTCACTGATATCCATCTTCCCGATGATGATACCGCAGGCATGTACGCCCGTACTGCGGATATTCCCCTCGAGCATCTGAGCGTACTTCAGCGTATCGTGGAGTAGGGGGTCAGGGCTAAGTGAAGCCTGCTTCAATTCGGGGACGTGCTCGATGGCTGCCTTGATAGAGATGTTCTTGACATCGGGGATCTTGTCGGGGATGAGCTTCGTGAGGCGGTCACTCTCCGAGAGAGGGAGGCGCTGGACGCGTGCGACGTCCTTGATGGCACTCTTGGCGGCCATCGTGCCATAGGTGACGATATGGGCTACACGCTCGTAGCCGTACTTCTCCGTGACCCAGTGGAGTACGTCCGCACGCCCGTCATCGTCGAAGTCCACGTCAATATCAGGCATGGAGATACGGTCGGGGTTGAGGAAGCGCTCGAAGAGGAGGTCATAGCGGATGGGGTCGATGTCGGTGATGCCCAGGCAGTAGGCTACAGCAGATCCTGCGGCCGATCCACGTCCAGGGCCCACGAAGACGCCCATATCACGGGCGGCAGCGATGAAGTCCTGCACGATGAGGAAGTACCCAGGGAAGCCCATGCCGGAGATGACGCCCAGCTCAAAGTCGATACGCTCACGCACCTCCTCGGTGATACCCTCTTCGCCGTACTTGCGGCGGGCACCCTCGTAGGTCAGATGACGGAGGTATTCGTCGGCATCGGCGAACGGCTCGGGGATGGGGAAGTCCGGCATGAGTGGATCATTCTCGATGCTGTAGAGCTCGACCTTGTCGCAGATCTCCTGCGTGGTGGCGAGCACCTCGGGTAGGTCGGCGAAGAGCTCGTTCATCTCTGCCGTCGTCTTCAGCCACTCCTGCTTGCTGTAGCGCATGCGTCGGGGGTCGTTGAGGTCCTTACCCGTGCTGAGACAGATGAGGCGGTCGTGCGCCTCGGCATCCTCTTCGTTGAGGAAGTGGACGTCGTTGGTAGCGATGACCTTCACACCATGCTTCTTCCCCAGCTCGAGGAGGACAGCATTGACCTGCTGCTGCTTCTCGTAGGTCTCTTGGTTGCCGAGCGGGTTGTCGGTCTTGTGACGCTGCAGCTCAAGGTAGAAGTCATCACCGAAGATCCCCTTGAACCACTCGATACTCTTTTCCGCCTCATCGATATTGCCGTACATGATGTGCTGTGGGATCTCCCCACCGAGGCAGGCCGAGGAGGCAATGATGCCCTCATGATGCGCCTCCAGCAGCTCCTTGTCGATACGTGGGCGGTAGTAGTAGCCGTCGATCCACGAGCGCGAGACCATCTTGATGAGGTTCTTGTAGCCCGTGAGATCCTTCGCTAAGAGGACTAAGTGCCAGCCACTATTGTCCACGGATTGGTTGGGGCGATAGGGGTTGGGGACGTTAGCGTCCTTCTTGAAGCGCGAGCGACGGGCGCAATAGACTTCGCAGCCGAGGATGGGCTTGAAGAGAGGCTTGGATTCGGCCGCCTGCAGCTGCTCCCGCAGCTCGCTCAGCTTGGCTTCGTCCTCTGCACTACGCTCCTCCTGCTCCTCAAGTGCCTTGATCTGCTTCTTGAGATCCTTGCGCTCGCGAAGCAGGGGGCCGTTCTTCTTATTGACGTAGTCGAAGAACTCCTTGATGCCGAACATAGCTCCGTGGTCCGTGAGGGCGATGCCTGGCATGCCGTCGGCCATAGCTTTGTCGACAAGGCCTTTGATCGAGGCCTGGCCGTCAAGGAGGGAGAACTGTGAGTGTACGTGGAGGTGTACGAAAGGCTGCATAATGACTGAAAATGAATGGATTGCAAGGGCGGCTTCCTCTGCAGTGTGGTGCAAAGTTACCGCAAATAGCTCAGAATTCTGTGCCCCGAGAGGAGAAAAATGTCCCTTCCGAGAGCTTGATCATTGTAGTGCTTTGAGGTCTAAATCAATACGCGGAAAACTTACGCTTCGCGGAGGAAAAACTCGTTTCTCCGCAGCTAAAAGCTATCATCCCGTAGTCCTAAACTTCCGACCACGCACGTAGTCCTAAAATCTACGTGCGTAGACTTTAGGCTTTACGTGCGTAGTCCTTACGTCCACGTACGTAGACGAAGGTATAGCTGTATGACTTCGGGGGAATAGCACCTCAAGCACGAGCGAATAATACCAGTGGTCGGCGATTATTTGCAAATAGCGTGCATGAAATAGGTGTGGTGGTCTATCGGTGCAGGAGCGCTCAGGCTGTAGAAGTCCCTCTACGAAGAGCGTCGCGACTGAAACGGGAGCGTGACAATAAAAGAAGTAGGTCACTCACATGATACTCGGTGAGTATCGGTGAGTGACCTACGCTTGGGGGAGCCACGAGCAGATTAAGTGAAAACTCCGAAAAACAGGATTTGAGATCCCCGCCCCCTTTGTAATCTACTCTGCTCGCCATAGGCGAGGAGACCCGAAGGCCTCGGTAGCCCGCCATTGGAGGAGAGGGTTGCCTCGGTTTTCAACTTAGTACGATGAGTTTCCCAATCGACAACGTGGCTCTTTTCTTTTGTTCTACTACAAAGATAAGCATTTGTTTGGATCTCGTCAATACGGTAGATCCATGCGCTCTTTGCTTATAGCGAGGGGAGGAGACGGCCGAGGTGGATGCCGTTCGAGCCCTTGACGAGGATGAGGCTGTCCGTGATGGGCTTTGCCTCGATGCGTGCGATGAGCTCCTCGACCGAGGAGAGGACGTGATCTGAAGCTCCGAGCTCCTCTACCCAATGCGGACCGCAGAGGTAGATCGTCAGCGGCGAGGCGGTGTGCGCCTTGAGGCGGGCATACAGCTCCTGATGGGCTTCGTGGCTCGACTCGCCCAGCTCGTTCATATCGCCGAGGATGACGGTGCGTGGACGATCCAGAGGCTCAATGTGGAGGAAGTTGTCCAGCGCCGTGTGCATACTCGATGGGTTGGCATTGTACGCATCTGCGATGATTTGGTTGCCACGGGCGGAGGTGATGAGCTGAGAGCGGCTGTTGCTGGGGGTGTAGCTGGTGAGAGCTTCGTCGATACGCTCGGGAGCTACGTCGAAGTAAAGTCCGATGGTGATGGCTGCAAGAGCGTTAGCGAGGTTGTAGTCCCCGACGAGGTGAGTCTGTACGCTACGCTGCTCGATGCCGAGGGTGGGGCAGGCCCAAGAGAAGTGAAGGAAGAGCTGATCGCCCGTGCTGGGGGTGGCTTGCCCGACGATACGTGCCTCGGGATCGGTACCATAGTCGATGCGGTCGATACCTTCGCTCATCTCCTCGAGCGTCTTGTCTTCGGCACGGAAGAAGACGATACCCTTGCGTGCGCGGAGGCTGTCATAGAGCTCGCCCTTAGTGCGGCGTACCCCTTCGATGGAGCCGAAGCCCTCGAGGTGCGCCCGACCGATGTTGGTGATGAGTCCGTAGTTGGGCTCGGCGATGGCGCAGAGCTCATCGATATCCCCAGGCTTGCTGGCGCCCATCTCGATGAGAGCAAGCTGATGCTCTGGGGTGAGGCGTAGGAGGGTCAGGGGGACACCGATATGATTATTGAGGTTGCCCTCGGTATAGAGGAGGCGGTAGGTCGTCGAGAGGACGGCTGCGGTCAGCTCCTTGGTCGTCGTCTTACCATTCGTCCCAGTGATCGCGATGACAGGGATGCCCAGCTGCTGACGGTGGTGGCAGGCGAGCAGCTGCAGGGCCTTCAGGCTGTCCTCGACGAGGATCGTGTGCTCGTCGATCTGTGCGGAGGGGTCATCGATGATAGCGTAGGCAGCACCAGCCTCCAGTGCGGCACGGGCATACTGATTGCCGTCGAAGCGCGCTCCGCGCAGGGCGAAGAAGATGCAGCCCTCGGGTAGCTGGCGGGTATCGGTGCTCACCATGGGATGGGCGAGGTAGATGGAGTAGAGGTCTTCTATCGTGATCATGAGTCGGGTCATAAGGGAGTAGGGGAGTGGGAAGCGCCCTACGGTGACACTACTATTATATATGGTGTCACAAAGGTACTACATAGCCTCAATACCGCGTAGATAGGCTGGGATTCATCTCGGGGACTGCTGTGAAGAGTAGCTACCTCCGTCCTTTCCCTACCTACTATTATTAGGTGTATGGCATGTTATTGTATAAGGGGAGAGTATGCTATTATATAGGTGTATGGTATGATTTGCTCACCTTCGCACCTCGCCCTTCCCTTGCGCCTTCTATCTGACTTGCGGAAGAGGGGACGCAAACCACTATACTTCCTTAAATTTTTTATTAAGTGGAGGATTGAAAAGCCTTATACTCTGCATGTTATTTATCCCTATCTTTGTCCCCCAGATTGTAACGGAAGGTACATGGAAAAGCATTCGGGCGTGATGCCCCTTTTTCTCTCAAATGACTCTGCACGTGTGTGTCGCATGGCTTGCGATATGCGCGAGTGGTCGGTGACTATGCCCCTCATTGAGGAGATGGCGACACAGATGGACAGCTCCATTTGGTCGACGCGTCAGACCTATACCTCCTACCGATATAATTATAATAATAGAGCCCAGAAGATGCTCGGCTATGGCCGTCAGCTCTTCGGGGCTTTTCTTTTGTGTGCCCCTCAGCTCCGTGCTCCACGAGCATAGATGAGGGACACCTGTGTGCTGCTTATTTTTTAATGTTTCAGATATGAAGAAAGTACTATCTATCCTCATGATCCTCTTCCTTACGGTCGCTACCGCGATGGCGCAGGGTAAGAGTATCAGTGGTGTCGTCCTCGATGCCGCTAATCATGAGCCTGTGATCGGGGCTTCCGTCCTGGTCAAGGGCGTACAAGGCCAAGGTGCTTCCACGGACATCAACGGGAAGTTTACCTTGAAGAACGTGAAGTCAGGTGCCGTCCTCGTCGTGTCGTCTATCGGCTACGCGAAGAAGGAGGTCCCTGTCGGTAACCAGACGGAGCTGAAGATCGAGCTCTCAGGTGAAGATAACCAGCTCCAAGGTGTCGTCGTCACCGCTCTCGGTATCAAGCGCTCTCAGAAGGCTCTGAGCTATAATGTCCAGGAGATCAAGAACGATGCTCTGACGACGGTGAAGGATGCCAACTTCATGAACAGCCTCAACGGTAAGGTCGCTGGTGTGAATATCAACAGCTCTGCTGCTGGTATCGGTGGTGCTACGCGTGTCGTCATGCGTGGTAACAAGTCGATCTCAGGGGATAATAACGTGCTCTACGTGATCGACGGGGTTCCTGTCGGTAACAGCGCTGACCGTGGTGGTGACGGCTCTGGCTTCGGTGCCGGTCGTGCTTCGGGTGAAGGTATCTCGAATATCAACCCTGATGATATCGAATCCATTAGCGTCCTGACGGGTCCTTCGGCTGCTGCTCTCTATGGTGCAAGTGCTGCTAATGGGGTTATCCTCATCAATACGAAGAAGGGTGCTGCAGGTCAGCTGCGCGTGAACTTCTCTTCTTCAGTAGAGACGGCTTCGCCCTTCATCCTGCCTAAGTTCCAGAACACCTATGGCAATCAGGCTGGTCAGTACACCTCATGGGGTGATAAGCTCGCTACTCCTTCTGACTATAAGGTACGCGACTTCTACAACCGTGGCGTGACGTTCAACAACTCGTTCAACTTCTCTGTTGGTACGGATAAGAACCAGACCTACTTCTCGGCCTCTGCTATCAATGCTAAGGGGATCGTACCTAACAATAAGTACCATCGCTATAATGCTTCGATTCGTAATACGTCGAAGTTCCTCAATGATAAGCTGACGCTGGATGTCTCGGCTAACTACATCCGTGACTACGCGAACAACATGATCTCCTACGGGGCATACTTCAATCCTATTGTAGGTGCTTATCTCTATCCTCGTGGTGAGAACTTCGACGAAGTGCGTCAGTACGAGATCTATGACGAAGCTCGTAATATCAGCGTACAGAACTGGCGCTGGGGTAATGGCGGTATTGATATGGAGAACCCCTACTGGCAGATGTATCGTAAGAACCGCGAGCAGGACCGTGAGCGCTACATGCTCAACGGTAGCCTAAAGTGGAAGCTCGCTAGCTGGATCGATCTGACGGGTCGTATCCGCATCGATAATTCGATCGTCAACTCTAAGGATAAGTTCTACGCTGGTACCGATACCTACTGGACTGGTGGTAGCGCGAAGGGTCGCTATGGTCAGAGCAAGTCTGAAGAAAAGCAGATGTATGCTGACGCTATGGCCAACATCAACAAGAGCTTCGGCGAGGACTACAACCTCTCCGCTAATATCGGTGGTAGCCTCTCTAACACCTCGTACAACTCTCTGGGCTATGGCGGTCCTCTGTCAGATGTCCCCAATGGCTTCAACGTCTATAACATCGACCGTAACAACGGCTCGCCCAGCGCTGGTGGCTGGAGAGAACGTGCTCTTGCTCTATTCGGTAGCGCTGAAGTAGGCTACAAGCGCATGCTCTTCCTCACGGTGACGGCTCGTAATGAGTGGTCTTCTACTCTGGCTGGCACGGATCAGCTCTCTTACTTCTTCCCCTCTATTGGTCTCTCGGGCGTGATCTCTGATATGATCCAGCTGCCTAAGGCCATCAACTACCTCAAGGCTCGTGTATCTTATGCTGACGTAGGTTCGCCCCTGCCTCGCAACCTCACGCAGCCCCGCTACACTTGGGATGGTAGCTCACGTACGTGGGTCGCTCCTACCTATCGCCCTCTCGGTAAACTCTATCCCGAAAAGACGTCTTCTTGGGAAGCTGGTGTGAACTCGCGTTTCCTGCGCAATGCACTCTCACTGGATATCACTTGGTATCTCTCGGATACGAAGAACCAGACCTTCAACGTGACGACTTCTCCTGCGAGTGGTTACTCCTCGATGTATGTACAGTCGGGTAATGTCCGCAACTATGGTATGGAGTTCGCTCTCGGCTATCGTCAGGACTTTGGTAAGCTGAACTGGGAAACCAACGTGACCTACAGCTTCAACCGCAACCGTATCGTCGAGCTCCTCGACAACTACTATGACCCCGTCACCAAGGAAACCTACAGCCTGCCCTTCCTCAACCAGGGTAATGTGCGTCTGGTGAAGGATGGTACGATGGGTGACCTCTACACGTCCGCTGACTTCAAGCGTGACCAGGAGGGTAACATCTGGATCGACCCCTCGACCAACAACGTTGTCAAGGAAGAGATCTCTCCTCGCAAGATCGGTAGCGTCCTGCCTAGCGGTAACCTCGGCTGGCGCAATAGCTTCTCTTATAAGGGTATCAACCTGACGGCTCTTCTCACGGCTCGCTTCGGTGGTCAGGTGACCTCCATGACGCAGGCTATGATGGATGCTTACGGTGTCTCTAAGACGTCTGGTGATGCACGTAATGCCGGTGGTATCAAGGTCAACAAGGGTCTTGTAGACGCTGAAGGCTACTACAATGTAGTCGGTGGCCGCGGTGGTCTCACGCAGGAATATCTCTATGACGCTACCAACGTACGCCTTCAGGAGCTCTCTCTTGCCTATACGCTCCCCAAGAAGTGGCTTGCTAACAAGGCTCGTCTTACGGCTTCTATCGTAGGGC
>ERZ773051.2134-NODE-2134-length-10013-cov-15.719622_pt1 | contig 10013 bp, 9 predicted proteins | sample MGYA00580631_ERZ773051 | MGnify/ENA primary metagenome ERZ773051 (study PRJEB29015, sample SAMEA2738137) | human oral metagenome | biome: human oral; feature: human-associated habitat; material: saliva | place: China | collected 2204 ...
GATATCCTTGGCAAAGCGCTTGACGCTTGCTAAAAGTGACTTGCGACAACGTTCGATTTCGTCCTTATCGCCTGCTTCATAAGCTTCTTCTAAGCGGTAATAATCCGCCAGTGGAAACTTGGAGTCAATCGGTAAATAAACATATTCCTGGTCACCCTGTCCAGGTAACTTGATGGCATACTCTACTCGTTCACTGGAGTTTTCAACCGTTGCAAATTCTCGTTCGTACTGGGCAGGTGTCATGATGTCTTCGATGATTTGCCCCAGTTGCAATTCGCCCAGAATCCCTCGCGTCTTGGTTCCAGAGAGAACTTTGTTAAGTGCACCGACATCGCGGGCAACTGTCTGCATTTCTCCCAAACCTCGGTTGACCGACTCCAGTTGTTTGGAAACTGTCTCGAAGGAAGCCTGCAAGCGCGTCTGCAAGGTCTTTTCTAGCTTTTCCTCGACCGTTTGGCGCATTTGTTCTAAACGTTGCTCATTGGACTCCTGCAAGGCTTGAAGGCGTTGGTCGGTCTTGTCCCTAGTTTGTAAAAGATTATCTGTCATTTCTTGACGGACTTGCGTCAGGCCTTGGTGCAACTCCATTCGCACTTCCTGCAAACGGTCGCTGACAGCCACTTCCAAATCTTTTTGATCCAGCTGACTGGCTTGTCTGGCTTGTTCAAAGCGGTAATCCAGTTGATCTGAAAGATTGTCTGCTTGATCCTCCAAACTCTTGGCTAGGTACTTGTCTTGCTTATCCTGCCTTTGCCAAATCAGAAAGAGTCCAGCTAGGTTGGCAATTAATAATAGTAGTAATACAGTCTCCATCCTACCTCCTGTCCTTGCTATGCAGCACGACGACATAGCCATCTGGGCAAGTTACCGAAACTTCCCTATCTATATATTCGTTAGAAGCGTACACTTTTTTAAAGAAAAAATTCTCCTCTGTCAACTCATACTTGGCTCCGAGAATGGTCAACTGACTATCCCGAACCGGCATAAAGGCTAGATAGTCATAGTCTGAACGGGGTTGAAGCTGACTGGTCCCTTCTGGACAATAGCTAATCACATTTTGCCCATCCTCAATCGCTATCTGGCGCATGTAGGGTGCCAACTTGGGATTGCTAGGTAGAAAGACATTAGCCAACATATGATCAATACGACCACCCAAAGCCCCAAAAATAGTGACCTGAGCCTGAGGATTTTGCTCAAAGATGGTCAAGAGAGCCAATTCCAGATCTGTATCATCCTTTTCTGGCTGAGCTTGGACAAAACTCAGGGCTCGTTTTTGAATCAACTGACGTTCGTCTGCAGTCACCGAATCAAAATCCCCAACTGCTAGAGCCAGAGGAAGGTCTTCTTCCAAGACCCAGAGCGAGCCGCGATCCACACCGACAAAGCAATCAAAATTTGTCCGATAATGACTACGGTCTCCGCCTGCAAAAACGGCTACTTTAGTCCAATTGTTTTCTGAGAGTTTGCACTCGTTCATTTACATCTCCCTTAAAGACATAAGACCCTGCTACAAAAACTGTAGCACCAGCTTCTTTGGCTTGAGCAATGGTCTGGTCATCAATCCCACCATCCACTTCGATATCAAAGTTCAAACCTTTTTCCTGACGAAGGGCAACCAACTCACGAACCTTATCCATGGTTTCAGGTAGAAAAGCTTGCCCACCAAAGCCAGGATTCACCGTCATGACCAAGACTTGGTCAACTAGGTGAAGAACGTGCTTAATGGCTTCAACAGGCGTACCAGGATTGATAATCACAGAAGGTTTGACTCCGAGCGAACGAATCTTTTGAAGAGCTCCGTGGATATGAGGTGTTGCCTCGACATGGATACTGATGATATCTGCTCCTGCACGTGCAAAGTCTTCTAGATGATGCTCAGGATTTGCTACCATCAAGTGGCAGTCAAAGACCATCTTACTATGGGGGCGAAGAGCTTCAACCACACCTGCACCAAAACTGATCTGCGGTACAAAGTGACCATCCATGATATCGATATGGGCATACTCTGCACCAGTTGCTTCTAGGCGTTTAATTTCACGTTCAAAGTTGGCATAATCTGCTGCCAGAATTGACGGAGCAATCTTGTATTGAGACATAGGTTTCTCCTTATTTTGGAATTTTTTTGCTGACTTTTTTATAGGTTTCTCTGCGATTTTTAATCTCACTGAGAAATTGCAGGTAGTTGTCAAAACGGAAGCTGGCAATGATGCCCTCTTCTACAGCTGGCTTAACCGCACAGGACGGCTCATGGGTATGGGTACAAGTACGGAATTTACAGTCTCGACTGACAGTGGCAATCTCTGGAAAAGCCTGATTGAGGTCTTCTGCTGTTGACACTTCATAATCCAGAGATGAAAATCCTGGCGTGTCTGCAATTTTACCACCATTGAGATTGTAAAAACTAACAGCTCGAGTAGTATGGCGACCACGACCTAAACTATCAGAAATTGCTCCCGTCTCTAGATTGAGGTCCGGTGCGATTTTGTTGAGAAGGGTTGACTTCCCAACACCTGTCTGCCCCATAAAGACTGTAACCTTACCTGTTAACAAGGGCAGGAGTTCTTCCTTACTAGTCACAAAGTCGTAACCAATGACACGATAGGTTTGTTGGTAAAAACTTAATTCTTCCCTATCTTCTAGCAAATCCATCTTAGAAATATAGACGATGGGATGGATGCCCTTGTGCTCCAAAAGAACCAAGAAACGATCTAGCAAATTGCTGTTAAAATCAGGTTCCTTGACCGACATGATAACCACAGCTTGGTCGATATTGACAATAGGCGGACGGACCAGGCTATTTTTCCGTTCATGAATCTTGAGAATGTAACCTTCTGAGTTTTCCTCCGCAGAAAAGTCTACCCAGTCCCCGACGTAGGGTGTATGACCTTTTTTACGGAAATTTCCACGCGCCCGTGTCTGATAAACCTGGCCCTCACTCTCCACATAGTAGAAGCCCGCCAAGGCTTTAATGATTTGTCCCTGCATCTTAGAGCCCTTGTCCTTTTAGCGCATCTGCTAGGCTGGCAAATTCTGCCAAGCCGAGAGCTTCTCCACGTACACTTGGTGACAAACCTGCTTGATCCAAAGCCTTGACCAACTTTTCCTTGACTTCCTCAGTCTTGCCAAAGTAGCCTGTCAGGTTGTTCCACAAGGTCTTGCGGCGATGGGTGAAACTAGCTTTGGAAACCTTAAAGAAAAAGTTCTCGTCAGTTACTGCTACTGCAGGTTCTGGACGGCGCACCATTTTCAAGATAGCCGAATCCACGTTTGGCGCTGGCACAAAGACCGTACGAGGCACGATAAAGGCCACCTTGGCTGTCATGTAATACTGCACAGCAATAGACAAACTACCGTAAGCCTTAGTATTTGGCTGTGCTGAGATGCGATCCGCTACTTCTTTCTGCATCATGACCACAAACTCGCTAAAAGGAATGCCACTCTCAATCAAGTGCATGAGAATAGGCGTCGTAATGTAGTATGGCAAGTTGGCTACCACCTTGATTGGCAGGTCAGGATTTTTGAAATTCTGGATATGCTGCGCCAAATCGACCTTGAGAATATCCTCATTGACTACGGTCACATTGTCAAAATCACGTAAAGTATCTGCCAAAATCGGTACCAAACGGTGGTCGATCTCAAAAGCCATGACCTCAGCTGCGCGCTCAGCCAGAAACTCCGTCAAGGCACCAATTCCTGGACCGATTTCGATGACATTAACCTGATCATCAATTTCAGCTGTATCCACGATTTTTTGAAGGATATTGGTATCCGTCAGGAAATTTTGCCCGAAGGACTTTTTAAAGGTAAAACCGTGACGCTCCAGCACTGCCTTGGTCACGCTATAATCTGCAATTCTCATCTATTCTCTTTTCTATAGTTACTACCTCTATTGTAACACATTCCCTTGGTATTTTGGGAGTGAAAATCATACCAAAAAGCTATCTTCCCTCATGAAGGAAGATAGCAATTGGGAAGCTCTAAGAGTGAGTTTACTGATTTGCCTGAAACATGTGTTTAAAAAAATCAGCCTCTTTATAACTTCGATTTTCATGTAAGGTTAGATCCACGTCCTCCTCCACTTCGTCTACGGTCAGGAGAACTTCCTGTGGTATATTTTGTAAGCGATAGTGTTTTTGCCGTTGCCCTTCAATACTAGCAAAATCTAACAAATAACCATTAACACGGATTTGAACCAAGATGAGAGCATTGGTCATATTTTCCATAATTAGAATGTCTTCTAAACCACCTCTGATACTGGGGTAATCAGAAACCCTGCGAATACGAATTTTTTCACACATGAGCAAGTTCCTTCATATCAATGATTTCATCCGCCTTATTCCAGACCAAGGGATTATGGGTCGCAATGATGATGATTCGATTTTCATCTTTCAAATCCACCAAGAGATTCATAACCTCCTCTGAATTTTCAGGATCAAGGGCTGCTGTTGGTTCATCTGCCAAAATCAATGGTGGATTTTTCAAAATAGTCTTAGCAAGAGCAACTCGCTGAGCCTCTCCCCCAGATAAGGTATAAATTTTTTGTTCTAAATCCAAATACCCTAGATTGACCTTTTCTAAAGCCACACTCTGTTTTTCCAAACGTTCTACTTTTGAGATTTTTTGACCAACAAAACCCAAATCCAAGTTTTCTTTGATTGATTGATTTTCTAAGAGCCCAAAATTTTGAAAGAGATAACCCATCTGATCTCGAAAATACTCCCGAGTGGGAATGGTTTTTAAATCTTTCCCCTGATAGAGAACTCGTCCTCCATCAATCTTTTCTAACTTTCCTAAAATATTAAGTAGAGTTGTCTTTCCGCTCCCACTCTTTCCGATTAAGGCATAAACCTTGCCCTTCTCCAACTTGAGATTTAAACCGGAAAAAATCGCTCGGGCATTAAATTTCTTTTCCAATCCTTGAATATCGATCATTTTATTTTCCTTTCAATACGGCCATACTGCCAGCTTCTTCTTTTTTATCCTGTCTTACTAAAATCAACAGGGCATTAAGAGCAAACAAAGCTACAACTAGAGCGCTAATCAAGCCATCTCCCGTCAAAACACTAGATAGGATTAGACCAAGCAATAGAACTCCACCTTGCCCCAGTAAGTACTTACCATGAAGCTCATGGATTGTCATACCAGAGAGTCGTTTGATCATGATCTCCCGTCTGAACTGCTCAAAATAGAGAAGGTTCATGGAATCAAATAACAAAATCGCTGTAGACAGGGTTAAAATAGTCCCAATAAGAAGTGAATAAAATGCTACACGTTTATCATTCAGTACCTTGGCAAAGGATAATTGACTCTTGACCAAGTAAGATACCCAGCTATAGATTCCTTGTTCTTTTAGAGCAGTGATACTTCCCTGGTAACTATCAAGCTTTAAGCCACTGTTAGCTGTAGATCCCCATAGCATCCCTGCAACAGGACCTGTTCCAGTCGCTTGTGGCGTTAAGACTACAATAATCGGATCTGTCAGGTACTGTCGTGATGTCTTGTAACCATCGTTATAAAGAAAACGTTCTTGCCCTGTCTTCGTGAAATCCATTGTAATATTTGGAATATATGTCTTTTGGCTTGTATCTTCAAAAGAGACCGAGGATAACTCTTGCAAATAAGTTGCAAATAGGTCTTGATAATATTGCCCCTGCTCTCGCAGGCTCTCAGGCAAGATGAGTCCAAACTCTCCCTCAGACAGGTTTTGCATCTTGTCCATAAACTCTGAAGAAACAGTAATCTTTTCTTCTGTTAGATAACGAGGAGAGACATAGATGACATTCCCATTTGGGGTATAATCACTGAGTCGATGACCATCTGTATCCATATCTGCTCCGTTTGGAAAATTATCAACATTGCTTGTGATGTAAAAAGAATTGGTTTGATCCAAACGATTCTGAATAAATTCCTGCCAAGCTCTGTTTGCCTTTCTACTTCCCTCTTCATCTGTCAAGGTACCAGCCAAACCAAAGGATAAGTGGTAACGGTCAGTCGATTGCCCCCACTTGTCGCTAGCTCTCTCCATCTCCCTCATTTCATGATAGTAGGGTAGAAGACTAGCTGCACTACTACTCACCACTAACACTGCTAGTAGTTGACCTAGCATCATCAGACTCAACATGCGTTTAAGAGGGAGCTTCCCTTTAAGTAAGTCTATTAAACCATTTTCATGTAACCCTAATAGATAGACAATACTCAACAAGACTGAAATTCCCACTAAGGTTAGCCCATAAAATAGTAAACTGAGCAACAAAATCTGCACGGTCACTATAAATACAGCAGCCTGATACCACAATATTCCCAAGCCCAACAGACTAGAAAATAACATTGATAAGAAAATTTCTCGCAAATCCTCTACAACAGGCCTAAGAGTTACCCCAAGCAAACTTTCTCCGGAAATCAAGCGAATACCTGCCTGACGAAGGGATTTGATTCTATAAATCAAGGTCAAACTCATAAAGGTCAAAAGGAAAATTACAAGACTCAATATTCCAGTTGATGAACTAATTATTGCGATAAGAATGGCAATTAAATTTGTTTTATTTGATACAAATCCATTATAGCCCAATTGCTGTAAGGCCTTTTGTAGCATATCCCCATTTAAGTTTCCTGATACTATCAAATATGAACCTGATAAATCACTGGTTTCAGCACTCTCCTTGGAGGAAATGGTCAAACCTGTTGGTAGTTCCCCTTCTCCATAAGTAGCATAGGAAAAACGAGTCTCTCCAGCCTCATTTGGCTCCACAATCCGTCGTGCGATGAGGCTATTCTGTTCTTTTGCTAGTTTTGTTAAAGTTTCTGTCACTGTTTCACGACTAGCTACTGGCTGATCTACAGCAGTACCTAGTACATCGACAGTAGGATAATCTCCAAACAAAATCTCTTCTTGCTTATCAACTAAATTCATCACCATATAAAGCGACAGCAAAATGGTTGATATAAAAATAAACAGTCGTTTCATCATTTCCTCCAAAAAGTTACTTGGTCACTTAGTGAGAAGATGACCAAGTAAAATCATTCTATCTCATTCATTCACCTAAGAATAGCTTCACTTTCTAGGAAGATGAATAAATCAAATTTTTAATAATTATAGTAGAAGCTTACTTGCTCTGCCCAAGCGGTACGAATCCATGCGCGAGAAGTTCTTCCTGCACCAGCATAGCCCTTATCAGATGCACCAGTCCATCTACTTACCACTGTTGAACTATGATACTTGGAACCATGGTAGTAGTTTGAGTAAGCACCACCGTTAGATGATCCATACGTCCAAACACCTCCTCCTGGGTATTGAACTGCGGCAGATACCGCGGCTGCTCCCCCACCCAATGTTGCTGCAACACTTGCTACAAGAGCTAATTTCTTAACTGTTTGTTTCATATTGAATACTCCTCTATTTTTTTATTTTATCACAAATATTCTGATTTTTAAGACATTTATTAGATATTGTCTATTTTTGTTTTAAAGAAAAACCAATTCATGGATCATATACCTTTTCAAAATGACATCTCATGGCAATCTCCTTTCTATCCGTGCCACCAATCTCCAAAACTAAAATATGTTAAAAAACTGATAAAATTAAACATACCATTCCTCCTTATCTCTATGTCATCTATTATAAAATTTATATCAATAAACTCCAATGACATCAATGTCCTTAAAATCTAACCATTTCTTGTCATTTTTAGCTTATATCTAAAAAAACAGTCCTAAAGACGAACTTTAGAACTGTTTTGCGATAACCGCAGTGACATTTTTGTCATTATTCCACTATTTTTATAAATATTTTTTAACATCTTCCTGCCACTCTTCTGTTAATTTTTTTACCAAAAAATCCTTACCAATTAAATGAGCAAAGGTTTTAGAAGACTGATAAAATGACTCAGCTAAACTAAAATCTCTTTTTTCTCTTAATGCTTGTTTCCACAAAAACATAAACACAAGAGGTTTCTTTTGATAATCTTGAGTTCTATCCATTATTTCCTGTAAGCAGGACAAGTAGTCATTAAAACAATCAGTCAATTCTACCTTTTCAAGACAACACATCCCTGCGATAAGGGTATCTCTTATTATAAAAAAATTTTCCAATCGAGTTATTTCCTTCTGCTTTGCAAGAAGTGACATGATTTTCTCAATTTGATTCACAAATTTAGCAAGATCTTTTCTAATAAGCATTTGATAGAAAAACAAACGAATCAATAAAATATCGTTTACTGAATAAGCCTCTTTTTCTGTAATTTCATGCATATTTTCCTCAAGTATCAATTCAGCATATTCAGGTCTCCTAGTTCTAGATGTATCCAAACTTGCCTGTAGTACTTCACATGCCAGCTGTTCTTCTTTAGGGAGCTTATCAAAATATGTTTTATAAATTTCTTCCAAGCATGCTTCCTTCTTATCATATTCCTCTTCTTTACCATAGATTGGTTCACGTAAAAACTGGTATTTCAGCTCTAAATAACCAGAGGGAAGAGTTGTGAAATCTGGCATTAGACTATAAGCTGAAACTCCTAAACGGCGTGCAATATAGTCTAACTTAGGAAGACTTGGCTGCGAAGCCCCACTTTCGATTCGGGCTAGTTGACGAACCGTCAGTTCTTGCTCATCTCCACAGAAATCTGGACGGCTAATGCCTTTCCCCACTCGAATCTCTTTTATTTTTTGACCAATTGACATTCTACACCTCCTCTTCTATCTTATTCGAAAAAATACTTTGGAAGTCAAATGATTTTATCGACTACACTCACATCTACTCATAACTTTCCATAACCTCTTCCACTTCTGCCAAGGTCACTCCAAACAACTCTAAGCGCTTGAGCAACTGCTTGCCGTTGGAATAACCGATGCGGAGCTGTTCGCCCAGATATTCTCGGCGCTTACGACTGTCTGCTCCCGCTAGGAAACCAAGTCGAATCAAGTCACTACGATTAATGTCAAACTCATTCTCGTTTTCAAATTGCTCTGTCACCTGAGCCAGCGCTGTTTTCAGGTCCTCATAGCTGGCGTGTTCGATCCCCAGAGAACGCCCCTTGGTCTTGGACTTGGGAGCCGCTTCATACCGTTTGAGAAAGGCATGTTGCACTGTCGGAATGGTTGTCATAATCATGCGACGAATGCGCTCACCGTTAAAGTCAGGATCTGTAAAGACAATGACTCCATGCAGTTCATGCAGGCGTTGAATCCGCTCTATATCTTGATCATTGATTGCCGATCCTCGTGTTTCATAGGTCTCTACATCAAAATAACGTTTGAGATTGGCTGTATCATCCCGTCCTTCGACTACGATGACTTGGGAAATTTTTTCTTTCATGATCGCTTTTCCAATCCAAAAATACGCTCTGCATTAGCAGTCGTTGCTGCTGCTAACTCCTCTGTCGTCATGCCACGCAAGTCGGCGATAAAGTCCACCACATAGCGAGTATAGGCTGTTTTGTTTTCACGACCACGTTTAGGAACTGGTGCCAAGTAAGGGGCATCTGTTTCTACCAAAATCTTGTCCAAAGGAAGTTCTATGGCAGCTTCTTGGATATCCGTCGCTTTCTTAAAGGTCACCACTCCTGAGAAGGAAATGGTCATACCAAGCTCGACAAACTTTTCTGCCCACTCTAGAGAGCCTGAAAATGAATGCATGATGCCACCACGAGAACCAACGCCCTCGCTCTTGATGATCTCATAGGTATCTTCCAATGCATCACGAGTATGGACCACAAAAGGCAACTCTAAGTCCTTAGACAGCTGGATCTGACGACGAAAAACCTGCTCCTGCACTTCCTTAGGTGCGGTCATCCAATGGTAGTCCAGACCAATCTCACCCAGAGCAACAACCTTAGGATGCTTAAGCTTTTCAAGCAAGTAAGCCTCGACCTCGCCAGTGTATGTCCCTGCTTCAGTCGGATGCCAGCCAATAGTTGCGTAGAGTTGCTCATACTCATCTACCAACTCTAGGGCCCGTTCAATTGTCGGTTTATCAAAACCAACAATATTCATCTGTGTCACACCCATCTCAGCAGCCA
>ERZ773051.2135-NODE-2135-length-10012-cov-5.338355_pt1 | contig 10012 bp, 10 predicted proteins | sample MGYA00580631_ERZ773051 | MGnify/ENA primary metagenome ERZ773051 (study PRJEB29015, sample SAMEA2738137) | human oral metagenome | biome: human oral; feature: human-associated habitat; material: saliva | place: China | collected 2204 ...
ACAATAAATACATCGGTTATTTGGACAAAGGAAAACATTTCGAGCGCTTCTTCTTTGGCGCACTGGTTCTTCCTGGATTCCCAGATGATTTCCTATGTATGGTGGCAGGCCTTAGTCATATGACCTTTAAGAAATTCGTGGCCATTTGTTTAATCGCAAAACCAGTCACATTATACGTTTATACACTGATTGCAGCAGAAGGAGTAGAAGCCTTCTTCAGATTCATTAATTAAGAAAGCAGTATTGAAATGAAAAAAATCATGATTGCACTCGTGCGAGGATATCAAAAGTGGATTTCTCCATTATTCCCGCCTTCATGTATCTACAGACCAACCTGCTCGAGCTATATGATTCAGGCAGTTGAAAAGCATGGTGCGCTAAAAGGCATGTTGATGGGGTGCGGACGCATTTGCAGATGCCATCCATTTATAAGAGGTGGCCAAGATCCCGTTCCAGACTATTTCACATTGAGACGGAACAAGGATTACCGTAAGAAAATTATAGATGCAAGTAAACAAGACACAGCTGACTAGAAATAGTCGGCTGTTTTTGTATTTGTAAAATATTAATAAAAGAGGATTGTATTTAAAAAAAGGAGAGGTATAATTCGAATTGAAAGCACCTGATTTGGAAGGGAAGATAAAAAATGGCATACAATCTAAAACAATGGTCCATGGGGAAATGGGCCGCAAGCGCAGCAATCGTTTTGCTAATGGCAGTCTGTTCATGGCTAGCCATTCGTGTCTTTTTCACGAATGAGAATGCCAATGCGGAATTTAGCTATGAGATTATTAATAACACGGATAAGGAAATTGAGGAAATAATTATTGGAGAGTTTCGGGATTCTGATAGTACTGGAGCAACGGATCGCGTTTCTATCACATTAATCGGAGGGCAGTCACGTACGAAAGGGGCTGTTGCGATTTCTAAGGATACGGATAAGATTGGGAATTTCTATATTCAGGCGAAAAAAGATGGGAAGAGAGTGTTTTTAGCACCAACTTTAGCGTATGACATTGGAAAGAAAGGCCTTCATATTAAGATTACAATTGATGAGATTGACTCGGAGGGCTATTACACTGGTAAAGTGGAAACTAATACATTTGTGTTCTCAGAATTTACAATAGAACCAGCGTCGCAAAAAACGTATGAAAAAGAAAAAACAGAATAGTATTGATGACAATCAAAAACCCGTGTGGATGACGTAGAAGACATCCACACGGGTTTAATAGTTCTATTTTAAATATTACATAAAGTAACCTAAGTAGTAACGAACGAAGAATGCAGCACATACAGCACCAACGAAGGGAGCAGTACCAGGTACTAATAATCCATATTGCCAGTCGTTATTCACTTTGTTTTTGATTGGTAATAATTGGTAAGCAAGACGAGGTCCTAAGTCACGAGCTTGGTTCATCGCGAATCCAGTTGTACCTCCAAGACCCATACCGACAGCCCATACGATTAATCCAACCACGATTGGTAATAATTCTTTGTTTACATTTTCAGTTGCTAAGATAGCTGTTAAGAAAATGAAAGTTGCGAATGCTTCGACGAAGTAGTTACGTGGTAAGTTACGTAAGTTAGGGTTTGTTGAGAAGATGTTACGGATTGCGATTCCGTCTACTTGACCTTCAGAAGCTGTGAAGTGGTCTGCGTACATGAACCATACGATTACCGCACCAGCGAATGCTCCTAAGAATTCAGCGATAGCAACAGGGATGAATTGTTCTGCAGGAAGTACTCCTAAAACTACTTTAGCAAGCGCCATAGCAGGGTTGATACTTACACCACCGAAGATGAATAAAGTAACAGTGATACCGAATGCCCATGTTGTGATGGCGAATAAGTGACCTGTTCCAGCGTATTTTGTTTTCTTCAAGACGTCATCACAGTGTACGCCGACCCCGAAGATAATCATGAGGGCTGTTCCCATAAATTCTGATAATAATAAATGCATAAATGTTTGATCCATTGGTTGATTCTCCTTAATGTAATTCTTTTGTTAATTGTTGATAGACGGCTTGAATCGATAATCCTGTTTCCTTGGCAATTCTCGCGCAGTCTTCATATTCTAATGTTGATTTTGTAACAGTTCCATATTGGTTTTTCTTTACTTTCACAGCTCCGAGGCCCGTATGTTGCGTCTCGAAAGTGCGGGTCATGACTTTACGTTGGACGTTTTGATAACGAAAGCCAATCGTTGATGTTTGTTCGAATAAAATGGCTGTAAACCGTTCGAGGTCTCCTTCTTGAATGAGAAGCGTGAGATGTGTTGCTGGACGGTTTTTCTTTGTGTAAACGGAAGTGTAGTGCACATCAAGCGCGCCTTCTTCTAATAAAAGGCTCATGATGTAGCCAAGCTCTTCACCGCTTTGGTCATCGATGGTTGTATCGATTTGAATGATTTCATCGTTATTGGAAGTCACGACTTGATGAGAATGTGTGCTTTTCTCTAAGAGTGTTCCGCGTAACGCATTGAATTTACCAGTGTCACGTTTTCCAAAACCGTAACCCACTTTAGTAGCAGTTAGGTTTGAAGGTTGTGCAAATACTGGGTGAATGGCCTTAAAGAGAGCAAGACCGGTTGGTGTCACAAGCTCTGTATGAATGTCAAAGTCTTGTGAGAATGGAATGCTTGTTCCCAGTCTTAATTGCATTACGGCAGGAACTGGTACAGGCATGACTCCATGTGCAACGGTAATCGTACCGCTACCTTCAGTGACAGCAGTGCTGTATACCGCATCGATGTCAAGTGTTTCCCACAAAATGAAGAAGCTCATGATGTCGATGATAGAGTCTGTTGCGCCAACCTCGTGGAAGTGAATTTCCTCCACAGGCATTTGGTGTACGTTTGCTTCCGCTTGTGCAATGTCACGGAATACTTCCAAACTTTTTTCTTTTACAAAGTCACTAACGCCACTTGAAAGAATAATCGTTTCGATTTCTTTCAACCCACGAACTTCTCCGTGATGGTGATGATGACTATGTGTATGTTCATGAGAATGACCGTCGTGAGTATGTTCGTGGTCATGATGATGATGATGATCGTGTGGCTGTGAATGTTCATGCGTGTGTGCATGTGTGTGTTCTTCGTGCGCATGTGAATGAGCATGTTCATGTGTATGTTCGTGCTCATGGTGATGGTCAAAGTCACCAGCGATACCATGGTCTTTTTCACCATGTTCCATATGCACATCGAAGTCTGTTCCCCAAATACTGCTTTTCGCGATGCGGTCTACATGAAGATGATAACCGTCGAGCGAAATCGTCTTAAGGGCTTCTTCAAGATGCTTGCGGTCGGCTCCTAAATCGAGTAGAAGAGCATTTAGCATATCACCGCTCAGCCCAGAAAATGGTTCTAAATATAATGTGCTCATGCGAGTCCTCCTCGAATGTTGTTAATCATGCTTGCTGAATAGGCTGCGCCAAAACCGTTGTCGATGTTTACGACAGTAACGCCGCTTGCGCAAGAAGTCAGCATGCTGAGTAAAGTCGTCACGCCTTGAAGATTCGTTCCGTATCCGATGCTGGTTGGAACGGCAATCACAGGAACGTCTACTAAACCGCCAACGACACTGACAAGAGCACCTTCCATACCGGCGATGACAATCACGACGCTAGCGCCTTGGATGTCTTCGAGACGATTGAAGAGGCGGTGAATCCCCGCAACTCCAACGTCGTAAATACGTTTGACGTGATTTCCGAATGTCTCAGCAGTGACAGCCGCTTCTTCGGCAACAGGAATGTCGCTTGTACCAGCTGTAACGACTGCGATGTAGTGTTCATGTTTGGGTGCGATTGGGTTAAGGACGAAGGTACGTCCGAGAGGTTCATAGACACCCTCAGGGAAAGCCTGTAACAGAGCTTCCCCTTTTTCAGCGTTCACGCGTGTTGCAAGAATAGCTGTTTTATGCTCATTCATTGCCGTGATGATGCCAATTAATTGCTCAATGTTTTTTCCTTCACCATAGATGATTTCTGGAAATCCATTGCGCTTTTGGCGAGAAAGATCAATGGCCGCGTAACCAATGTCTTCAATCCCTTTCAGAAGGGTGGACGCTTCTTCAATTGAGAGGCGTCCATCTTTAACTTGTTGTAGGATTTCTTCTTGTTTCATATTATTTATCTTCAACGATAACAGATAATCCATCGCGGATAACTGTTACTTTTGCGTCTGCTCCTTGAAGTTCGAAGGCACGTGCAAGAGCTTCGTCAAATGTTTTCGCTAATTCCATATGCATGTTTGTGATAAGACTTGGTTCAACTAAGTCAGATACAAAGATTACGTGGTGATGTACTAGAATACGCGCTAAGATTTGTGAAGTCCATTGGTCTGGAACTGTTTCAAGTCTTGGAGTGTTAATGGCTTGTTCTAAGAAGTCTTTAGGATCTTTAACGTCTGCTAAGTTACGGTAGAAACCTTCACCACCGTGACCATCTTGACATCCAGCAACCATGATAATCACGCCGCCTTCTTTGTTTGTTGCTTCAGCAGCAGTCATTCCTTTAACAGCTTGATAGATGTTTTGGTCTAGTGGGAAACCACCATTTGTTGAAACGGCGATATCGCAAGGAATTTTAGTTACATGAGCTAATTCACGAACGAATTCGCAACCTACTTTGTGGGCTTCAACCATGTCTCCGGCAAATGAACCGATGATATGTTTTTCACCATCTAATACAACGTTTACGATGAAGGCTAAGTTTGCAGTACGTGCTGCATATAACATATCTTCGTGGATTGGGTTGTGGTCTAAGTTACCAGTACGTGATTTTTCTGAATCGATAAAGTCACCACTGTGGTTTGCCATAATTGTTTTATATGAAGCAACCCCAGGAAGAACTGATTTACGTCCGCCAGAGAATCCAGCGAAGAAGTGGCTTTCGATAAATCCTTCAGCGATTAATAAGTCTGCTTCAGCAGCGATACGGTTGATGATGCAGTCACCACCTGAAGGGAGTTGACCGATTTTAACCATGTCTTCGTCGTTTGTAGAAATGTGCATTACGATTTCTTCGTTGTCCACGATTTCTTGACCGTATTTGTTAATTAACTCTTCGCGAGTTGAAGGACGGTGGAAACCAGTCGCAACTAAAATACGGATACGAGCGTCTGGGTTTACGCTACGGATACGACGTAAAATGATTGGTGTGATGATATGTGAAGGAACTGGACGTGTATGGTCAGAACTGATTAACACGATATCTTTTTTACCTTTTGCTAATTCTTCTAATGTTTGGCTACCAATTGGATTATCCATTGATTTTTCCACTGTTTCTTGTTCAGAAAGTGGGTTGTGATAGTTTTCAGCTTTTGATTCAAGTAATCCAGCAAAGTTTTTGTCAGGAATTACAGCAGTAATAGATTTTTTGTCATAAGGTAGTTTAATTTCAACCATGATAACATCTCCTTAAATTTTTAATACGATTATAAGTATACATAAAAAAGCGCACTTGTAAATCCCAAACGTTAGTAACATTTGTTAACGTCATTTTCTGTGATAAGATGATAATAGTGTGTATAGGAATTTGCTTAAGGGAGTGTTCAGTTTGAACAGCGAAGAATATTTAATTCAATTTTTAGAAAAAGAAAATACCCCTATTATAAAGAAGAAAAAACATATGTACCTTGCTTATCGTGGATTGGAACAAGCGTATACGTATGTGTTAATCGATGGGGTTGTAAAGACAAGTATCATTATGAAAGATGGTCGCGAGTTTAATTTAGAGTATGTGACACCGGTCGATATCGTTTCATTAGTGCGTGACGAAGTATCTAACTATACCTCAGCACCATTTAATGTCCGTATCGAAAGTGATGAAGCAACGTTCTACCGTATTCCACGTATTAAGTTTTGGGAATACGTGAAAAACGACCAACAGTTGCAAGATTACGTGCGTGAATATTACCGTGATAAATTATCTGAAACCATCGAGTCGTTGCAATATATGACGATGAATGGGAAAAAAGGAGCAGTGTGTTCCTTCCTATATAAATTAATGAATCAATTTGGGGTAGAAACTGAAGGTGGAATCCTCATTGATTTCAGTGTTACGAATGAGGATATCGCAGGATTTTGCGGAATCTCTACTCGTAATAGTGTTAACCGCATTATTCATGATCTTAAAGAAGAAGGCGTTGTTAAAATTCACAACCAAAAACTAGTGGTATTAGATAAAGCTTATTTAGAAGAATTTACAGGACGCGAAAGCTTTTAATAAAGAAAGAAGGAAACGAGAATGGATGAAAAAGAAGCACGATTACGCGAATTGCTAAAGGAAGTTGGGAAAATCGTTGTCCCATATTCAGGCGGGATTGATAGTAGTTACCTATTAAAAATCGCCGTGGATACGCTTGGCCGTGATAATGTCATCGCAGCAGTAGTGAACTCTGAGTTATTCTCAGACCGTGAATTTAGTGAAGCGATTGACCTTGGAACGGAAATGGGCGCGCGTGTGATAGGGCTTGAAATGGAAGAACTCTCTGATCCACATATCGCCTCAAATACACCAAACAGCTGGTACTATAGTAAGAAAATGCTCTATCAAACGATTAAAAAGAATGTAGAGAGCGAAGGATTTACCGTGCTTTCAGATGGGTTGATTATGGATGACATCAATGATTATCGCCCAGGTGTGAAGGCGCGTAATGAAGAAGGCGTGCGTAGTCTCTTACAAGAAGCAGGTTTATATAAATCAGAAATTCGTGAGTTAGCCAAACGTGCAGGCGTAACGAATTGGAATAAAACTCCTTCATGCAGCTTAGCATCTCGTTTCCCATACGGAACACGTATCACTCCTGAAAAAGTAGAAGCAGTCTTCAAGGCGGAAGAATACTTCACGAAGCGTGGGTTTGAACCAGTACGTGTTCGCGTGCATCAAGACTTAGCGCGTATCGAGGTTGGCGCAGACCAAATCGAAAAACTCGTGAAGAATCACGAAGAAATTAACGCGATGATGCAAGACTTGGGATTCTTATTTGTAACCGTGGATCTTCAAGGGTATAAATACGGACGAATGAATGACCAATTGGATGAAAAGACAAAGAAAGCAGCGGTAGAATAATGATCGTTTCTCCTAAAGAAGTGCTTGATTTTTGGTTTGAGGAATGCGAACCCTCTGACTGGTTTAAAAAATCAGAAGCATTCGATGCCGAGATTCGCACGCGTTTTCTAGAGACTTACGAAGCGATTGTGAGTGGAGACACTGCCGAGTGGCGTAAGAGTGCACATGGGCGCCTGGCAGAAATTATCGTGCTGGATCAATTTTCTAGAAATATGTTTCGGGATGATGCAAAAGCATTCGCTGCAGATGAGTTGGCAGTAGAATTGGCAAAAGAAGCCTTACCTTATTGGGACGAGTTTTCTATTCAAGAACGTAGCTTTGTGGTGATGCCTTTTATGCATTCGGAGTCATTAGCCGTGCATGATTGGGCGGTAAAATGGTTTGACGAACCAGGGCTGGAGCGTCGTAAGAAGTATGAACTCATGCACCGTGAAATCATTGAACGATTCGGACGCTATCCGCATCGCAATCATGTACTTGGAAGAACTTCAACCCCCGAAGAAGAAGCCTTCTTAAAAGAACATCCAGGATTTTAACAAAATGATTTCTACGAATCCTCACGGATTTCTTCATAGTAGCTGTAACGTTGTACCGGTTCGAGCCGAAGTCTCTCACCTTTAAAGCCTCAAAGAGGGCGTACGGATTATAAATCCTACGCCCTCTTAGCACAGTGGTTGAATGGAATGAGTTTCGCTGTAAACAGCTATCTCATTCCTATTCAACTTTGTGGGGGAAAGAAAACGAAATGCCATAGATACAAATGTATCTATGGCATTTCTGTCTTTCTCCCTCGTTTTAATACGTATTCACGTTACTGCTACTATAGAATCCGTGAATTCTCCGAAATCATTTAAACTGAGTCTACTCTCTTTTTAGAAGCCGATTAAGTAAAGGATGGTTGCGACAATCGTGCTAGATAAACCAACGATGGCTTCATAAGGGATTAATTTCATACGATCTTCAATCGCCATGAAGACAGAACCGCCTGTCGCATGGAAGAATGAACCATGTGGAAGTGAGTCGAGCACAGTTGCCCCTGCGTGAATCATCGCTGCTGCAGACACGGCTGGAACACCTGCTGCTGTTAATGGACCAGAGAAGGTTTGAGACGCAATCGTTGAACCGGCAGTCGTTGAAGCTGTCGCAGCCCCCATTAAAATACCAGAAAGTGGAGCTAAGACGAAGGCTGGCATGTTCATTGCTTCAAGAAGAGCAATCATATCGACTTGCAATGCAGAAGCTTTGATAATTCCAGCGATGGTACCAGTACCGATTAAAAGAATCGATACGCCGATCACTTTGCTAAGACCGAATTCAGTGAATTCAACCGTATTTTTCGCATGGCCTGTTACAAGAATCGTCACTAAACCACCAAGAGGAAGTGCGATTAATGGATCCACGCTAATGCCAGCAATCGAGCGAAGTGCAAGAAGGGCGATTACAACGATTGGTCCAAGCATGGCTTTCAAGAAGGAGAGAGACACGCCACTTGTTCCAGATTCGTCTACGCCGTCAAATTCATGCGCGCCGCCTTTTTTAGCAAGGAGTCCAGCAAGAATAATCGCTACGAATAATGCGACAAAGGCAGGAATTAAGTTTTTCACCATCAACGCTGTAAGGTCGATTCCGAACGCTTCGGATGCGGCGATCGTATTAGGGTTTGGTGAAATAATGTTACCCGCTTTACCTCCACCAATCATCGCTAATAAAATCCCTGCTTTAGAAAGGTTTGCTTTTTTTGCAATGGCGATGGCAATTGGAGCTACTGTGATAACGGCAATATCGATGAAGACCCCAACGGCACAAATAATCATTGTCGCAATCGCAATCGCTGCAATCGCTCGTTTTTGACCGAGTTTTTTAACAATTGTATCAGCAATCGTTTCAGCCGAGCCCGTCTTAATTAACGCCCCAGCTAAAATCCCACTCGTCATGATACGAAGGACAGGAGACATCATGCTTTGTGCGCCAGTAACCATGGCTTTTACAGTATCCGTAAGCCCACCGCCGCCAATTAATCCTCCGATAAGAGCACCGAAGATTAAACTGTAGGCTGGATGAACTTTTTTAACAATTAAAATAATGGCCAGTACGAGCCCAATTAAGGCTCCTAATGTTGAAAAGGTTGGTGCTGTCATTTTGGTTTCCTCCTATTGAATTGATTGAATTAAACGAAATACTTGTTCCACGCTACGAATCATATTTTCGCGCGCAGTTTCTGTTTCCATCGCTTCTTGAACGGTAATGACTCTTCGTAGAATCGGGAAGAAGGCATCGATTCCGTTCTCGTTACAGACACCCGCGTCTGGTGTGAGGCATCCTGCAAAGGCGAGTACTTTCTTGCCATGTTTTTTCGCAAGATGAGCAACGCCGATTGGAGCTTTACCCTGAGCAGTTTGACTATCTAAGCGACCTTCGCCAGTGATGACAAAGTCGGCATCCTTCATCACTTCTTCGAGTCCCGTTTCTTCAAGGACAATCTTGATGCCGCTCTCTAGAACCGCATTTGTATAAGTGAGAAACGCAAATCCCATTCCTCCGGCTGCACCCGTACCTGGGTAGAGGCGGTCAGCATGGTCAAAAGTTTCTTTTGATAGTTCTGCATAGTGGAGAAGTGCCTCGTCGAGTTCTTCTACCATTTCAGGAGTGGCCCCTTTTTGTGGACCGTAAATCGCACTTGACCCCATTGGACCACAGAGCGGATTTGTTACGTCACAAGCCACGCGGAAGGTACAGTCTTTCAACTCTGCTAGAACATTGTCAGTCTTAATGCGAGCAATCGATTGAAGACCCGCGCCTCCATACCCAACAGGAGCACCTTCTTTATCTAGAAATTCATATCCGAGAGCTTGTAACATCCCGATACCACCATCGTTTGTGGCACTGCCGCCAATTCCCACGATAAAATGACGACAACCATTATCGATGGCATCTTTAATTAATT
>ERZ773051.2137-NODE-2137-length-10009-cov-20.665562_pt1 | contig 10009 bp, 10 predicted proteins | sample MGYA00580631_ERZ773051 | MGnify/ENA primary metagenome ERZ773051 (study PRJEB29015, sample SAMEA2738137) | human oral metagenome | biome: human oral; feature: human-associated habitat; material: saliva | place: China | collected 2204 ...
ACGTTTTCATAAGTTTTCAAAAAATAAAATTTCAACTAATTTCAATCAGTTTCATCAAAATAAGGTAAACTTCCATCAAAAATAAGCGAAAATCGAACCAGAATATCAAAAGTTTCCCTTATATAAAATTTTTACATATCAGAACAACACCATAGAAAAGAGAGCATAGCGCTCTCTTTCTTTTTATCTATTATATTTTCGTTTTCCAGCTAAAGCAAGTAGTCCAACACTTGCTCCAAGCAATGCTAAAAGTCCTGAATCCTTTGTTCCTGTATTTGGAAGTTGCTTCTTAGATTCTACTTTTGCATTGGTAGCTTGTGCAGGCGCTTGATATGTTTTATCGTCTTTAGTTCCTACGGTTACTTTTTCTGCTTTGTAATCCACAACATTACCCTTACCATCTACAACTGGTACTGGTTTATAACCTGCTTTTTCAAGCTCTTTACGTTTTTCTTCTGCAAGAGCTACCAAGCGTTTTGTTTCTGCTTCTTCAAACTTCGCTTTAGCAGTTTCGTAAGCAGTCTTCGCTTGATCTGCTGCAAGGCTCTTCACTTCGTAATCTACTTTGGCTTCGTTTTGTGCTTTGTAAACCTCTTTAAGCTCTGTTTCTGCTCTTTCAAGTTCTGCTTTTACTTCTTTCAAGCTAGCTTTCGCACCTTTAAGGTCTGCAAGTTCTTTTTCTGCTTGTTTAACCTGATCTTGAGCATCTTGAAGAACTTTCTTAGCAGTAGATACCGCTTGGGCTTTATTTGAAGCAACTGCTTCAAGATTTGCCATCTTAGTTTCTTCTGCTTTAAGCGCTTCTTGTGCAAGGTTAAGAGCTTTCTCAGCGTCTTTAAGAGTTGCTTGTGCTTGTTTAAGAGTTTCCTCTTTTGTAGCTTTTGAAGCAGTCAAGTTATTGACAAGGGCATTTGCGTTAGCAAGTGTCACAACTGCTTTATCATGACGGTCTTTCGCTTCGTTGAAAATCTTTTGTGCGTTTGCAAGTGGGTTTTCCCCATTGTTCAAGGCAGACAAAGTAGCTTGAGCGTTTTGAAGAGCAGTTTGTGCATCTGACTCTGCTTTTGTAGCTGAGTCCAATTTAGTTTCTGCATCTTTACGAGCTACCATAGCATCAGCTAACGTTTGGCGAGCTTTGGCAATTTCAGCTTCTTTGTTTGTGTCGCTAAGTGGGTTGGCAATAGGAGTTTTATCCCATTTTGAGCCGTCTACGTTAGTTGTACGGATGCTTGTGAGGAAGTGAGTTGTATAAAACTCGTCCGTCTTACTTTGCGCTACACCTCCGAAGTACACTGTTTCATTAGCGTAGTCGAATTGGAGGATACCCTGAGTGTGGAGGTAGTCATTCTTATGAGAAACAAGTTCAATGAGGTCATCGTACAATTTCTCTTTCATTTCTCCAAGAGTTTTACGGAACACACCATCTGCATCATCAAAGTTATGGTAAACATAAGTTGTAAGTGCGTTTTCGTAAGGTTGCAAACCTTTTTCAGCGTACTCTTTAATTGTTTCTTCTGAGTAGGTGCTATTCAAACCATACTCTTTAGCAACTTTGTAAATACCTTTTGCGTAGTGACCTGCGCCACCTTTAGCACGGTATTCATCTTTCATTGCTTTAGAGAAGTTTGCTTTGACATACTCGTTAGCGATTTTGTTTGCAAATTCAAGGCTTGAGTTTGAAAGAACCACATCTGGCAAACCAAGTTGGTGGCGCATTTGGTTGATGAGGTCTGCGACAAAGTAATTCAGTTCGTCTGTGACTTCTTTAGGAAGATTGTTAATGTCGTAGCGAGTTTCATCTGCTTGGTCTTTGGCTGATGGTGTGTACTTGTTGAGGGTGCGGTTTTGGAGTTGGGAATTTACGATACGATCGTAAAGTTCATCAGACTTAGAGTCAAGATATTCCTCAGACAACTTATCCCCATTAGTACGGATTTCATGTTTAAAAGCAATTTTCTCTTTCACAGCCTTGATAAAGTCTGGTGCAAGAGTGATGGTTGCTTTAGTATCCTTTTGAAGTGCGTTGAGCATAGATACCGCTTGGTTATAAGTGGTATTTGCTTGATCTGCATTTGTTTTTGCAGTTTCTTTTTCTTGAGATTTTGCTTCAAGGGTTGCTTGAGCAGATTTAACAGTTTGTTCTGCTTGTTTGACTTGTGTAGCGTGGTCTTGGTTTTGTGCTTTAGCTTCATCAAGAACCTTTTGTGCATCTGCTTGAGCTTGTTTGCTTTCGCTCTCTTCTTTGATAGCATCTGCTTGCTTGTTTTTAGCATCTGCAAGACCTTCGCCATTGAGAGCCTTTTGTGCGTTTTCTACTTCTGCTTTAGCATCATTAACTGTGTTTTGTGCTTGAGTTACTGCTGCTTGTTTTGTGCCGACTGTTTTACCTTGAACAGCAACGTTACGGTCTGCATCATCTTTTTCAGTTTGCGCAGTTGATACCGCTTGTTCTTTGGTAGGAACGTTTGCTTTTGCAGTTTCTACTTTCTTCTCTGCAGTTTGAATCGCTTCAGGAGTCGCTTTATCAGCAGTCTTTTGAGCATCAGCTTGAGCTTGTTTCAAGTCAGCGACTTTCTTTTCTGCCTTATCAGACTTTTCATTCGCTTGATCCAAGACTTCTTTTGCTTTGTCAGATGCGTCTTGAGTTTGTTTAGCAGTAGCACCAAGTTCAGCAACGTCTTCCTTAGTAGGAGTTTTCACTTCCACTTTCTTAGGCGCTTCTTTCTCTACCAAAGCTGGTTCGGTTTTGGCAGTTGTAGGGATGTGTGTTTCAGTCGTGTCTGCTTGAGCAGTTCCGATTGTGCTGACAAGACTTGCAGTTGCGACTGCTGCGGTTGCGATAAGTTGTTTTTTCATATTAATCCTCATTAAATTTTTTTGTAATTTCATTATATCATAACAAATAACTTTTTGAAGTTATTTTATATAAAAACAACCCTTAAAAGTCTAAAAAATGTAATCGTTTGTATGTATCATGTAATTAGTGAGGTGCCACATGACAAATAACAAAACCAATCTTCAAGATTACATCTCTAAAAGAATCCGTCTATTACGTTTAGAAAGAGGATATACTCAAGAACAACTAGAAGAGATGGCTGATTTGGGTACTAATTATATCTACAAATTAGAAAATCTTTCAACTAACTTAAAAATTCAAACGCTAGAGAAAGTAATGGAAGCATTAGAAGTAGATTTAGATACATTCTTTGATATACAATTAAAAGAAGAAGATCCAAAAATTTCTCTACTTGTTGATGAATTAAAAGCTCTTCCAACCGAACAACGCTCCCGTGTCTTAGATGCTTTGATACTCATCCTCAAAGAAGTAAGATAAAAAATGTTCTACTTTTGTTCTACCTTTTATTTTTACATACGATTTAAAGAGTGCGGATCATTAACCTATCAAAACCTTCACCATTTGCGACAAAATAGGTTTGCTGATACTATTACATTTTTGATTATAACAATTATGATTTCTCTTTGCATTGTACAATTATAATAAAGAAAAATATCTCCCTACTCTAGTAAGGAGATTATTTATAACCTAAAAAACAATACATTCTCTAATATTTTAGAAAAAACGTATAAAGTCAAGCTTTAAAAAAATTTGGCTTTATACGTTTTTAGTTACGTACTGATAACTCCCTGAATTAAGTGATGAAGTTCAGTTTGAGTCAGAACTAGCTAAATAGTATTTTTTTGATTTATACTTACCTAATTGTTTTTCACTACGATTCTTTTGAGAAGTATCAAGTTTAATACTGCCACTTTTTCTATTGAAAACATAACTACCTCCTGTTTCAACAGTAGTTTCATAAGAAAGATATGATTCAAATACACCCTCAATCTCTTTTTGTCTTTTTTCATTCATTTTCATTAAAGATTGTTTATTTACCTCTTCCTTAAATAGCTCTATAAAAGCTTCCGCATTTATTTGTAACTCCTCGATATTTAAATAATTTGAGTTGACATGACCTTTGGCTTTATGTACTTCATCAATTAAATCTGAAAAATTTGTGATAACTTTTGAATTATCTTTAAAAAGTCGTTCAAGTGTGTTTAATACTGTATCAAATAAACCTAATTTATCTAGTGACAGAGTAATTTTTCTAACATCGTCTTCCTTGTTCTCAAAGAATTTTTTTAAATAATCTTCTCCAAAAGCTTGCATGTGTTCACTTAAACTAATTTTTGTAAATACATATTCAAATACATCACTATCAAAACCTTCTAATATAACATTAGCTAAATTTTTGCCATATTTTGTTTGATGGAGCTTAGGGATTTTTAATTTTGAATATGCAGAAACAAGCCCAATATATGATAAATTATCTTGATAGATAGTTTTAATTTGAGATAAATACCGTTTATATGAAGCTAAAGATACAAGGAATTTCCCGTTCAGTTCCTTTCTTTCATCGTTCTTTATCATAAGATACTTTTGTAAAAACTTTGTTGCAGAAACATTACTCTTCTGTTGTTGACTTTTAAAAATCAGTGGATAATATTTTAAGATGAAATCTATTTGCGCTTTTTTGTTTAGTTCATTAAAAGAAACCATGATTTTACTCCTTCTAAATAGGCTCAAAAATACTATAACACATCTAATAATAAATTACAACAAACAACAATTAAATAGGCTCAAAAAAATAAACAAAAAATCATTAAAACATTAAAATAAAAGCTCTTCCAGGCTCAAAAAATAAACTAAATTATGATACCTGTATTTGATGGAAATCGTAAAAATTTGCTTGAGTTAGTGTCAAAAGTGTAGTATGCTAGGTCTATAAAAGCTTTTATAAAAAAATAAATCGTCGACTCTAGATAAGACGATTAGAAAGAGGCTATATATGGCTTTACAACTAGGAGTTAGCGAACACTCAAAAAAATTCGCAGAAAGCATCGCACCCGAAGTAGAAGTCCCTTCCGTAGCAAGAGTAGTAGATTATTCTCAAGGTATCTTGAACGAAGGACAGGAAAATCAAAGAAGTTGGGCTAATTTGACAGCTGTAGATCTCAAACTTTACAAAAAGTTCGAAAGTATTGGTCAGACAGCTTTTTGCCCATCCTTTAAAATTAAGCTCAAAAACTATCGAGACGAAAACTTGGATGGTTTGACTAACGCTGACATCACAGTTAATAACTACGATGTAGCATTTGTCTTTGACAAACTCAAGCAGCCAATCGGTTTAGCACTAGTGGCTGAGCTTTCTAACATTTCTATTAAATAGAAAAGAGGTTTCATATGAAAAATTTCTTAAGAAAAATCATGGAATTAAAGTGGTATTATCAACTACTTATAGGTTCAGTAATCTTTGTTTTACTAGCACTACTTCTTAAGTTTCTGTTATGGATAGCTCCATTTATATTAGGTTCTTTGTTGCTCATGTGGCTGGTAACGGATGGAGAAATTTTCTCTCTAGCTTGGCATCGATACAAACAAACAAGTCAAACTGCTGTTAATCCTTTATTTGATAACTTCTATCACTGGCTAACTGAAGCAGGGGTAACAGAACTACCAATCTCTTCACTAAGTTACACACAAGGTGTCGAAGTTGCGGAACAAGGCATTTACTTTGTTCATATTGACAAAGAAATCTCTGACGAAGCTCTTGAATACTTTGCAACAAAAGCAAGACAAGTTGTAAAAACTATGTCAAACGATTCTACAGATTGCGTTGTAAGTCGCTATAAGCGTGATCCCTTTCTTGCGATCAAAGTTCGTTTAGTGTCAACTAATGACATGATTCTAATGCAAAAACCTCAAAGAGAAGAGGATTTCTAGCATGATAAAAAACGTTTTCGACGTCAACGTCAGGGGACACCCCTCCCCTGTCACTGTTGACATTAACCGATTTTTTGCATGGATTATAGCTGGCCCATCTGGTTCAGGAAAGTCTACTTTTTTGAGAAGACTTCTAGGCCTAATTTCATTTTATGATACAGATGCTGAAGCTTACTTTTTGGATTTTAAAGCAGATGAAGAAATGTTTCCAATGGTTGGCAACCATGTCGCAAGAGGCTTTCACTGTCTAGAACTTTTCGAAACAGTCTACCAACGTTTTGAAGCTAGACTTGATAAGCAAGAACAAAACTCGCATAATCTTTACCTAATTTTCGATGAGTGGCAGGCTTTCCTTGCTTATCTAGAACAAACAGATAAAAAGAAACATAAAGATGTTTTATCGAAAATGTTGATGATGAACAGCCTTGGTAGAAGTCTAGGTTTACGAATTATACTGTCTAGTCAACGTTTTTTAATGTCAGATTTGCCAGGGCGCTACAATTTTAATTGCGTCATATCCTTATCAACTAGCTTTCTGCTAGCAACAAACAACAGACAACTCCTTTTTCCTGATATGGAAAAGGATGAAGTTTCAGTAAAACCTAGAGGATATGGCTATTTCCAGCTAGAAGGGGAACCTGTTAAGATGTTTCGCACTATTCAAGTAAGAGACGAAGAACGGTTAAACCAGCGGATGCAAGAGCTATTTTCAAAATATAGCTAGCGCTTTTTCTGCTACACTTGTTTAGCGCGACACTGACCTTACCTAAGGGTTTCATCGGTATAGGTGTCGGCACGACATTACCAGCAGAAAAATGCCTATTCGCAAGGGCTTGAGGGGTGGAGATTTTTTAAGCGTAACGATGCCAACGGCTAGGAGTGAAGCGAAGAAAAATACTACCCCGTCCCTTGTTGAATTGGCAAGCGTTCTCGGTTCGATGGGGATTCATCGGGCAGGAGAGGTTAGGGTTTGGGGCGAAGCCCCAAGAGCATCTAAATTTAATTTTTAATTATTCCTAACGCGTGTTAGACTGGGCTTGTCAATAGTCTAACACTAAAATAATTAAAAAAATAATTAGAAATGGATATTTAATTATTATGACAAATAATACAAATAAAAAAGAAGCTATTTTAACATCAGTGCTATTAACGCAACAATTCTCAAATGGTTTCTGGAATGATGACTGGAATAAAGAACTACTTGAATCAGCGGATATTGAAAAAATTCTTGAGGAGATTGTTAGAAGAGTTAGTGAAGTGGCAACAGTTTCTGAAGCATATGCAATTAAGCATGACAAAGACACATCCGTAGTATTTAACAATGAACTTCAAGAAACAACTACTAAACTTGCCAAATCACACATTCATGCTTTACTCAAGTTTGATAAAGGCAAAGGTGCAACACTATCTACTTTAGCCGAAAAAATCGGATTAGCAGAACAGCATCTCGAAAAAGCGAAGTCTGGAAGGTATGGCTACGATAACTTATTAGCTTACTTAATTCATGCAAAAGATAAAGATAAGTATCAATATTCCCCTGACGAGGTATTCACCTTAGTAGGAAAAAAATATTTAGAAGTATATCACGAAAGGCAAGAGAGCTGGCTTAAAGGAAAAGCTAAAAAAGAGGTACAGAAAAGTTTTGAAGACATTGATTTCCTAATCGATAATATTTTGAACGAGAATATCACTAAAAATGACATACTTCTAGACAAGAAATATCACACGCCGTATACAGTACATAAAACTAGAATAAACGATGCTATTAAAACTGTTGGAGAAATTAAAGGTGCCAGAACAAAAGATGAACTGGAAAACGGAGAGTTCAAAAAGACTATCTTATTCATCTATGGTAATTCTGGACTTGGAAAGTCAAGGTTCGCAAAAGAATTAGCTAAAGATATCATTCAGTTGGCAAAACTAAACAACAAAAAATGGCAATCAATCACGACCGCAGGCACTAACATGTTTGATGAAGTAAACGGAGAAGAAATTCTACTACTTGATGATGTTCGAGGAGATAGCTTAACTGCTTCGGACTGGTTAAAAGTTCTGGATCCATATAATATTAGCCCAGTATCTGCACGTTATCAAAATAAAATAGGTGCTGCTAAGGTCATTATTATCACAAGTTCTAAACATCCTTTAGCTTTCTTCTACTATACCAAAGGAAATGCTTATGAAGATTTATCTCAATACGTTAGGAGAATTGAACATCTAGCAACGTTAAAAGGTACGAGTGAGAAGCCTATTTTTTACGAATCTCATCCTGTAAGAACTATGAACTATAAAAGAAGAATACCAGAGATCGGATATGATGTTTACTTGTCTTATGATTTCACACCTGGGAACGAAATGAAAAGCAAAGAAGAGCTTCTATCCATGTTAGTTTCAAAAGTTGGCCTTAACAATCAATGGGACATATGGGCATATGACAAAATAAAAACCCCATCCGAAACTTTGGCGAGCGAGGACGAGGTTGCAGATAATCAAGAAAAGTAAGTAGGGTATCTCTTGATACCTCTATTATACCATACATTGGAGGAACAGATGCAAGTAATTCTACCAGATGAACAAGTTCAACAAATTCAGTTCCTACTTGCTGAACTTATCAAAAAAGAAATTGAAAATAGATTGAACAATAGTAACCTTGAAAGTCCGTTTTTAAACAAACAGCAGGCTTGCGACTACTTGGGTATCTCAAACAATACTCTAGATAGTTGGATTCAACGAGGACTGCCTGCAATAAAAATAGGCAAGACTATACGATTTAATAAAGAAGCCATTAACTCATGGCTCTACTCACAAAACTAGAAATATCTATATTTTTGTTTTATAATAGTCATGATATTTTCTGGTTCGATACACAAGGAGAATATCATGACTATCAGTAAGACAAAAAACGGAACTTATCGCTTAAAAGTCTATATCCCAATTGAAGCACGAATGCCACTTGGTATTGTTAATAGCAATTATTACGATAAGAGATTCAAAACAAGAAAGGAGGCAAGACAAGCTGAGATAGACTTGCTTACCAAGTTAAATCAAATAGAAGATAATGAATTTACAGGACTTGCAAAAGGAGATATTCTTTTCTCAGACTTCTATAACAATATCTGGTGGGATTCTTATAAGGCAGGACAAACTACATCTACTTCTAAGCCACCAAGCAGATCGACAGTTGCAAATACCAAAACCTGTTTTGAAAAACATATACTACCACTTCTTGGAAACTATACGATACAGTTTCTAAACCAAAATAAGCAAGTTATCCTAAATCTAATGACATCTAAGGCTAATGAATATGCGAACTTCAAATCTTTACGTAGCTATGTGATTTCCATTTTTGATTGGGCAGAAGAACTTGAATATATAGAAGCTAATAAAGTTGCAAAAATATTAAGAAGAATAAAAGCTACTAAAAAGATTCAACTTGCAGAGTCAAAGAGAGAGGAAGATTTATATCTAAGTCATGAACAACTCCAAGAATGGTTCTCAGCATTTCAAGAGGATTTAAAGAATGATAAAATAACCCTTAAAGATTATGTCCTATTTTATCTTACTTTTTTCTTAGGCGATAGAAAATCTGAAACCTATGCTCTTCAATGGAAACATATCGATTTTTCAAAATCACAGATTCAGCTAATTCAGGCTTTAGATAGATATGGACAAGTAAAATCTACTAAGGGAAATAAGAAAACTATTTTCTCTATTTCTAATGACTTACTTCAGCTTCTTACTTCTTGGAAAGAGAAACAAAAATATGAACTAGCAAAGTTTGGTATCATCAGTAACCCAGAACAATTTGTTTTTACATATATCGACACAAGAGGAAACATCAACAAGCCTTTACATGCTGACTATCTAAACAATAAAATGAAAAGCATTAGAAAGCGACATAAAGAGCTGGCACATGCTACACCTCATAAACTGCGACATACAGGAGCAACACTTGCCAAACAAGCAGGAATGAGCTTAGAAGCTATTTCTGAAGCTCTAACACACAGTGACACAGGAACAACACAAATTTATGTCAATACTTCTAATGTAGTCCCTATGGCAGTCGGTGAATTTGCCTTAAAGTCTCTAAAACAATAAGGTGAAAATAAGGTAAACTTTGAGGTAAACTTTTCAAAAAAACACGAAAAAAGCACCCATAAGGTAAACTTTTGAGTGCTTTGAAACGTTGATATAATCGTATTGATTAACGTTTTGAGAATTGTG
>ERZ773051.2138-NODE-2138-length-10009-cov-3.515170_pt1 | contig 10009 bp, 9 predicted proteins | sample MGYA00580631_ERZ773051 | MGnify/ENA primary metagenome ERZ773051 (study PRJEB29015, sample SAMEA2738137) | human oral metagenome | biome: human oral; feature: human-associated habitat; material: saliva | place: China | collected 2204 ...
TCAATCTCTTTAGGTAAAAATAACTCTGGATGTTTCTCTTGAAAACTTAATGGCAATTCTTCAAAATACTCTATTCCATCTTCTTTTATTCCTCTATATATTGATTGTTCAATTATTTCTCTTATACTCTTTACCGAAATTTCATCTTTTGTTGATATTATTCTTATATTATCTAAACATTTACCATAATCAGCACATAATTTTAAAAATTCTTCTTGTCCTAATTTTTCTGAAAGATATTGAGCTATATTTACAGTATTTGGAATTCCTCCAATTACATTTCCATCTTTATCTTTTTGTAGTAAAGCAAATCCAGCAGTCATATTTTGTGGAAACGCTCTGCTCAAATCTTTTCCTTGTAATAATTGAATAAGCTCTGGGTTTTTTCTTACCATCTCTGCTGTCATGTGTCTTGTATAAAAAGCTCTTTTAATATTGTTTGGAAGCTCTCCATCTAAAAATATATCTTGATATTCTTCTCTAAATTTTCCTTGTATAAAATCATAATCTTCATAATAATATCCAGTTAACATGCCTCTTTCTTCTCTTGCATGTAATAAAATTTCATACATTCTATATCTAAATTGTTCATATGTAAGTTGTTCATCACCTTCTAATTTTGGAGCTCTTCTTTCTGCTTCTGTTAACATAGTCAAATAAATATCATTTTCCCCCAGCTGATGAGAAAACATTCCACTTGTTTCTTCATCTAAAGTAATAATATTGTCAATTCCATATTTCTCTATAAATTCTTTTTTTACATCTTGAAATCTTCCCATATTAATTAAATCTAAAGGTCTTTTTTCAAGCATTTCTTTTACTTGATGTAAATCATTATAAGTTTCGGATAATTCAGATAAGTCTTTTATTCCATACTCTAAAAGTTGCTTTACATCATAGCTATCTAAAAATCTTTTGCTATCTCTATCAACTAATTTCTTTATATCTTTTAATTTTATTCCATTTAAACTAGCTATTTCCTCTATATTAGTTAATTTTTGATCTTTAAATAAATATTTTATGTCTAAACCAGATTCTATGATTTTATCAATTCCATATTTTTTTATAAATTTTCTTGTAGTAGGAGTTGCCGGTAAATATTCCATAGGAATAAAATCTAAAATCATTTTAAATTCATCCCAATTTTGAACTTGCTCAAAACCATTCCTAGTAATATAAGTTGTAAGTGCAGTACTCATTATCTCTTTTCTTTGTTCTTCTGTTATCGGTCCAGTAGGAACTTCAATGGTTTGCATCGCAGTATAATCATTTAATAATCTATCAATTATTGGCTTATAATTTACAAATAATTGATATATGTCATCTCCATATAGATTTACAATTTTCATTCCATCACTATCATAATCTCTAAAAGAATGTGCAATAACTTTTCCTTCAAAATATTTTAAATTTTCACTAAATTCTTTAATTGATAGATGATGTTCATAATAATGTTCTCTCAAACTTGCAGGTGATTCTTCACTTAAAAATAAATCCGGATTCATTTTTCTAAATTTGTCTCCTAACTGATTTTGAGTATAATAGAATCTATTATTAGCTTCATCATTTGGATATCCTATTATTTTTTCTCTTGCAAATTTATATAACACAGTCATAATTTCTTCCGCTGTTTTTAACTGTGAATTTGAATTAATTAATTTTTCAGAAACATATTTTGTTGTATCAACGAATTGCGCATCTAATTTGCAAAATTCCTCTTTACCAATTGCTTTATAAATTTTTCTTAATCCAGGTTCAACGTTTTTTTCTTCTATTTTATTAACTAATTCTAGGTTGTTCTTAATATCCGTTAATGTTAATTCTCCTTTGTAAAATCTATCAGCAACCTCCTCTGATATATCTTTACTTAAAAATCTATCTTCATTTTTTTTTCTAAATTCTTCATCGAACATATCAGGATAATAATATTTATTGAAATCAAAATTTTTAATTTTACAGCTTTGAAAATTTTGAAAAGTTTTGTATGTATTATATTCAACAATGGAAAAATCTATATTAGCATTAGTTTTTGAAAAATCTATTGGAATATCTTCACTTGAATATAAATACATTCCCCTCCATTCTTCAAAATCTATATCACTCAAATCATGTTTTGATAATATTTCTATAATTTCCTTATATCTCGTTAAAAATTTTTGTTCTTCTTCTTCAGAAATAATTTCTCCACTTTTTTCTGCCTTATTATAATTTTCTAAATATTCTATTATTTCTTTCTTTAAGTTTCTAAAAACTTGTAAATCTAACTTTTCCATAATATGTCCCTTTACATATGTTCTATATAAAATACTATATCATAAATCGAAGACATTTCTTTTATATTTTTATTACATTTTAACGTAAGATGATTGCAAAAAATAAGGAGATTTATTACATCTCCTTATTAATAATTTCTATTTATCAATTTATCCTTGTTGCAAACTTAAATTATTTATATTTTTCAAACTTTTCTGTTAATACTAAACTTAAATCAAGTTTTTGTGTAATGTTATTTGCTTTTGCTCCGGTTTCGCTAAATTGCCAAGCTATCACTTTACTCATTGCTTGTAAATTGTTTGCTATTTCTTGTTCTTTATATTTTGATAACCATTCTGTTGGAATTTTATTTTCTTCAGTATAATATGCTACCCAGAATTTTTGATTTAATTTTATTAAATTTGCATTCATTTTCTTTGCGTTTGCGTATATTAATGTTTCAATTCCTGATGAGTTTAATTTAGTTGTTATATTTGTTATTATTTCGCCACGCTTTGGCCATAATGCGTCTGTTCTACTTTTTCCTGATTGATATTCTAAATCTATTACAAATGGTAATTTATTCATTGATGTTTTATTTTGTTTTATAAATTCTAATATGATATTTGCTTCTTCTTCCGCTTCTGCTTGATTTATTGCTTCATCTATAAAATAAAATCCATATGGTATTTTTAGATATTCACATGCGTCTCTGAACATTTTAAAGTTATTATCATAGTATATTTTTCCTTCGGTATACCCTCTTCCACCTGCTCTTATATATACATATCTTATGTTATTTTTTATAATAAATAATTCATATTCTCCCTGTGTTTTAAATCGTCCAGATGTATAGTCAAATGATGAAACATCACTCATTAAAGAATACTGTGTGTTTTCGGTTTTATCAAAAAAGAATACTTTATCTTCTGGAACTAATCCAACACTTAATTTGTATTTTACTTTAAAATATTTTTTGTTATTTTTTGTTATTGTTTTTAATATATAAACATTTTCGCCTTCTTGTAATTTTTTTGTTTTATACATTGATCTTATAAACTCTGTGTTATTTTCTGTTATTACACCTGGTGTTGCCTTTTTGGTACTTGTTAATGCTTGGCTTATAGTTCCAAATAAATAAATTAGTCCTAATAATGTTGCGAAAAATATGATTATTGTTACTATTAATTTTTTCTTATTGATTTTTATCATTTGCTCCTCAATTTTATTTTATTTTTGCTTTTGTTTTAATTTCGTTATATATTTCTTTTATTGTATCTGGTGCTTTATAATCTTTTTCATCTAATACTTCCCTATGTAGTTTTTCAACATCATCTACTAATTTTAGTGGTATGACATAATAATCTAGCCCACCTTTTGTACCTTTATAATAATCTTTTAAATCAAGACCTTTACTTGTTACATTATATGGGAATCCAAATGTTGAATTGAATTTAAATTCTGTAAATTTTGGTAACATTTCTTTTATTTGTTCTTTTGTTATATTCGTTTTTACTTTTGGCAAAATAGTGTTTGTTATATCATCTATTTCTTTTAAATTCTTTGTTTTTAATTTTGCAAATACTTTTTCTAGAACTGTTCTCATTCTTTCTGTTCTTTTATAATCGCCACCTGCTGTATATCTTATTCTACCATAAGCTAATGCTTGAACACCGTTTAACTGTTGTATTCCTGTTGATGTTAATGGTTTTGCTGAAGCTCCAATTACTCTATTATTTTCTTTTATTGGTGCATTTATTACTTTTAATTCATCTGGTGTAATATTTATACTTACCCCTCCAACTTTGTCTACCATTGATGCTACTGTTTCGAAGTCTATCATAATATATTCAGTTATATTTAAATCAAAATTTTGATTTATTGTTTTTAATGTGTTTTCTACTCCACCATAAAATGCATGATTTATTTTATCGTATTTTTCTTCACCTTTTAGTGTCATTTTTGTAAATGTATCACGATATATTGAAAATAAATTCATTTTATTTGTTTCTGTATCAATACTTAATATCATTATACAATCTGTTCTTGCAAAATCATTATAATCATCATATCTTGAATCTGTTCCTAATATTGCTATATTTCTAAATTTTGACTTTTTTTGTTCTTCTGAAATACCTAAATCTGTTTTATTTATTTCTTGATAGTCAATCTTATCTATTTTTGAATTGATTTTATTTACTATAAATATACCTATTATTCCTACTATTATTAAAAGTAGAACTAGTATTATTAATGTAATGATTAATCCTTTTCTTTTTTTCATCTTTATTCCCTCCAAAATCTTTATTATTATAGCACTTTTTGATGAAAATAAAAAGCAACAATTGCATATTTTTGCTAATTGCTGCTTTTTTGGTAATTTTGACATTAAATATCAAAAACGATTGATTTAACTCTTGTCATACTTTCAATGCTATATTTTATTCCTTGTACTCCTGCTCCTGATCCTTTTACTCCTAGGAATGCAAAGTTATCTGGTCCTCTTTGTGTTTTATTGTTAATTTGTACTGTACCTACTTCTAATTCTTTTGCAATTTTAAATGCTTTTGCAAAATCTTTTGTAAATACTGCTGATTGTAAACCATATTCTGATTTATTACAAATTTCTATTGCTTCTTCAACTGATTTTATTCTGATGATTGGTAATACTGGTCCAAATGGCTCTTCCCATGCTAATTTCATATCCAATGTTACATTATCAAATAGTACTGGATAAATTAAATTACCTTCTCTTTTGATTTCTGTTAATGCCTTTGCTCCTTTGTTTGATGCATCTTTTATCAATTCTTCGACTTTATCTGCTGCTTTTGTGTCTATTAGTGGTGTGATTGTTGCATTGTCAAATGGCAATCCTACTGTTAATTTTTTTGTTCCTTCTTGTAATAAACTTGCTAATTTGTCTGCAACACTTTCCATTACTAATACTCTTTTTATTGCTGTACATCTTTGTCCTGAATAGCTGAATGCTCCTCCAATAATATCTTTTGCTGCTTTTTCTAAATCTGCATCTTCTAATACTACTGCTGCATCTTTTCCACCTAATTCTAATAAAATTGGCTTCATTCCTGCTAATTTTCCAATTCTTTGTCCAACTTCTGTACTTCCTGTAAAGTTAATAAAGTTAACTTCTGGATGTTCAATTAAATAATCTCCAATTACTGAGCCTTTGCCTGTTACTGTATTTAATACACCTGCTGGAATTCCTGCATCTGCAAATGCTTTTGCTAATTCTAGACCACTCATCGCTCCTTGTGTTGCTGGTTTGAATACTACTGTGTTTCCTGCTATTAAAGCTGGTGCAATTTTTGAACCTGATAAATTTACTGGATAATTGAATGGCGCGATTGCTAGTACTACTCCTACTGGCTCTCTTTCAATTATTGAGTATTTGTTTTTACTTGCTGCTTCAAATCCTCCACCATTTGTTATTTCACCTGCTATTCTAAGTCCTTCTTCTATTGTGTATCTTATTAATTCTGCTGTTCTTACAACTTCACTTAATGCTGATTTATATTCTTTACATACTTCTTCTGCAACGACTTTTGCTATTTCTTCTTTTCTTTCTTCTATTAAGTCTGCTGCTTTATATAAGTATTTTGCTCTTTCTACTGGTGCTAATTCCTTCCATGCTTTCAAAGCTGCTCTTGCTGATTTCATAGCTTCATCAACTTCTTCTCTTGACATTGCTGGAACTGTTCCTAATAATCTATTATCTATTGGTGAATATGTTTCTATTTCATTGCTTGATTCTTTCCATTCACCATTTACTAAATTTTTATATTTCAAAATTATTTCCTCCTTTTTTCTCAATGTCGAAATTATATCACTGATTTTTTTTTAGTGCAAAAGACTGACCTATTATTATAAATATTATATTGACTTGTTTTTTTATATAATGTATAATGTTCTTAGTTTTATATGGCTCTTTGGTCAAGCGGCTAAGACGCAGCCCTCTCAAGGCTGAATCATGGGTTCGATTCCCGTAAGAGTCACCAGTTTAAGTTCCAATTATGTTGGAACTTTTTTGTTTTTCCTTTGTTTTTTACTATATCTATGATATAATTTATGGTGATAAATTTAAAAATAAAAAAGGAGGAAAGAAAATGATTAGTTTCAATCTTCCGCCCCTAGCTTTACTTGGGCGGATAATGTTATTAATACTTACGGCATGGTTTTACATACTATTTGTATTGATGACTGCGAGGTCTTCAAGAAGTGCTCTGAAGTTTCTGCTTCAGATGTTCTTGCCTGTTATTGCAGCAATTCTTAATAGATGGTTTGGGATTGTTCCTACCATTCTAATTTGGATTGCATACATTCTTCTTTCTCTACCGATTAGAGAAGAAGAACCGGAACTAAAGTTTATAGGGATGATTTTCTTTTGGTTGTCCCTGATACCGATAAGCATTCTTCTTAAGATGCTTTCTGCAATTTAAAGGAGGTTCCTATGAGCGCTATATTTCTGATGCTGCTAGTAGCAGCGTATTTGGGTTCTACCCTGCTGCTATACAATGGTAATGACGATGAAAATCCATTTTTCATTGTTCACTTTTTAGGCATTGCATTAGGTGCGAGCTTGGCTTCTCCTAAGGTGCCTTTATGGCTAACTTTTTTAGGAGCAGGATTGGCAATTGCTGCAATACTACTATATAGGAATTTCAAACTACTGTTGTTCCTTTTCCAGGGATTGCTCTTTTGGGCATTTATAACACTTGTTGTAATAGATGTCCGCGCACATGGTCATGCCATTGCGACAGCAACACTTTCTCTGATAGGAATCACATTTGCAGCTATTTTAGCCCTAAGATTCAGGAATGTTATTTCTTGGATCGGATTGGTGATATCTGCTATTATGATACTACTCTTTGCCTTTGGTGGCGAATTCTTTGCCGCTTTTGCACTGGATGTAGTGTTATTCATAACAATGATATTCCTGATGTAAAGCTTAACACCCTCGAAGTTAATAATTCGAGGGTGTTTTCTTATTTTTCTAATAATATTTTATTTACAATTGATTCTGCATCTAATTTATAATATTTTAATAAATCTGCTGGTGTTCCTGATCTTCCAAATTCATTTTCCATTCCAAATCTGGTTAATTGATGTGGGTATTTGTCACAAAGAACTTCTGCGATTGCTGTTCCCAATCCTCCTGTTATGCTATGGTTTTCTAATGAATATAATTTATTTGTTTCTTGTGCACATTTTATAATTAATTCTTCATCTATTGGTTTTATTGTATGGATGTCTACGACCCTTGCGTCATAGTTTGCTTTCTTCAATAATTTTTGTGCTTTTAAAGCTTCTGATAATAAATCTCCTGTTGCAAATATTGTTGCATCAGTTCCCTTTCCTATTTGAATGCCTTTTCCTATTTCAAAATTATCTTCTGTTAAGCCTTCATATATTACAGGTGTTTTCATTCTTGATAGTCTAACATATGCTGGTCCTTCATATTCTGCTAATTTCTTTATTAAGATTTTAGCTTGTATGTCATCAGATGGAGAGATTACTAACATGTTTGGCATTGCTCTCATTAAATTTATGTCTTCTAACATTTGATGTGTTGCTCCATCTTCACCAACTGTTATTCCTGCATGTGTTCCAATAATTTTTACATTCAAATTTGGGTATGAGATACTGCAACGTATTTGATCATAAACTCTGCCTGTTGCAAATGCTGCAAATGTTGCTACAAATGGCTTTTTGCCACACGTTGCCATTCCTGCTGCTGTTCCGATCATGTCTGCTTCTGAGATTCCTAATTCAAAGAATCTATTTGGATATTTTTCTTTAAACATATCTGTTTTGGTTGATGATGATAAATCAGCATCTAAAACTACTATATCTTCATCTTCGATTTCTGCTATCGCTTTTCCAAAGCTTTCTCTTGTTGCTATTTTATTATTAAAGTCTATCTTTTTTCTCATAGATTTCCTCCTTATCTTTTGTTATACTTCACGATTCGTAATTTTTTCTTGTATTTTTTCTGCTTCTTGTTTCAATTCTTGCATTGCAATTTTGTATTCTTCGTCATTTGGTGCTTTTCCGTGCCAGTCAATTTGATTTTCCATAAAAGATACACCTTTTCCTTTTATGGTTTTACATATTATTGCTGTTGGCTTTCCTTTTGTCATTTCTGCAATTGTTAATGCTCTAATTATTGATTCAATATTATGTCCGTCTATTACTACTGTTTGAAATCCAAATGCTCTAAATTTTTGCTCTATATCATTTTGATTTATTCCTTTTACATTCATTGTTGTATCTGTTAGCTGTAATTCATTTGCATCAATTATTACGCATAAATTGTCTAATTGATATTTTTCAGCAGTCATTGCTGCTTCCCAAACTTGTCCTTCTTGTAATTCGCCATCACCTAAAATACAATATACTCTATATCCTCTTGAGTCTAATTTTGATGATAGTGCCATTCCATTTGCTACTGATAAACCTTGTCCCAATGACCCTGTTGTCATATCTACTCCTGGAACTTTATTCATATCTGGATGTCCTTGTAGATTGCTATCAATATTTCTAAATGTTTTTAATTCTTCTTTATCTATGTATCCTTTTTCTGCAAGTACTGCATATAGAGCTGCTGATGCATGACCTTTTGATAACACTAATCTGTCTCTATCTGGTGAATCTGGACTTTTTGCGTCTATGTTCATTTCGTTAAAATATAGTACTGTTAAAATATCTGCGATTGAAAATGCTCCACCTATATGTCCTGATTTTGCATTATAAACTTCTTCAAGAATATCAATTCTTACATTATTTGCTATTTTCTCCAATGCTAATGTTTCTGTTATTTTCAAAATATTTTCTCCTTCGTATATTAATATTATTTAAATTATACTATAGGTTTTTTGCTTTTACAATTTTAAATTAATGTCTTTTTTGTAAAATAAAAAAAGATTTAGTATTAATTTTTACCAAATCTTTTTATTGTATAGCATATATGTTTGTCATTTTTTCATCAAATTCTTTTATTTTAGGAGTTTTTTTCTCGTTTTCAATATAAAAAATTAAATCAAAATCTTCTTTTTTTCTTAATTTATATATTTGCTTTTCTAATAAATTATATTTTTTCATTTTTTCTTGTTTATTCTGCCAAAAAATGAATAATTTCATTTCTTCTTTTTCAAAAGTAGTTTTCAATTATGATTTCCTCTTTTCATATTTTCATCTTTTGTAAATTCTTGGCGAGCTATTAATTCCCAGTCTTCTTCTGAAAAATCAGGGAATTTTGTATCCGCTGCTACTACCGTATCAACTTCAGTAATAAACATTTCGTCGCATCGATTTAGGTACTGATTGTAAATTGTTCCTCCACCAAATATGAATACTTTTTCTGTTTCTATCTTATCAAAAACCCTATCATCACTATATATCTCAATATTGTTATAGTCTTTAGTATATTGTTTTACAGAATCAACATTTCTTGTTAGTACCCTATTAATCCTATTAGGAAGTGGTCGTCCGATGCTTTCTAAGGTTTTTCTACCCATTATTATAGTTTGCCCCGTAGTAAGTTCTTTTACTCGTAACATATCATTTTTTAAACGCCAAGGAATGGTATTCTCATTTCCTATAGATTTGTTCTTATCATAAGCTACTATTAATGATAACATAGTTGTACCTCCTAAACTGCAATAGGTGCCTTAATAAACGGATGTGATTCATAGTTTACAAGTTCTACATCCGAGATTTTCAAGTCAAAAATACTTTG
>ERZ773051.2143-NODE-2143-length-10003-cov-2.124146_pt1 | contig 10003 bp, 8 predicted proteins | sample MGYA00580631_ERZ773051 | MGnify/ENA primary metagenome ERZ773051 (study PRJEB29015, sample SAMEA2738137) | human oral metagenome | biome: human oral; feature: human-associated habitat; material: saliva | place: China | collected 2204 ...
GGTCTCAAGATCGATTGCCGCCTGTGAGGGCGCTCTCTTGGTGGTAGATGCAACCCAGGGCATTCAGGCCCAAACCATCTCCAATCTATACATGGCGATAGAGAATGACCTGACCATTATCCCTATCATCAATAAGTGTGACCTAGCGAGTGCCACTCCCGAAGAGGTAGAAGATCAGATTGTAGACTTACTTGGAGAATCTGCCGAAAACATCATACGAGCAAGCGGCAAGACCGGCATGGGAGTTGAGGAGATTCTCCATGCCATTGTAGAGCAAGTCCCCCCTCCAAAGGGAGACCCAGAAGCTCCCCTTCAGTGCCTCGTTTTCGACTCTGTTTTCAATCCTTTCCGAGGAATTATCGCGTACTACAAGGTGGTCAATGGCTCTATCAAGACGGGAGATAAGGTGAAATTTATCGCCACAGGTATGGAGTATGAGGCCGACGAAGTAGGCGTACTCAAATTGGAGATGGCTCCTCGCAAAGAGGTAAAAACAGGCGATGTTGGCTACATTATATCAGGGATAAAAACAAGTAAAGAGGTACGAGTGGGCGATACCATCACCCACATTGCACGCCCCGCACTAGAGGCTATTGAGGGTTTCGAAGAGGTGAAACCAATGGTATTTGCCGGAGTATATCCTATCGAAACAGAGGATTTTGAAAATCTTCGTACCTCTCTTGAGAAATTGCAACTCAATGACGCCTCCCTTACATTTACCCCTGAGAGCTCGGTAGCATTAGGTTTTGGATTTCGGTGCGGCTTCCTAGGTCTGCTCCATATGGAGATTGTACAGGATAGGCTTGACCGAGAGTTCGGCATGAACGTAATAACCACAGTCCCCAACGTTTCTTACCAAGTGTACGACAAGAAGGGGGCAATGAGCGAAGTGCACAACCCTTCCGGCCTGCCGGATCCTACCCTAATTGATCATATCGACGAGCCCTATATCCGCGCTACCATCATCACTCAGGCTGCCTACATTGGCCCCATCATATCCCTCTGTATGGATAAGCGAGGCATTCTCGTCAAACAGGAATTTATATCTGGGAATCGCGTGGAAGTACTCTTTGATATGCCCCTAGGAGAGATCGTTATCGACTTCTACGACAAACTAAAAAGTATCTCTAGAGGATATGCCTCTTTTGACTATCATATCAGCGACTTCCGCCCATCCAAACTCGTTAAGTTGGATATATTACTAAACGGAGAACCCGTTGATGCCCTCTCTACCCTAACCCACATAGACAACAGTGTATCCTTCGGGCGCAGGATGTGCGAAAAGCTCAAAGAACTTATCCCTCGTCAGCAATTCGATATCGCCATACAAGCAGCTATCGGAGCAAAAATCATTGCACGAGAGACGATCAAAGCCGTACGTAAGGACGTAACCGCCAAGTGTTATGGGGGGGACATCTCGCGTAAGAGAAAACTTCTAGAAAAGCAAAAAGAGGGAAAGAAACGAATGAAACAGATTGGTACAGTAGAGGTGCCTCAGAAAGCATTCCTTGCTGTACTCAAACTCGACTAGACCTATAGAAACATAAGGTCGGAGGATCAGATATGGCAAAAAACGACACAAAGGGAAAAAAGAGTAAGGCATCTTCGAGCCAAAGTGCAGTAACAGCACTAGATGGGCATATACCCCCTCAAGCAGTAGAGCTGGAGCGCGCTGTGCTGGGAGCAATACTACTTCAACCCGGAGTTATGGGCGATGTAGCAACGATTCTTAAGCCGGAGAGCTTTTATGTAAGAGCACACGAAACTATTTTCAGGGTGATCTGGGAGCTTGAAGCGAATCAGAAGCCTATTGACATGCTCACCGTCACAGAGGAGCTTCGTCGTACAGATCAACTCGAAGAGGTAGGTGGAGCCGCCTACATTGCCAACCTTACAACAAGTGTAGGAGCCACTGCCAACGTACTCTATCATGCCCATATCGTTGCCGGCAAATCCACAAGCCGCAATTTGATTTCCTTTGCCTCCGAAGTTCTTACCAAAGCGTACGAAGATTCTATTGAGTCTGAAGTACAGATGCAAGAGGCTGAAGCGGCTCTTTTTGAACTCTCAAAACAGAATATCCAGCAAGACATTCGCCGAGCCGATTCGCTCCTAGAGGAGACCATATCGGAGATACAAGAGGCCAGAAATATAGGAGATGGTATTAGTGGTATATCCTCCGGTTTCCCTGCGATAGATAAGATGACCGCAGGGTGGCAAAAGTCCGATCTCATTATCATTGCAGCACGTCCTGCCATGGGTAAGACAGCTTTTGTCTTGTCAATGGCCAAGAATATGGCTATCGACCTAGGTATACCGGTAGCTATATTCAACCTCGAAATGAGTGCGAAACAGCTTATAAAGCGTCTCATCAGCAACGTATGCGAGATACCGGGGGAGAAGCTAAAGAATGGTCAGATGGAAGCCTATGAATGGACGCAACTTAGCACCAAGCTACGAGATATTCAAGATAAACCTCTCTATATAGATGACACTCCGAGCCTCTCTGTTTTCGAGTTTCGTACCAAAGCTCGCAGGTTAGTACGGGAGCAACATGTAGAGCTTATTATCATAGACTACTTACAGCTGATGAATGCCCAAGGTATGAGCTTTGGCAATCGTGAGCAAGAAGTAAGTACTATATCTCGCTCTCTCAAGATCCTAGCCAAGGAGCTAAACATTCCCATTATAGCCCTCTCTCAGCTCAACCGAACCCTAGAAACACGACAAGGGGACTCCAATAGTAAGAGACCTCAGCTCTCAGACCTTCGTGAGTCAGGTGCTATCGAGCAGGATGCCGACATCGTATGCTTCATCCATCGCCCTGAGTACTACAAGATCTACAGTGATCCTGAGACAGGGGAAGACCTGCGAGGTGTCGGTGAGTTCATCATCGCTAAGCACCGTAATGGTCCTGTCGGGGATGTGCGCCTGGCCTTCAAAGCTGACTATGCTCGCTTTGCTCCGAAGGGCGAACTCTCCCAGCTGGGGGCTGATGAGAAGCATGCTCGTGGTGGACGCCTCGGTAGAGGTGCCCGTGGAGCCGATGCTTCGGCTGATCCCCTTGCACCTTCAGATACAGGGTTTGATGCAGGCTTTGACCCTATGAGCGGGCCGCTCCCATCCAATGAAACCCCATTTTAATTAGCCCTCTATTCTCCGATACACAATGGAATTTCTCCAGCCAGACTATCGTCTTCGTGTAGCTAAACTCCAGTCACTCCTTCAGCGTCAGGGTATTGAGGCCCTTGTTGTGATCTCTAATGTCAACCTCCTCTACGTCTGTGGAGAGGTATTCGCTGGTCTTGCTTTCATCCCTCGTGAGGGAGAAGCACAGTTCTTTATCCGCCGTCCACAGCTTCATCCCGAGAGTGCCACGGTACACTATGTACGCAAGATCGAGCAGATCACGGAGCATATAGACACTGCTGCTCTCCGTTCGGTGGCTTTAGAACTCGATGAGCAGAGCTACTCTGATATCCAGCGACAGCGTAAGCTCTTCCCTAAGGCTGAGCTACATAATGCGACGGCACTCCTTCGTGAGGCTCGCATGGTGAAGACTCCACTTGAGCTGGAGCAAATCCGTGAGGGAGCGCGTCATCATATCGCTACCTATGCTACGATCCCTTCTCTCTACCGAGATGGGATGACCGACCGTGACCTGCAGATCGAGATTGAGGAGTTGGCGAAGACGCATGATGTGATGCCGCTGGGGCTGTCCCGGGATCGAGATCGAGCGGGAGATGCGTCGTAGAGGATCTATTGGTATCTTTCGCTGCTTCGGCTCAGCGATGGAGATCTATATGGGGAGCCTGCTTACAGGTGATAATGCAGGCGCTCCTTCCCCCTATGACTTCGCTCTCGGTGGAGCAGGTAGTCAGGCACTCCCCTTAGGCTCTAATGGTACTCCCCTTCGCGAGGGGCAAGCCGTGATGGTCGATATGGCTGGAAACTACGGGGTCTACTGCACCGACATGACACGTACCTATTCTATTGGCCGCCTATCAGATGAGGCCTACCGCTTACACGAGCTCAGCCTTGAGATCCATCGTCAGGTGATGCAGAAGGCAACCCCTGGAACGTCGTGTGCCGATCTCTACAATGAGAGTCTGCGCATGGTAGAGGAAGCTGGTGCGGGGCCCTACTTTATGGGGACAGAGCTACAAGCGCAGTTCGTTGGTCATGGCTTGGGCCTACAGATCAATGAGCTCCCCGTACTGATGGGGCGCAGTAAGGATACCTTGCAACCAGGTATGATCATCGCCTTTGAGCCCAAGTTTGTCCTCCCCCATATTGGAGCTGTTGGCATAGAGAATACCTATCTTGTTACAGAGACGGGTATAGAGAACCTCACACCTGCTCCTGAGGAAATCATTGATTTGACACAGCGATAGACCTCCCCGATGACGCACATGAAACGCACTGCCCTCTACGCAGGATCCTTTGATCCCTTTACCCGTGGTCACGCCGACATCGTGGCACGTGGCCTATGTCTCTTTGATGAAGTCATCGTGGGGATCGGGACTAACGATGCGAAGCGCAACCTCTTCTCTGCAGAGGAGCGCCTGCTGCAGATCTCTCGTTACTATGCAGATGAGCCTCGTGTGCGCGTCTTGACTTACACAGGACTAACCGTATCTCTGGCTCAGGAGCTTCAGGTCGGGGCGCTACTTAGAGGTGTACGTAGTAGTACGGATATGGAGTACGAGCGTACGCTGGCAGACCTCAATCGTCACATTGCCGATATGGAGACGGTACTTCTCCCAGCCTCCCAGCGCTTCACACACATCAGCTCAACTGTTGTACGCGAGCTCCTACACTATGGAGGGGATGTGTCAGCCTTCCTGCCCGTAGGCTTCTCACTTGATGTCTCACCCATGGTATAGCAACTATGTCGGACTGGAAGAATCGCTTGGGGGTGCTCTACAGCACCAACCCAGACTTTGAATACACAACAGCCGAGGTGGCTGAACCTGAGACGCTACCAGCCGCTGAGCAGCGCCTTCGTCTCTCGCTCTCAAAGAAGCAGCGTGGCGGTAAGGAGGTGACGCTCATTACAGGCTTTATAGGTAGCTCAGCTGATCTTGAGGCCTTGGGTAAAACGCTGCGTCAGCGCTGTGGTGTCGGTGGATCAGCCAAGGATGGTGAGATCATCATCCAGGGAGATCAGCGCCAGAAGCTCCTCACGATCCTTCCTTCTCTGGGCTATACAAAGACGAAGTAACTAACACACTACACATACTACTACCTATGGACAACGGACTATTCACCCCACAAGACCTCGAAGAACTTGCAGCTCGTGGCATTACTCCTGAGGCGGCAGCTCATCAAGTAGAGGAGATCCGCAAGGGATTCCCTTATTTGGAGATCTTGGCATCAGCCTCACTTGAGCAGGGTATCCTGCGCGTAGAGACCAGTGAAGAAGCTGGCTATATGGATCTCTGGGAAGAGTATCTTCTCTCAGGCAAAGCTTCGGTCTACAAGATGGTGCCTGCATCAGGAGCTGCTTCACGCATGTTCAAAATGCTCTATAACTTCCTCGAAGCCCCTTATACAGTTCCTGAGAAGCCTGAGGAAGAGCGCTTCTTTAACCACATCAATCAGTTTGCCTTCTATGAGCGCCTCAACGAAGCTTGTCTCCGTAATAACTGGAAGAGTATCCCTAAGCTCATCGCAGCTGGGGAGTATAAGGCTATTGTAGAGAACCTTCTACTTCCTAAGGGACTGGGTTATGGTAGCAAACCTAAGGCGCTACTTCTCTTCCATAACTATAAGGAAGCCCCGCGTACTTCGGCAGAGGAGCATCTCGTCGAAGGAGCGCTCTATGCCCGTGATCGTGAGGGTATGGTACGCCTGCACTTCACTGTTTCTCCCGAGCACCGCAAAGATTTTGAAGCTCTTGTTCACTCGCTCCAGCCTGTCTATGAGGATCTCTACGGTGTGCGCTATGATATCAGCTTCAGCGAACAGCTCCCTTCTACCGACACGTTGGCATTGACACCTGATGGAGAGCTCTTCCGTACGGATACAGGCCACCTACTCTTCCGCCCAGGTGGGCATGGTGCCTTGATCCATAACCTTGGGAAGCTCCCTACCGATGTGGTTTTCATCAAGAACATTGACAACGTGGTTCCCGACCCCTATAAGGGCACAACGATCATGTATAAGAAGTTCCTCGGAGGCGTACTCATCGCACTGAGACGACAGATCTTCAGCTACCTCACCCTCTTGGAAAAGGGCAAGCCCTCACACGCACAGATCGAGGAAATCCTCGGCTTCCTCGAGGGACAATTATCCATTACGGTGCCTGAAGATTTGGATAAGGAGGATAGTAGTACCATCAAATGGATCCAAGGTCGCCTCAATCGCCCCATACGCGTCTGCGGTATGGTGCGCAACCAAGGTGAGCCCGGTGGTGGCCCCTTCATCGTCCGTGAGCATGACGGCAGCAGTTCTCTGCAGATCCTTGAGAGCTCGCAGATCGATATGGAGGATGCTGGACAACGTGCCTTCTTTGAGGCTGGAGGATACTTCAACCCAGTAGACCTTGTCTGCTCTATACGTGACTATAAGGGCCAGCCCTTTGACTTGACGAAGTTTGTCAACCCTAAGACCGCCTTCATCTCGCATAAGAGCCTTAGCGGTCGCGAACTTCTGGCTCTTGAACTCCCTGGACTATGGAATGGAGCTATGCATGACTGGAACACCGCCTTTGTCGAAGTGCCTCTCGATACCTTCAATCCCGTGAAGGAAGTCAATGATCTTCTCCGTACGGAGCATCAGAATCCCGCCTAACCCTACCCTGTTTCTCACATAAACCTATAAGCGTATGTCTACAATCATCGAGCGCTTAGCGCTACTCCGCAAGGAGATGAAGGCAGCAGGTCTCTCGGCCTACATCATCCCTTCTTCAGACGCACACCTCAGCGAATACACGCCTGATCGTTTCAAGAGTCGTGCGTGGATCAGCGGCTTCAATGGCTCTGCTGGCACCGTCGTTGTGACCTTAGATAAGGCTGGTCTATGGACTGACTCCCGCTACTTCCTGCAGGCCGGCGAGCAGCTGAAGGACTCTTCTATCGAGCTTTTCAAGATGGGTGTCCCTGGTGTCCCCACTATCGAAGGCTTCCTCGCCGCTGAGCTTCCTGCTGGTGCAGTCGTCGGAGCTGATGGCGCATGCCTCTCCTTCGCTGAAGCCGATGACACTGAGCGTAAGCTTGCTGTCTACGGTATCGAGTATCGTCTCACGCAGGATCTTATCGAGCGTGTTTGGGCAGATCGTCCCGCTCTCCCCGATCATCCACTCTTCCTTCATCCCGAGGAATACTCAGGCGCAAGTGCCAAGGAACGCATCGAGGCAGTCCGTGGCAAGCTCCGCGCTCAGGGTGCCAATGCTACGATCATCACGATGATCGATGAGCTGGCGTGGGTCTTCAATGTACGAGGCAATGATGTTTCCTTCAATCCCGTAGCCGTAGGCTTTGGCTACATCGGCGAGAAGGAAGCTGTCATCTTCGTAGACCCGGCTAAGGTGCCAGAGGAAGTTCGCTCTTACCTCACAGCCAATGGTGTGACCCTTAAGGGCTACACGGAACTGGATAGCTTCATCGCAGCACTCCCCGCTGAAGTCCGCCTCTTGGTCGATACCAAGCGCATCACCTACCACATCTATTCTCTGATCCCAGCGCACTGCCGCAAGATCGAGGGAGTCTCAGCACTGACTCAGCTCAAGGCTATCAAGAACGAGACTGAGATCGCTTGCCTCCGTAAGGTCATGGCACGTGATGGCGCTTCTCTGACCCGCTTCTTCAAGTGGCTAGAGGAAGCTCTGGGACGTGGTGAAACATACACGGAGTATGAGCTGGGTATCCGCCTCAATGAGTTCCGTGCTAAGGATGATAAGTTCTACGGTGACAGCTTCGGCACGATCTGTGGTTACCTCGGCAACGGGGCTATCGTCCACTACAGCGCCCAGAAAGATACGGCTGCTACGGTACGTCCAGAGGGTGTACTCCTTCTTGATAGTGGCGGTCAGTATGTCGATGGGACTACGGATATCACGCGCACGGTAGCGCTCAGCGCTCCTTCGGAAGAGCTCCGTACGGACTACACGCTCGTCTTGAAGGGCCACATTCAGCTTGCTCTGGTGCAGTACCTCGAAGGGACGCGTGGTAGCCAGCTTGATATCCTCGCTCGCCATGCACTCTGGCAGCAGGGCTTGAACTACGGGCACGGTACGGGGCACGGTGTAGGATTCTTCCTCAACGTCCACGAAGGGCCACAGAACATCCGCATGGAAGTCAACCCCACGCCACTCGAACTCGGTATGATCACCAGCAACGAGCCAGGGCTCTACCGCTCGGGTAAGTATGGTATCCGCATCGAGAATCTCGTCATCACGGAGCTACGTGAAGAGACTGAGTTTGGTCGCTTCTTCGGCTTCGAGACGGTGACTCTGTGCTACCTTGACAATCAGCTTGTCCGTAAGGATCTCCTCACAGCAGAGGAAATTGCTTGGTACGATGCTTATCAGGAACGTGTCTATCAGACGATCGCTCCCCTACTTAGTAGCGACGAAGCAGCTTGGCTTCGCTCCAAGACGCTCCCTCTCTAAAGAAGAGCGCTAAATAGAAATCCCCCTAAGGTCGGTGAGACCTTAGGGGGATTTTCTTTTACTCTTAAGAGTTACCCTAAGAGCTTGTATGGGAGTTCGCTTAGAATACGAAACCTACCTTGAAGCCAGCCTTGACATCGGTAGCGAAGCCACCAGCAGAAGACGTTGACTTAGATTCGTTCGTCGTAGCCGTACCACCTGCAGGCGTTGTCGTAACAGAAGTCTTACCGGTAGAAGCATGGAGGAGCTCCAGACCAGCTTCTACGCCGAGGTAGACGTGAGGAGCGACGTAGTAGTCTGCACCGAGGAGGAGGTCACCACCGAAGACGAAGCGAGGAGCATTCTTTGAGATGGTAGTTGCTGCGCTGTTAACGCTCTTCGTAGAGCCCGTGGCAGAACCGAGGAAGAGCTCAGCACCGATATAGGGAGAGAGGCGATCCGTGCCACCGAAGTGGTGTTCGAGACCAAGGCCGAAGGTGAAGACGTTGCTCTTCGTGGTAGCTTCGGTTACAGGGTCAGTCTCCTTCTGCGTGCTGGATCTGTTGTTCAGACCCAGAGAAAGGCGCAGAGCGATGTTGTCCTGGAGGAAGTAGCGTCCCTTGATGAGACCAGCGTTGACACCAGCGTGTGAGCCGAGAGCTACGGGTGATTCAGTCTGGTTGAAAATCCCATTAGCAAAGAGAGAGAAGTCGGTCGTCACGCTCCCTGCGAGGGGCTTGAACTCCGACTGAGCCTGTGCGGAGACAAGCGCGGTAGCTGCGAGAGCTACAGTCATCAGAATCTTCTTCATTTTCAATAGTATTTATGCATTCCCCCACAAGTGTGATATCGAGGGGGTGTCGGCAAAGGTAGGCAAAAAGTATTACCTAAAAAACGTATAATATTTGCAGGAGAGCTCGTTACGCACTTGCTGCTGATTTGTATCCTCCTGCTATTGCTCCTAAAAGCTACCCGTATTGGTCGGTGATTTGACTAGTACTGCTTTCCTCATCGATGTATAGATGGAAGGTGCTTCGCAGGGACCTCCCTCAGCTATCTATCGGGAGTAGTACTATCCTCTACGGTAACTCTCACAGGACAACCGCATCAAAGTGTACGCATCTTGGTCGCACTCTTCCCTACTGAGTACTGCATCGCCACCAGAGAGTGTATGCGAAGCAGTAGTGAGTACAAAGCTGCAACAATGGTCGTTTGCCCCCAAAAAGCGATAGCCGTTTAACTACAGAGCAATAGTCGTTTGCCAATTGACTCTACTTCAATACGACTTGCAAATGGAGACTGTTGACTTAGAGTCCTGTCCTCTACTTAGGGGCTAAGGCATCGCACGCCCAGCTCCCCGATATACCTCTCCGAAGAGATACACAAGCCCTTCGCCTTATCGTGAGTATT
>ERZ773051.2146-NODE-2146-length-9988-cov-80.049834_pt1 | contig 9988 bp, 7 predicted proteins | sample MGYA00580631_ERZ773051 | MGnify/ENA primary metagenome ERZ773051 (study PRJEB29015, sample SAMEA2738137) | human oral metagenome | biome: human oral; feature: human-associated habitat; material: saliva | place: China | collected 2204 ...
GCGCTCCACGTGGGCGGCGCGGCCTGTGCGCTCGCGTGCGCCTGGTCGTCGTCTCACTCTCAGTCGCGCCACGTCGCCGTCGAGGTCGACCGTCTGTTGGCCGAACAGGTGCGCGAGCATTTCCCCATCCCCAAGGCCCCGCAGGTCAAGATCCGCGTGGGCGATGGCCGAGCGGTCCTCGACGGTGCGCGCGAGGGATCTTTCGACGTCATCGTGCGCGACGCCTTCGCGTCGGGCGTGACTCCCGATCATCTGCGCACGGTGGAGTGCGCAGATCGGGCCCGGCGCGCCCTCACGGCCTCGGGTGTGTACCTGGTCAATTGCGCGCACGGAGGCCCTGCCAACGCGCGCCAGGACGTGGCCGCCCTGCAGGAGGTCTTTCCCTTCGTGGCATCCATCCAGGACCCGAAGGTAGGGCGAGGGGGACGACGCGGCAACGTGGTCGCCCTGGCGAGCGCCACCGACGTCGTCAACGTCGATGAGATCGATCGGGCCCTGCGAATGCTCGCCCTCCCGGCCCGCATTACGAGGCCGGCCGACCTGGCGCGCTGGGTCGCAGGCACGCCGGCACTGACAGACTCGCAGGTAGGCTACCCGCAGGCCGACTGACTCCCCCACTCTCGCGCAGGTAACTCGCGTGCGGGTGGGACGCAGGCTCAGGCGCGGTGACGCGGAGCCGATGGCCCGGGACCGTGCCCGTTGCGACGCGCCTCGATGCGTGCGAGCACGTCCTCGATCGTGTCTGGCTTGGAAAGTTCCACGGATTCTTCGGTGCGCGGGGCGCGCTGAACGGACTCGATCTCCTCGTCCTGGGCGCGCGAGACCTGCGCCAGGTAGGCCTCGATCACGTCGCCGATATCCTTCGGGGTCTTCTCCTCGCCTCCCGCCGACGGACGCTGGCCGAGTCCGGGCAGCGGGATTGCTCCCTCCCCACCGGTCCACGCGTCGAAGTGCTCCTCGAGATTGGAGACCGTCTGCGAGATATCGGGGTTTCCCTCAACAAGCTTGGCGATGTTCTCCTGGTCCTGCGCGGCCCCCTGTTCGAGGTCGCCGACGGGCAGGGACAGGTCAGCGAACTCCGCGAAAGAAGTCAGCAGGGCCGAGGAGGCCGCCGGGTAGCCGGTATCCGCCATGTAGTACGGGACCGCGCCGAGCAGCGCCAGCCCGCCAATGCCTCGTTGCCCCATGCGGATCTGCATGAAGGTGGACAGCGGCGAGGGGAACTGCATGTGATTCGAGATCGCGCCAGCCCCCGGCGGAAGCAGCGACGCGTCGGTGGCCTGCACGTGCACGGGTGTCGGGCGCGTATGCGGCACACCCGAGGGCACCCCGTGCAGCGAGAACGTGATCTCGACGCCGGCGCGCTCACACAGCTCGTTGATCGCGTTCGTGAACGACTCCCAGTGAGCGTCAGGCTCCGCGCCGTGCAGGACCAGGATCGGGTTGCCCATGTCGTCTTCGACGAGGTCGAGGACGGTCTGCGGCATCACCATATCCGGGGAGGACACCCAGTTGTCTACGGTCACGATCGGACGGTGCGAACGGTAGTCCATCAGCGCGTCCGCATCGAAGGTAGCGACTCGCTCATTGTGCAGGGAACGCAGGAGCTGGCCGATCGCGATGCGCCCTGCCGCACCGGCGTCAATCGCCCCATCGAAGTGGATGAGGAGAATCTTCGCCTTCGCGCCGGCGGCGGGACCGTCCGCATACAAGTCAGTGGCCTTGATACTCACGTCTCCTCCTCATGCTGATTCTTCTACCTCGTGTCTAACGTACCCGGGCGGCACCCACCTCGTCACGCGGGAGACGGTTTTGAGCTTGCGGCGAAGTCGCGCACACACCGCACATAGGAGAGCACACGAGACGAAAGTAAGGAACAATGGAAGGCCCATAAACGAGGAGGACCCATGGCCACGAACGAGCACCGCGAGTCGTCGACCGACCTTCCGTTGCCCGAACAGGATTTCGTGGACAGCGCCTACGAACGCCTGGATGCTCTGCGCGCCTCGTATCGGCACCGTCAGGGGCGCGTCCACTCGACCCACGGCGTCGGCAACGCTCAGGGATGGACCGAGCGCGAGGCCCTGTCGGCGCACCTCGGTGAAATGGCTGCGCGCCTCGAAGGCGTCGAGGAACGCCTCGTGTTCGGGCGCCTCGACATGGCTGATCGCTCAACCCGCCACGTGGGTCGTCTCTCCCTGTCCCACGAGGACGGCACTCCCCTGCTCGTTGACTGGCGTGCACCCGCCGCACGCCCCTTCTACCAGGCCACCTCCGCCGAGCCTGACGGCGTCGTGCGTCGCCGCCACATTTCCACCCGCGACCGGCGCGTCACCGGCCTCGAAGACGAGCTGCTGGACGCCTCTCGCGCATCCGGACTCGAACTCCAGGGCGAGGGCGCCCTCATGCACGCTCTCAGCGAGGCCCGCGACGGCCGCATGGGCGACATTGTAGCCACCATCCAGTCTGAACAGGACCGCATCATTCGCGCGTCCGACAAGGGTCTCCTGGTCGTCCAGGGCGGCCCCGGCACCGGCAAGACGGCCGTCGCCCTCCACCGCATCGCGTACCTGCTCTACGCCCACCGCGAGCGCCTCGAACGCTCGGGTGTCCTCCTCGTCGGCCCCTCGCGTCTGTTCCTACGCTACATCGAGCAGGTCCTGCCGTCGCTCGGCGAGACGGGCGTCGTCTCGGTGACGCTGGGTGACCTGGTGCCCGGCGTGAACGCTCGCGGGAGCGAGGACGAGGCCGTGGCGCGGATCAAGGGGCTGCCCGCGTGGGCGAAGATCATCAAGGAAGCCGTTCGGGCGCTGGCCAAGCTCCCCGACGGTGACCAGGTGCTACGCGTGTGGAACCGCGAGGTGACACTCACGCGCGCCGACGTGGAGAGCGCGAGGCGCCGGGCGAAGCGCTCGGGCCGCGCGCATAACGTGGCGCGAGAGTCCTTCGCGCGCGAACTCATGAACGTGTTGGCCCTGCGCCTGGCGCGCGAGGCCGGGGACGCGGACTCCGAGGGCGGCGTCGATCCCGAGGTCAAGCGCTCCTGGCTCATCGAAATCCGCGATTCGGTGGACTGCAGGCGCGCGATCAACACGGCGTGGATGCCGACGAGCGCACAGACGCTGCTGCGCCGCCTCTACGCTCGTCCCGAGGTACTGGCGGCAGCAAACCGCAAGGCCGGCTCCCCCCTGCGTCCTGACGAGCTCGCTGCCCTCGTGCGTCCCCGCTTAGCACCGTGGACGGTGTCGGACGTGCCGATCCTGGACGAGTGCGAGGAGCTGCTCGGCCCTATGCCGTCGTCTTCCTCCTCGTCGCGCGAAGCTGACGAGCGCGCGATCGAGCGCGCCCGCGAGGCGATCGAGGCCCAGAACCTGGGTGGTGGCATCGTGACCGCCCAGATGCTCGCCGAGCAGGTGGCGAGGCAGGATACCTGGACGCCACTGTCCGAGCGCGCCGCCAAGGACCGCACGTGGGCGTACGGCCACATCGTCGTCGACGAGGCCCAGGAGCTCTCCCCCATGGCCTGGCGCGCCTTGCTGCGTCGCTGCCCCTCCCGTTCATTCACGGTCGTGGGCGACCTCGACCAGCGTCGCGGCTCCAAGCGCCCGCCCACGTGGGAAAAGGCCCTTGGCCCTGCAGCCCGCGCTCTGGCGGCCGAGTACGCTCTGACGGTCTCCTACCGCACGCCCGCCACCCTCACGACCCTCGCCGAAGGCGTCGTCGCGCGCGCCGGCGTCCCCGTCCTCTACCCGATGACGGCCGTGCGCGATGTCCACGATTGCTACCGCGTCACCCACGTGGACGCGCCCGAGGACGCCCCGGCCTCGTCGAAGGACAACAGCCCCCTGTGGCGCACCGTCGCCCAGGCCCAGCGTGAGGCCGAGGAGCGCCTCGATCGCGAGGCGGGGACCTCCCGCGGCCGCATCGCCATCATTGTCGGGGCGCAGCGCGCCCGCGCGTGGGGAGCCGACGTGGACGGCGAGACGGCCCTCTCCGAGCGCGTCAGCCTCCTGTCAGCCGTCGCCTCCAAGGGCCTCGAGTTCGACTCTGTCATCCTCGTCGAGCCCGCGGAGATCCTCAGCGACGGCGTCGGCGACCTTTTCGTCGCCCTCACCCGCGCCACCCACGACGTGCACGTTGTCCACAGTGCTCCCCTGCCCGCCGGCATGGAAGAGTGGTAGGAGCAACCACACCCTGACACCGCTCGTCTCTTTCGGCTCCCGTCTGCCATGATGGGGGTATGACACGCGCACTGCTCCTGGAAAACCCGCACGACGTCGCCGACGATATTTTTGCGAAGTTCGGCATCGAGGTGACCCGCGTGACGGGTGCCCTGTCCGAGGACGACCTGATCGACGCGCTCGAGGGCGTGGACTACCTGGGCCTACGTTCCAAGACCGAGGTCACCGAACGGGTGCTGCGTGCACGCCCCGACCTCAAGGCCATCGGAGCCTTCTGCATCGGCACGAACCAGATCGACCTGGCCACCGCCACCGAAATGGGCATTGCCGTCTTCAACGCTCCGTACTCCAACACGCGCTCCGTCGTCGAACTCGCGATCGGCGAGATCATCGATCTCTCGCGCCGCGTCACCGTCAAGAACTCGCGTCTACACCGCGGCGTGTGGGATAAGAGCGCGGACGGCGCCCACGAGGTGCGCGGGCACACCCTGGGCATCATCGGCTACGGAAACATCGGTACTCAGCTGTCGGTCCTCGCCGAGGCCATGGGTCTCAACGTCATCTTCTACGACGCAGCCGAGCGCCTTGCCCTGGGTAACGCCACGCAGATGCCGACCATGGAGGCCGTCCTGCGCGAGGCCGACATCATCTCCGTGCACGTGGACGGCCAGGAATCCAACACGAACCTCATCGGAAAAGTCGAGTTCGAGCTGATGAAGCCTGGCGCCCTGTTCATTAACCTGTCTCGCGGTCACGTCGTCGACGTCGACGCGCTGCACGCAGCGCTCGTCTCGGGCTACCTGGGTGGCGCGGCCATCGACGTGTTCCCGGAAGAGCCGCGCGCCAACGGCGATCCGTTCAACTCGCCCCTGGCAACCCTCGACAACGTCATCCTCACGCCCCACATCGGGGGTTCGACGGAGGAGGCGCAGTACGACATCGGTCGCTTCGTGGCCGCCAAGATCGGCGAATACCAGTCCAGCGGCTCGACCGACATGAGCGTGAACCTGCCGAACCTGACGATGAACATCGGCAAGCGCTCGCGCTACCGCGTACGCCTCATCCACCGCAACGTGCCCGGCGTCATGGCGCGCGTCAACCAGATCTTTGCCTCCTCCAAAGCAAACGTCGACGCCCAGATCCTGGCCACCGTCGACGAGGTCGGCTACGTGCTCACCGACATTTCGGCGGGCCTGGGGCGCAAGGCACTCGAGGAACTGAGCCACCTGCCCGAAACTGTCCGTCTGATCGCCACGCCGCTGTAAAACTGTCGTATTCATCGCGCGTTCCCAGCAGGTCAAACGAGGCATAACTTACGGTATCGTAGGGACATCGTTCCCAAAGGAGGACAGATGGATCTCACGACGAAGCTGCGCGAGCTATACGCACCGGGAGTCGCAGACAACATCGCGATTCCCGACCGTCCGATCCCGGACATGGTCTTGGAAGTCGCCTCCCGCTACCCGAGGCGCGCCGCGATCGACTTTTTCGCACGCCAGCTCACGTACGAGGAACTCGCTCAGGAGATGCGCCTGGCCGCGGGCGCCCTCCATCAGGCGGGCGTGCGCCCCGGCGACCGCGTCGCCCTCGTCATGCCGAACTGCCCGCAGCACGCCGTCGCCGTCCTGGGCACGATGCTCCTCGGTGCCGTCGTCGTCGAACACAATCCGCTCGCCCCCGCTGGCGAGCTGGAGGGCGAGTACGAGCGTCACGGCGCGCGCGTCACCATCGCTTGGTCGAAATCCCTGGAGAAACTCACCTTCCTCGGGCGCGGCCACACCACCTTCTGCATGGACCTGACGACCGCCCTTCCCACCGCCTCGCGCATGGCGCTCAAGCTTCCCGTCAAGGCCGCCCGCGAGAAGCGCGAACAGCTCTCGAGCCCGCGCCCGAGCTGGGCTCGCTCCTGGACGCGCGCCATGCGCACCGCGACCCCGTGGCGCGGTGCGTGCCCGTCAGCCATGGAGGACGTCGCCCTCCTCATTCACACGGGCGGCACGACCGGCGTGCCAAAGGCCGCCGCTCTCACGCACGCCAATCTCATGGCGAACGTCGAGGAATCGATCGCATGGGTCCCCGTCCTCCATGAGGGCGCTGAGGTCTTCTACTGCATCCTGCCGCTCTTCCACGCCTTCGGGTTCACGATTGGCTTCCTGGCGGGCCTGCGCCTGGGGGCGACGATCGCCATGTTCCCCAAGTTCGACACCGCGCTGGTGCTGGCCGCTCAGCGCCGACTGCCGTGCACGTTCTTCCTGGGCGTTCCGCCCATGTACGAGCGCCTGCTCGCGGCGGCGGAAGGCACGAACGTGGACCTGTCCTCGATCCACTTCTCGCTCTCGGGCGCGATGCCCCTCTCGGCCGCACTGGCCGACCAATGGGAGCAGGCCACCGGCGGCCTCATGATCGAAGGCTACGGCATGACGGAGGCCTCCCCGATCATCCTGGGATCACCGCTCGCCTCCTCGCGAGCACGCGGGGCGCTCGGCATCCCCTACCCCTCCACCCAGGTACGCATCGTCGATCCGGAAAACCCCTCCCGCGAGGTCGCCGATGGAGAGGTCGGCGAACTCATTGCCCGCGGCCCGCAGGTATTCTCCGGCTATTGGCACCAGGACGACGAGACCGCCGAAGTCTTCACTGAGGACGGATGGCTGCGCACGGGTGACCTCGTTCAGGTGCGCGACGGCTTCATCTACATGGCGGATCGCCGCAAGGAGATGATCAATTCGTCCGGCTTCAACGTCTACCCTACGCAGGTGGAAGACGCCGTCCGTTCGATGCCGGGTGTTCTCGACGTCGCAGCAGTCGGCGTGCCGGCCGGCGAGTCAGGCGAGGACGTCGTCGCCGCCGTCGTCCTCGAGGCCGGTGCCTCCGTCACGCTCGCAGACCTGCGCAAGTGGGCAGAAAAGTCCCTCGCCCACTACGCGCTCCCCCGTCAGATCGTTGTCATGACGGAGTTGCCTCGCTCTCAGCTGGGTAAGGTCATGCGCAAGAAGGTCCGCGAACAGATCATGGGCGCCCAGGCCGCCGCGACCGACGCGGTTGCCGGTGCGCGCGAGGCCGTTGCGGGTGCGCGTGAGGCAGTATCCGAGAAGGTCGCCGAAGCACGCGAGGCCGTCGCGGGTGCGCGCGGTGCCGTCTCCGAGGCCATGGCCGAGGCACGCGAGTCCATGTCGGAGAGGGTGGCAGGTGCCCGAGAAACCGCTTCGGAGGCGATGGCCGGTGCACGCGATTCTGTCACCGAGGCCATCGCCGGGGTTCGCGGTTCCTCCTCCGGACAGGCTTCCGAGCCCATCGACGCATCTGATGGGCCGGCACAGCGCTACAAGGAGACGAACGAGGAGTAGTCATCCCCTCGCCGTGGAAGCGACGATGCCCGGCCCCGCGAAAGGGCCGGGCATCAATCATGCACGTTGATTAGTCGTCTCCCAGCAACGTGGGGGCGTTGGACACGGGGCGTTTGCGCGCAGAACGCGCCTTGCGAGGCTTCTTCCCAGCCACGGACGTAGGCGCGGGCGCAGCGGGTTCGACGGCAGCGTGGTCGCTGGCCTCAGACTCCGCGTCACCGCCCTGCGCACGCTCACGCAGCACCTGAATGGCCTGTTCGAAATCATCGAGAGTGTCGAACTGACGATAGACGGAGGCGAAGCGCAAATAGGCGATCACGTCGAGGTCACGCAGGAACGGGAGGATGGCTTTGCCGACTTCGTTCGTCGACACATTGGAGACGCCGGTGGAGCGCAGCTGCTCCTCAACCTGCTGAGCGAGAATCGCGAGCTGATCATCCGAAACAGGCCTTCCCTGACAGGCTTTCTTAACGCCCGACACAACCTTGTTACGGGAGAAAGACTCAACAACGCCGGAGCGCTTGACGACCTGGAACGAGGAGGTTTCGAGGGTCGTGAAACGCTTCTTGCAGTGCGTGCACTCGCGCCGACGCCGAATCGAGGCGCCGTCGTCCGCGATGCGCGTATCAACGACGCGCGAATCCGGGTTATGACAGAAAGGGCAGTGCACCCCTCAACGGTACACGCTCAGACACCCATCTGTCACAGGAGTCCCACGCGTCACCGTCAGCGGACAGGAACAACCACACGCTGACCCGGCTGTAGAGCCCCCTGCACGTCATTCATGCGCTCAATGTCAGCGACAACCTGCTCGAGCGGACGATCCGTCTTGACATTCTGAGCCAGCGACCACACCGAATCGCCGCTGACGACCGCCTTCGTCACCGTCGGACCATCGTAGGCGGCGGGCTGGATAGCGAGACCGAGAGCACCGGCCCCCACGGAGAGAACGAGCGTCGCGAGCGCACCGGCGATAATGCCGCGACGAGAGGAGCGGGTGCGGCGACGCGGAGCCGCAGGAGAGCGCAGGTAGGAAGGGTCATCGACGCGCTGAGCCTCGATGCGGCGACGGGCGGACGGAGCGGTAGAGATGTCACGAACGGTCGCCAGCGGCGCATCCTCCACTGCACGAAGCAGAGAGCGGCGCGCGGGGAACGAGACGGCAGTCTTCGTCGCGAAGGGGACACTCATGAGAACCTCCAGAACACTTTCATCGAACATCTGTTCGTCGAACACTTGTACGATAGCACGCTCCGCGACCAATGTCGAGACCCGCTCGAACATATGTTTCATTTTGCGTGAAGTCGGCTTATCCTTGACGTATCTAGTGGACGCCCAGCCATGCACATTTGCGTCCACCCCGATGCGAAGGAGACGCCATGACCGAGCGTTCGATCAGCGATCGACACCGCGCGATCTTGCGAGTTATCAACGAAAAGCTGGCATCCAGCGGCTTCCCTCCATCTGTGCGCGAGATCGCATCTGCAGTCGGTTTGGCTTCACCGTCGACGGTGAAGCATCACCTTGACGCACTTGAGGCCGACGGCTACCTTGTCCGCGAGCCTGGCCTTCCCCGCGCCCTCGACCTCACTGACCGGGCGCGCGCCGAGCTCGGCACCACCCCCTCGTCACAACCTTCCGAGAAGGTCGTTCGCATCGAGGTCCCCGTCTCCCACGTGGAGGAGGAAGGCACCGCAATTCCGCTCGTCGGACGCATCGCTGCCGGCGCCCCCATCACGGCTGAGCAGCACGTGGAAGACGTCTTCCGTCTTCCCACGTCCATGACCGGACACGGCGATCTGTTCATGCTTGAGGTGAGCGGCGAGTCGATGGTCGATGCGGGTATCTTCGACGGGGACTACGTTGTCATCCGCTCCCAGAATGAGGCCCGCAACGGAGAATTTGTCGCCGCCATGATCGACGGCGAGGCGACGGTCAAGGAACTGTCCATCACGGGCGGCCACGTCTGGCTCCTGCCCCACAACGCGGACTACTCCCCCATCCCGGGCGACGAGGCCACCATCCTCGGCAAGGTCGTCACCGTCATTCGTTCACTCTGACGCACCGCATAAGCGAGTGGCGCCACCCGGAGGGTGGCGCCACTCGCTTATGCGAAGGAGGCTCAGAAGCCCAGGTCGCGGGCAACCTGACGCAGGCGCTGGGCCGAGGCAGTCAGGCCATCGCGCTCGTTGAGCGTGAGCGGCGGGTTCAGGACGCGTCCGGCACCGTCGCGGCCGACGATCGTCGGGGCCGCCATGACCACGTCCGAGATGCCCTCCCAGTCCTCGAGCAGCGTCGAGATGGTCAGGACGCGCTGCTCGTCGCGCAGCACCGCACCCGCGATGTTCGCGGCAGACAGGCCGATCGCATAGTTCGTCGCCCCCTTGCCCTCGATGATCTTGTAAGCGGACTGGACGACCTCCTGCGCAATGGAGTTACGCAGAGCCGAGTCGAATACAC
>ERZ773051.2147-NODE-2147-length-9988-cov-37.900634_pt1 | contig 9988 bp, 7 predicted proteins | sample MGYA00580631_ERZ773051 | MGnify/ENA primary metagenome ERZ773051 (study PRJEB29015, sample SAMEA2738137) | human oral metagenome | biome: human oral; feature: human-associated habitat; material: saliva | place: China | collected 2204 ...
ATATTTTTCGGATGCTTCGCGCAGGGCGTTGAATTCGCCGTCCATCGGGCGGTCGGCGGGAATCTCGTGGGTGGCCAGCCATGTGCCGTTCACGTGGCGGTAAAAATCGTCTTGGGGGCGCACGGCGGGATCCATGTTCGCGGTTTCGAGGACGCGTGCGAGCAGTGAGTTCGTCATGCCCTAACTCTAGGGTGTTTCCTGCCCCGTGCGCGTGACCTAGAGATTTCGGGGACGCGAACACTGATTTACGTGACGGTCATGGACTGTAATTCCGCGTTTTCCGTGCAATTTGGGGCGAGAAGTGCGAATGCCACTTTGGAACGCGATGCGCGTGCACATTTGTGCATGGGGGTCTGCGAATTCGTTCAAACGGGGGTGTTTGGGGCAGAATTGTAAGCGCAGTGAGGCACATCCTCATGAAGACGTGAAGGGAAAAAACACGGTGAAGACACTTCGCACTGACGTGTGCGTCATCGGTGGTGGATCCACCGGTGCCGGCGTCGTCCGCGACGTCGTGATGCGCGGCTTCTCAGCCGTTCTCGTCGACCGGGCAGATATCGCTCAAGGTACGTCCGGTCGCTTCCATGGCTTGCTCCACTCGGGTGGCCGCTACATTGCGTCCGATCCTGAGTCGGCCACCGAATGCGCGGAAGAAAACGACATCGTCAAGCGCATCAACTCCAACGCCATCGAGGCCACCGGAGGCCTCTTCGTGGTGACCGCTCACGACGATGAAGAATACGCGGACCAGTTCCTGGCCCGTGCTGCCGCCGCAAAGGTGCCGGCAGAGGAAATCTCCATCGCCGAGGCTCTGCGACGCGAACCCCGACTGGACCCGCGCATCAAGCGCGCGTTCGCCGTCGAGGACGGAACCGTCGACGGCTGGCAGATGACCTGGGGTGCGATCCGCTCCGCGCAGGCATACGGCGCACAGATCCTGACCTACCATCGCGTGACCAACATCGAGCGAGAGGGCGACCGCGTCTCCGCCGTCATCGTCCACGATGAGCGCGGCGGCGAGGACATCCGCATCGAATGTGCCTTCGTCCTGAACTGTGGCGGCCCCTGGGCCGGAAAGATCGCGAGCATGGCGAACTGCCACGGCGTCGACGTCGTCGCCGGTGCAGGCATCATGATCGCGATGAACCACCGCCTGACCCACTCGGTCATCAACCGCTGCGTGTGGCCGGCCGATGGTGACATCCTCGTGCCCGACCACACCGTGTGCATCATCGGCACGACCGACCTCAAGGCCGACGACCCGGATCGCCTGTCGATCCCCGCCGACCAGGTCCAGCAGATGCTCGACTCCGGTGAGGCCATGATCCCCGGCTTCCGCAAGTCCCGTGCCGTGCACGCCTGGGCCGGTGCGCGCCCCCTCGTCAAGGACTCGCGCGTGTCCGCGACCGACACCCGCCACATGGCGCGCGGCATGAGCATCATCGACCACAACACGCGCGACGGCGTCTACGGCATGCTCACCATCGCGGGCGGCAAGCTCACCACCTACCGCCTCATGGCCGAGCGCATTGTCGACATCATGTGCACCGAGATGGGGGAGACCCGTCCGTGCAAGACCGCTGACGAGGCCGTCCCGCCCGCCAAGGAGCAGCGCCTCTACACAATCGGCCACCGCCTCGACAACGTCGAGTCCCGCAACGACGGCCCCACACACGAGCAGATCATCTGCGAGTGCGAGATGGCCACCCGCGCCATGCTCGAAAACGTCATGGACACGCTGCCCAAGGGCCAGCTGGACGACGTGCGTCGCCAGATGCGCCTGGGTATGGGGCCGTGCCAGGGCGGCTTCTGCTCCCAGCGCGCCGCGGGCATCGCGCACGAACGCGGTGATATCGACTCGGAACGCGCCAACGGGCTGCTTCGCCTGTTCTTGAAGAACCGCTGGATCGGCCTGTGGCCCATCCTGTACGGAAAGCAGGCCAGGCAGGCTGTTCTCGATGCATGGATCCACGAGGGCACGCTCGACGTTGAGCACCTGCCCGCAGCCAAGGAAGAGGTCGTTCGATGAGAGACGTCGTTGTTATCGGTGCCGGCCTGGCCGGTCTGTCCGCCGCGATCAAGGCCGCCGATGCGGGCCTGAGTGTCACCCTCATCACCAAGGGTGTGGGCGGTATTCAGCTCGGCACAGGCACGGTCGATATCCTCGGCTACGGCCCCGACCTGATCGACAAGCCTCTCGAGGCGCTGGAAGCCCACGTCGCCTCGCGTCCCACGCACCCCTACGCGCACGTCACCCCGGCTCACGTCGGTGCGTCCGTCGCGTGGCTGCGCGACACGGTTGGCCCGGACGCCCTCATCGGCGACGAGACGCGCAACGTGCGCATCCCCACCGGCGTCGGCGCACTGCGCCCTACCTGCCTGATCCCGCCCTCCATGGAGGCCGGTATTCCCCAGGCGGGCGCACGCTACGCCATCGTGGGACTGAAGCGACTCAAGGACTTCTACCCCAGCCTCGTCGCCGAGAACCTGTCGCGTCAGACCGGCCCCGACGGCAAGGCGATCACTGCGCGTGCCCTGAGCGTCGACTACGTCGTGCGTGACGGTGAGATCGACTCCGTGGGCACAGTGCACGCTCGCAGCCTCGACAACGAGGAGAACCGCGCGCGCCTGGCAGCCCAGATCCGTCCCCTCCTTCAGGACGGCGAAATCGTTGGCCTGCCCGCCGTGCTCGGCCTCGACGATCCGAACGCGTGGCGTGACCTGGCCGACAAGCTCGGTCACCCGGTCTTCGAGATCCCGATCCAGCCCCCGTCGATTCCCGGCATGCGCTTGAACGCGCAGCTGACCCGTATGGCTTCCGCTAAGGCGCGTGTCATCCTCGGTTCGCCCCTCACAGCGATTCACGCTGCGGATGGGCGCATCCAGGCCGTCGACTACGCCAGCGCTGGACGCGCCACACGCGTCGAGACGCGCGCCGTGATCCTGGCGGCGGGCGGCTTCGAGTCCGGTGCCCTCGAGTTGGACTCCTACGGTGCCGTGGCCGATACCGTGTGCGGCCTGCCCGTCATGGGACCCACCGGCCAGCTGCTGCACGCCGATTTCTGGGGCGACGAGCAGCCCCTGTTCCTGGCAGGCCTGGCCGTCGACGACTCCATGCGCGTCGTCGATGACAACGGCACGCCCGTGTACACCAACCTGTTTGCTGCGGGCGGCAACCTGGCCGGTGCCACCCGCTGGCGTGAAAAGAGCGGCGAAGGAATCGCGCTGGCCAGCGCTCTGGCCGCCGTCGACGCAATCGTGGAGGAGCTGAAATGACCCTGGAAATGTCAACGCTGATGGGACCGGGCGTGGAGGAAACCGACGTGCTCTCCCTGGAGGGTGACGCGGCTCTGCGCGCCAGCCTGGACGCCTGCGTCAAGTGCACGATCTGCGAGACCCAGTGCCCCGTCATGCGCGTCACCGACCTATTCGGCGGCCCGAAGTACTCCGGCCCGCAGGCCGAGCGCTTCCGCAAGGACGGGCAGATGGTGGATAAGTCCATCGACTACTGCTCCTCGTGCGGCACCTGCTCGCTCGTGTGCCCCCAGGGCGTGAAGGTCACCGAGATCATCCACCACCGCCGCACCGCCATGAAGGAAGCGCACGGCATCCCCATGCGCGACCGCCTCATCGGCCGCACCTCACTGATCGGCACCATGATGACCCCGGTCGCTCCGATTGCGAATTGGGCGCTGGATGTCAAGCCGATCCGCGTGGCGATGGAGGCCGTTATTGGTGTGCATCGCTCGGCTCCCATGCCGCGCGCCTACGGGCGTACCTTCGAGTCCTGGTTCAAGAAGCATACGCCGCTGCCTGGCTCGGGCACGCGTGGCCAGGTGATCTTTTTCCACGGATGCGCCGGCCAGTACTTTGAGGTCGAGACCTCCATCCACTCGGTCATGGTGCTTGAGCACCTGGGGTACGAGGTCTTGGTCCCCAAGCACGGCTGCTGCGGTCTTGCGCTACAGTCCAACGGCCTCTACAAGGATGCGCGCAAGTACGTCTCGAAGCTGACGAGCGACCTGCGCAGCGTCAACCGCGATGCGCCGATCATCTCCGCGTCCGGTTCGTGTGCGGGCATGCTGCGTCATGAGGCGCACGAGATCCTGGAGATGGATACGCCTGAGCTGACGGATGTGGGTAGCCGCATGTGGGACATCAGCGAGTTCTTGCTGCACCTGTACGACAAGGGCGAGCTGGATACCAACTTCCAACGCATCGACGTCACCATCCCGTACCACGCGCCCTGCCAGGTCAAGTCTCAGGGCCTGGGCAAGCCGGCCATTGAGCTCATGAGTTTGATTCCCGGCGTGACCGTCAAGGATTCCGAGCAGCCTTGCTGTGGCATCGCGGGCACGTACGGCATGAAGAAGGAGAAGTACGCGATCGCCCAGGCCGTGGGCGCCCCGGTCTTTGATTTCATTAAGCAGGTCAACGCTGAGCTGGCCGCCTGTGACACGGAGACGTGCCGCTGGCAGCTGCGCACGGCCACGGGCGCGAACGTCGTTCACCCGATCTGGCTGATCCACAAGGCTTACGGTCTGCCCAACGGCTGAGACGCGAGCGAATATCCCCGGGCGTGCACGACGATGCGTGCCCGGGGATATTACTGTGTGCTCATGAGCATCTCTCGCCGCGTCGTCGTCACTGGAGGCTCTAGCGGAATTGGGCAGGCTACCGCCCGCCTGTTGGCGAAGCGGGGGTGGAGGATCGTTGCGGTGGCCCGTCGCCGCGAGCGCCTGGAGGCTCTTGCCGCCGAGATCGGTTGCGAGTACTGGGCGGCTGATCTGAGCGATGAGGCGCAGGTGGAGGAGATGGCCGCCCGTGTCCTGGAGGGTGACCCCGTGGATGCGCTGGTGAATAACGCCGGCGGAGCTATCGGTGTGGACAGCGTCGCCGACAGTGCCCCTGCCAGGTGGAGTGCGATGTTCGACCGTAACGTGCTGACCGCTCTGCACTGCTCGCGCGCTTTCCTGCCGGGTATGCGCGAGCGCGGGGGAGACCTCGTGTTCCTGACCTCGACTGCCGCCCACGACACGTACCCGGGTGGCGGTGGCTATGTGGCCGCCAAGCACGCCGAGCGCATCATCGCCAACACGCTGCGCCAGGAGCTGGTGGGCGAGCCCGTGCGCATCATCGAGATCGCGCCCGGCATGGTGCACACCGAGGAGTTTTCTCTCAACCGCCTGGGCTCCCGGGAGGCGGCCGACCGCGTCTATGAGGGGGTTGCTGCCCCGCTGGTCGCCGAGGACATCGCCGAGGCGATTGTGTGGACCCTGGAGCGCCCGTCCCACGTCAACATTGACTCGATGATCGTGCGCCCGGTGGCTCAGGCGACGAATACTCTCGTGGCCAGGAACGCCCCCGAGGCGTAGACGGTGGGGCTGATCACGGCAGTGGGACGAGGCCGGGGTGGGTTGGTCCGCAGCGAGCGGTGCGCGTGCCGTTCGTGGAGACCACGGCCACACAAAGCACACTTCATTCAGTGATCGATAGGGCCTCAACGTTCATAGGTTGTTCACAGTTTCGCCACAACGTCCCCTCATGAGTGGTCTCTAGGCTGCGAGGCAATGATCATTGATGAACAGAAAGGAGCGTCCTTCATGTCGGACGTCAACAAGAACCTGGTGGGTGACACGGAGCGCACCTCGATTCTGTCCCGGTCGGGTGAGCAAGCAGCAGAGCAGACAGAGGTTCTCCCCACCCACGTGCCTCAGGTAGAAACGGCGCAGATGCCTCCCATCACTCATCAGGAGAGCGCCAATGCGTTTGCTGGTATGCCTCTGGAGTCTGTTGCGCAGTCTTCTGCCGACGAACAGGAGGGTGACGAGGCCGTGGCACCCGCTGCGCAGGTGAGTGAGCCTGCGTCGAAGAAGACCTCGTGGGGCAAGCGCGCGGCTATCGCCGGAGCAGCCGCCGCTATCCTCTCCGTCGGCTTCGGTGCGGGCATCATCACGCATGCGGCCGTTGTGGGCGATGGTCAGGACTTCTACGAGCAGGGCTACGAAGACGGTTACAACGACCAGGGTGACGGTGACGAGGACGGTGATTTCGGCCCCGGTGGTCAGCAGCCGGGTAACGGCCAGCAGCAGGGTCCCGGAAACGGTCAGCAAGGCCCGGGTTATGGTCAGCAGAAGGGTCCGGGCTCGCAACAGGGCGATGCTGGCAGCACTCGCCCGGGACCTCCTCCGGAGGGTGGCCGAGGCCCCGGCAGCTTCCGCGGCAGTCGTCAGGATACGACCGGCGAGAACAGCGATACGAGTGCCAGTTGAGTGAAGCGGGCGCGCGAGACGATCCAAGTCTCACGCGCCCGTTACGCGAGCGTGGCCGCCAGCGTTGATGCGGCCACGATGATGAGGAGGGCAGCAAAGACTAAGCCGAGGACGCGATTCGACACGCGCGCAGTCAGGCGCGCTCCCACGAACCCGCCCACCATCGAGGCACCGGTGAACAGCGCGACCATGACCCCGGCCTCGGCGGTGATCGTCAGAGTTCCGGAGAGTGTGCGCGAAGCCAGGCCGAAAGCAGCCGTGAAGACCATGACCAGCAGGGACGTCGCGGATGCGCGCTTCATCGGGTATCGCAGCGCGAGGTGTAGGGCAGGCACGATCGCGAAGCCTCCGCCGACGCCGAAGAACCCCGTGAGGAAACCCGTCAGCGTCGCGAGCGCAACGACCCGGCTCACGGTCGCGAGCGTCCACGAGCGTTGATCATGCAGCTGTGCCCCGGCCTCGTGCGACGACGAGTCCACGGGACGCAGCTGCGAACGGACCATGAAGATCGCGACCGCTACCAGGAGAGCGCAGAAGGACAGCATGAGGCCTCGGGCCGACACGAGCGGGGCCAGCGCCGCTCCCGCCCACGTACCCGCCAGGCCAGCGAGCGCGAAGATCGTTCCCTCACGCCACGCGACGTTCCCGCTGCGAGCGCGCGTCGCCAGCGAGACGGCGGCCGTCAGCCCCACGATGATGAGGGACAGACCCGTCGCCTGATGCGGATCCTGCCCAAGAATGTAGACGAGGATCGGCACCGACAAGATGCCGCCTCCCGCGCCGAGAGAGCCGACGACGATGCCGACGAATGCGCCGATGAGGAGCGCTTCAATGATCATTGGTCATGTCCGAGTTGATGTCGTGAGAGGTAGTCCAAGGGAGGATGAAACCGCGGAGTCCATGATGTCCGAGGCCGGCCTGCCCGCCGCGATCAGCATGCCCATCGCGCGCAGGGCCGGGGTGGCGTGCTCGTAGAACGCCCGGTAGCCCTCGCACAGGTAGTTGTGCACCCCATCGCCCCGGCGCACGAAACGATCTTTCGGGCACCCACCCCAGCACAGCCGCAGGTACGGGCATGAGCGGCACTGCCCGTCCAGGTCGGGTTTGAGACGAGCGAAGTCGCGCATCTTCTCGGAGGACGCCAGCTGAGTGAAGGACGAGGAGTTGATCGACCCGACCAGCCAGTCCGGCTCCACCCAGTGATCACAGGCGTACACGTCGCCGTTGAACTCCATCGCCATGTTCGCCCCGCACTGGGGCGCATGCACGCACACCGTGGCCGACCCGAACATGGCCGACAGGGTCGAATCCACGTCCTGGATGAAGACCTCGCCCACGTCGGCGGCCAGCCACTGGTCGAACACCTCGCACAGGAAGCGCCCGTAGGAGGCCGGGGAGGTGGAACGGCTGGTCACGCAGTCCCCGTCCTGGCGGTACAGGAGCGCAGAGGTTCCGGAGCGCCAGCCGCGCTCGGCCTGAGCCAGGTCGGCTGCGCGCACGCGCTCCACGATCGGGATGAATTGCAGGTATCGTGCCCCCAGATCGTCGCGGAAGTAGTGGTACACCCGCTCCCCGTGCTCCTCGTTGGCAGCGTTGACCGTGCACAGGATGTTCGTTTCCACGCCCGCGCGCTCGAGGGCCTCCCAGCCGCGCACAACCATCGCGTGGGTGCCGCGCCCGCCACGGTTGACCCGGTAGGCGTCGTGCAGGGGAGCGGGACCGTCGATAGACACGCCCACGAGGAAGTCGTGGTCGGCGAAAAAACGCGCCCACTCGTCGGTGATCAGCGTGCCATTGGTTTGCAGGGCGTGACGCACGCGCTGGGCGGGTCGACGGTAGCGCTCGCACAGAGGGATGAGGCGCTCAAAAAAGTGCAGGCCACGCAGGGTTGGCTCTCCGCCCTGCCACAGCATCGTGACCTCGCCGTCGGGGCTCGACTCCAGGAACGCCTCGACGTAGCGCTCCAGTGTCTGCTCGGACATGGTCTGCGCGGCAGCGTCGTACAGCAGCTCCTTGGACAGGAAAAAGCAATACTGACAGTCCAGGTTGCAGGCGGCCCCCGTCGGTTTGGTGACGACGGAGAAGGGGATCGAGCGCGTCACGGCCTGCCCCCGCGATCGGTGCCCGCCCCGGCCGACGAGGCCGGCCCCGCCTCCCGGGGTGAGCCTTCCTCGGGGCAGTGGCCAGCCGAGGCACCATCTTCGAAGGGATGGGCGGCGATGTAGGCGCTGGCCTGAGCGGCGCCCAGGGGCCCCAGTGATGCCCCCACGACGTCGATGTCCCACTCCATGACGGGAAGGAGCTCCGCGTACATGGAAGCCGCGATGTCGGACCGCAGGGAGGGGAACGCGTCGACGATTTCGCCGGCCACGATGATGGCTCGCGGGTTAATGAGGAGTGCGGCCGAGCCGAGGACATAGCCGACAGCCTGGGCGGCGCGCTCCAAGGCCTCGCGCGCACGCGTATCACCGGACAACACTGCGGCCCGCAGCTCAGTGACATCGGCAACACCCGCGCTCTCGCACAGCGCCGGAACGGAGGCGAGCGTCTCGAGGCAACCGCGCTTGCCACATGCACAGGGCAAGTCATTGGCACCCACCGTCATGTGCCCCAGTTCCCCGGCCAGGCCGCCCGCCCCGCCAACCAGGCGAAAATCGGAGACGACGCAGCCGCCCACTCCTCCTGACAGGCGCAGATAGATGAACGAGGACATGTCCGCGCCCGCGCCCCACATGGCCTCCGCCAGCGCCGCCATGCGCACGGTGTTGTCGACGACCGGGATTCGATCCCACCAGCGACGCGTGAGCTCGCTGAGCTCCTCCACGGTCGGGTACGCGTCCGAGGAAAGCCTGGCGTTGCGCCCCATCGGAATGGGCACTCCCACGCCCACCGCGCGCACCGTCGAGGTGTCGATCCCCTGACGGGCCGCGCTCGCGGCCAGGGCCTCGCAGGTCTGTTCGAGAGAAAGCTGGAGGGAGGGGGATGTGGGGGAGACGATGTGGACGGCTGCCAGGACGGTGCCGGCGCGCGAGAGCATGACGCCCGCGCACGACGTGCGCGTGACATTCAGGCCGACGCAGTGTGCCGCCGAGGAGTTGAGGGTGAGGAGCTGGGTGGGGCGGCCTCGTCCGGGGGCGTTCGTGCGCACCGGAGTCACCGATCCCTCGTCGAGGAGGGTGGTGAGCGCGCGCCCCAGGTTGGTGCGCGAGGTGTCGAGTGTCTCGCACAGCTGGGAGCGCGTCGCGGGGGCTTTGGCCAGGCGGAGGACGATGCGGTCTTCGAGGGTGGGCAGTGGTCTGCGTGTGGGGTAGTGCATGACTCTCCTTCCCGGCACTTCGTCGTTGGTGTCCGCTCGGGGTGCTCCGGCCTCGTTCACAGTTTCTATGATACGCGTCACTATGAGGGGTGTGCAGGGCGCGTGTTCGCCTCGGCGGCGGGGACGCGTCAGTCCTCCCGCCGCCGAGGCAGGGGTTAGTCGCTCGTGACCTCGTCGAGGTCGGAGCGAGCCGTGTTCACCAGCGGGATGTCGAAGTCCGTCATCGCCGCCATCCACTTGGCGAAGGAGTGGTCCCCGCGCTCACGCAGCTGCAGGTACAGGTTCGTGGCCAGCTCCCTGCGGATCTCGTCGTAGACGGGCACGGTGTACACGTTGTTCATCTCGGCCGGATCCAGGCGCAGGTCGTAGAGCTCGTTGATCGACTCGGGGTTGATGACGA
>ERZ773051.2148-NODE-2148-length-9977-cov-3.355775_pt1 | contig 9977 bp, 8 predicted proteins | sample MGYA00580631_ERZ773051 | MGnify/ENA primary metagenome ERZ773051 (study PRJEB29015, sample SAMEA2738137) | human oral metagenome | biome: human oral; feature: human-associated habitat; material: saliva | place: China | collected 2204 ...
TCGCCATCCCCCCACCTTTGTAGTCAATCAACAGAAATGCCACTTCATATGGATGGAAATTCACCGCTAATGAAGCAATATACGATTGTAAGGTTTCAGATTTCCCAGAACCTGTTGTCCCTGCCATTAGTCCGTGAGGTCCATGCGCTTTTTCATGTAAATTCAACATTAATAATTCATCACGGCCACGTAGACCTAATGGTACCGCCATTGTTTGATACGTATCATTCGTTGCCCAACGATGGTTCATATCTAATGCTTCTACAGAATCAACACCATACATCTCTAGGAATGTGACACTATCTGGAATCGCGTTTCGTAATGTTTGAACATGCGTCACTTGAGCCAAGTCTCTTGCGAATTGTTCTTTGGCTTCAGTGGATAACTTCTCAAACGTCACAAACGGTTTATCCATATATTCGCCATTATGGAGGCGTAATGTTCCTTGACGATTTCCTTTGAAATCCACAACAGTGTTTACATGTTCTGGTAGGCTTTCAATCACATCTTCTACAAAAAGATAGCTAATTCCAAGGTGTGATAAATCTTCATTGATAAACTCCATAATATTATGGTCTAGCATCAGAGATAAATCCGTAATCACAAATACGTAATGAGGAGTAAAGGTGAGTTGTTTATTACTTCCCGCTTGTTCAGCCGCTTGTTTGCGTTCTTTGATCATTTGATAGAGCGACGTTAACAATTGATCGCGACTACGTTGATGGTATACAAAACTACGACAATTAAACTGCTGAAGTTTCATATGCGGTAACCAACGACTCCATTCCCACAATGGAAGTTCTTCTTCACGAAACACTGGAACAAATTGCACATCATGGTAACTATGGAAAGTAGCCAATTGCATCATCGCTTGTTGCACTTGCTCAATGACTGTTCGACGCGAACCGATATAGCCTGTAGGAGCTGATAACAAATCATTGGTAATGGGTAGATTTTCCAAAAATTGATAATGAGCCACTAATTCCGTTACTTGTTCACTGATGGCTTCATTGTATTCTGTTAACTCAGATTTTTTATAATCGATTTTAAAGCTAGGAATGATCCTTCCTGTCCCTAGACGGTATGTTAGAAAATCAAAGTGATGAGGTGTCTTTTCATAGAGACGTCTATCAGTATTTTTGGACATTTCCATGACCTGCTCCATACTTGGATAATGATAATTCAACGCTTCTTCCTGCTCTTTAGATAAGTCATAAAGCTCTTTATATTTTTCATTCAAATATGCCTTATAGTTCTCCATCTTTTTAGCTTTCAGACGTTTGTTTTGTTTTTTGTCTGAGAAGAAACTATGGACTGAGGTGATTAAAGTAATCACCGACATCCCCATCATCATAATCATCATACCGCCATTTCCTGTAAGAAAATGCGTTGCTACCGTAAGCCCAATCATCGCAAGCGGCATGATAATTAATTTTAATAGCGATTGCTTCTGCATATTATCTTCAGTTGGTGGCGCTAAGATGCTCACCACATCATCTGGCTCACGTAAAATGAACCGAGGTGAACGGTGAAAATCACTAGTCTTATCCTCTGGTGTATCTTCAAAATCTAACTGCACAAGAGCTGTTTCGATTGGCTCGATACTAGCGATAAAAACTTTTTGCCCTTGAATTCTAATAAAATAGCCACTCGTAGAAAATAGGGAATCTCCTTCACTCATCTGCGCAGGAGTTGTTACCAACTGCCCATTCAAGAACACTTCTTTCTCGGATACAATTTCATATCCTGTAGCGTTTGCTTGAATCAATAATTCTTGGCTTTGAGGAATGCTTACTGCATGAATTTCATCCGGACCAATGGTTAAAGGCTCTTTTGTTAGTAACGTTTGTAGGCTATATTGAAAAACAAATAATTCTGCAACAATCTCATTACTGAATGGAAGGCTATGTTTTCCGTTCGTGTAAATACGGTCCGCAAACGACACTTGTCCATTTTTCACGATTAATTTATCTGCAAATGCATTTTCCACAACAAAATCATCGCTTAGATGAGTTCCCACACGGTAAGCTCTCTCTTTTGAAATGTCGTAGATGGTATTATCTATCTTAATTAAACAAATCATTTACTGCCTCCGTATTAATTTTCTTTCGTTTTTTGTTGTGCTGGTAAATATTGTTTCTTTAACTCTTCCAATTTACCTTTATAACGGTTAATTTCCTCTGTACGTTTTTCAGACGTTAAGTTTGGATCACGTTGAACATCATCAATTTTCTTCGTTAAACTGTACATTAATAATTGTGGATCATCTAAATAACTCGCAATATCCATTGCTTCATCTACTTTATTTTGACCGATCAATACCCAATATCTTAGGTAATCTTCGTTTGTTTGTGCTGTAATTTTTCCAAGCACTGCTTTTTGTTCATTCGTTAGTGATTCTGTCATAATCACTGAATACGCAACAATATACTTATCTTCGGCAGAAAGAGATTTACTATCGATTGATTTTACATTCGTTACCACTTGTGAATAATCTTTCTGAATAAACGATAAACGCAGGTTAGCAATTTGCGTTTGTTTTGGTTGTACCACAAATAAATTGAAAGCCAAAACAACTGCCAATACTACTGCAATAACCCCTGATAAAATGCCCATCAATTTCCATACAAAAAGTTTTCGTTGAGGTACGCGTACCATTTCTTTGGCTACACGCTCTCTTTCATAGTCTAGATGTTCTTGCATTTTTTCTAGCACTTCTGAAATCGATTGAGCTGCAATAATCTCTTCACAGAATTTATGTCCTCTGTAGAATTCTAGTTTTCCTTGAGATAATTCTGTAAACTTAGATTTCGAATCTAGTGTTGCTACAATCATTGATTGGTACTGCTTCAAAAATTCTTCTTCAGATAATCCTTCATAAGAAGGTACTTGCCCTTTAATTCCACGAAAAACAATTTTTGCGATTCCATCTTGTGTAAACACTACATTTTCTGGCGAAAGCGAGTATGTATATACACTTGCCTCTAAGGATGTAAATAATTTCCCTACATTAATTAAGTAACGAAGACGTTCTTCTAATGGTAATGCATAGATTTTTTCGAATTCTTGTGTATTTGCTGTATCTGCATGAATCATATAAGAACTTTCAACTTCTTCAATCGTCAATGGAACAGCTTCTGGAATGGCCACTTGCAACAGCGTTAACGCCATAGCTACATTCCCTTTGAATTCTTCCTTTGTAACTTCAACACTTCTCACGTTCATTCTCTCTCTTTCTATAAAGTTTCAACGATGAATTGGACTCCATCACGTAAAGTTCCAACATCCTCGATGCGTTGTAACGCTGTTAGAACCACTCCTTTATCATGTACACGGATACTAGGACTAACAACATTCAATTCTAATTGATAAGCTTGTGCGACAATATGTAATAATTCCTTCATGCTAATGCCTACTGGAACTCGTAAATCATATTGCCCATATGCAAACTTTCTTAAATCTAACGTTAAATTAATATACATATTATGCATGATGTGTTTTCCTTTTCTTCAAAAATTGATAAATCGATATCCCACTCATTAATAATCCTAATACAATGAATCCCACCATGGTTAATGGCGACGTCTTTTTTTCTGGTCTTAACGTCACTCCCTTATTAGGAGAGGTCGTTGACTGCGCTAAGAAGAATTGATCTGTTTCAATCGGATTTAATTTCTGAGAGTCTGTCGATAAAAAAAGAAGAGCCTTATCTTGCGTTTCAGATAATGACTCTTCTGCCTGTTGTTTTGAAATCATTTGAGACAAAGAGGCATCAAACAGTTGTTTTAACAAAACGTCTTGTTCAAAATATGTCTTCTCTGTTACTTGTGGTGTGACAGGTACATCAACATTAATTTTTAATGACCCTGTTTCTGCCCAAACTTTGCCCGTGAGGACAACTATCATGCCAAGTGTTAACAATAGCACTCGACTGATTATTTTCATTGTCTACTCCTTTATTGTTTGATTATTTTTTCTATAAAATAACATACTACCTACAAATCCTAAAATTCCAACAAGAGAAATAATAAGAACTGAAATCCATGAGGTAGGCTGTTGATTAATAACCGTATGCAGCATTTCTTCTGCAGATATAAATGGTGTGAGATACGTTAAGAGTGGCGAAACACTACCATAGTACGTATCAAACAATTGCCCTAGTGAAATTACATAGATTACAACAAAAGCTAAACTTACTAATAAGCCATAAGCTTTTAACCATGTCATCAGTGCATGATGCATAAATATGATACTTACACCAATAACAAGGGACACACCGCAGAGTACAAATAATTGGTCTGCTGGAAGGTTCAACTTCAGCCCTACCACAACACTTACAAATAGTCCGATAAGTGCTCCGATACCCGCTAACAACGCTAACGGTAGGAAGTTAATTGTAGGCTGATTTGATAGGTACTTGTTGGTTTCGAGAATTTGCCAATTACCGTGTTGTAACATATATACAAACGCTAAGGTCATTACAGCAATAATCAGCACCATTAATACACCTGTTCTGTTATCGGTTTGTTGACGAGAATTGCTAGAAGAACGAACATCCGCCATTGAACCATCTACTGGATGTGACAAATAGTCATATACTACCGTATTAGCCGTATTTCCTGACTGAGTATTTGACATTACTTGAGTAAATTCTTTTAAGAATGAACTGTTTGATTCATACTCTTTTGCCATCACTTCATCCATTGTTGCTACGGAATTTTTATACTCAGTCCCTTTATTCTCTAGCGATTTCACATCTTCATTTAATCGATTATATTCTTGACGAATAGAGGTCGCAATTTGCTGATGATTCTTCGTGTTATCCATTAACGAACGACTAGCCTGCATTAGTGTAGCTAAATCTTTGTTAATCGCTAATCCAACATTCGTTAAATCCGTGTTATCTCGTTTTTCAGAATCTACAAAGATTGGTTTACTTTCAAGAGTTTCTTTAACTTTTTGAGTTTGTGCTACAGCCTTTGTTAATTCTGAGTTGACATCCCTCATTAATTTTTGATAGGCGTCTATATTATTTTTTAAAGCCTGAACATCTGTTGATAAAGCACTTGTTTCCGTTGTAAATTCTGACGGAATCACTAATTTATCTTTTACATCATTCGTAAGAGTATTCGTTACTAAATCAACTAACACTTCATCCAGTCTATCTAACGCTAACTGTGCATATAAAGAATCCGAAGCTGGTTGTTTTGGATCTGCCTGTCTATTGGAATATAAATCAACCCCATAGACTGCCTTCACCTGTCCAGCAAACTCAAGGTATGATTTCACATCATTGAATACAGCTGAAGAAAGCTCTCCTAAAAACTGCTTAGAATCCGTAAATACTGTTCTCGTATCACTCTCTGAATAGATTCTTTGAATGGCTTGTTCGCTAGCATTTACAGTTACACTATTTTCATCTAAAGCATTTAATGAGTTGAATTTTTGCGGAGTTGCTGCCCCAGATTCTTGATACGTATTAAAAGCCTGAATAACTTTATTGGATTGTTTAATACTTTCATTGAGTTTTGAAACATTGCTCAACAATGCTTGTTTTTGAGCATCACTCAAGTGAGCGATAGATTCTTCTGTTATCACTTTAACATTCGAAGCAATTGGAGCGAACCATCCAGTTTCTGAAATCGACTCATTTTTATGTTTCAACTCATACGCAACTCTTAATTGTTTTGCAGAAGAATTGAATCCTGAAGTTACCTCAACGGATGCCCCATTCTGAGTAAATGAAACATTTTGCCCATCAATTGTTAGGCTTTGTAAGGTATAGTGACTATCCACAGTAAATACTATTTTTTTCACTTTTCCAGCGATTTCACTGATTGTCATTGCTCCAGAGATTGGCTTATTCTTGATTTCATTCTGTTTCGTATTTACAAACTCATCCTTACGACTGGTTTGAACGGTCGCACTAGGATTGACTTTTTGAACAAAATGAACCGTATTTTTCAAAAATTGCTTATCTGCTTCTGGTAAAACCATCCGGTCAATCGTAGCATCATCGTAAAGTGATATCTGCTTTGCGCTAGAAATGACTTGTTTGTCAATATTGTTACGAAGCTCTGATACCATTAAACCTAATGTCTTTTTCGTTTGATTACTATTATCTGACAACGATTCCGCTACAGCTTGTTTAATCTTTTCTTTATAAGTAGTTGATAAATAAGTGCTAATTTCTTCATTTCTCTTTTTGATATCTGTAAGAAAATCGTTTAAGCGTTGATTTAGCTGATTAGAATTTTCTAGAATCTTTGTTAAATCTTGGCTATTATTCAAGTTTGGTAAATTTTTGGAATTAATATCTTGCATAATCTTTAAAGGATCATTCACTGTCAAACTAGAAATTCCTTTATCATATACCGCTAATTCATTTTCACGTTTTAAAACAGACTGTGTCCAAGCGTCTTGAAGTTGCTTAATCCTAGCGATTTCTTCATCGTAAGTCTTATTAACAGAAATAATTTGTGTAAAAGAAGTATTCGTATTTTGGATGACGGTATTAAAGTTCTCCATTACTTCTGTTGCATTTTTCGAAGAATTGGATAATCCTGTGAATTGTTGAGAATACTGTGTCAAAGGATTCAAAAGGGTATCTTCGAACTGGCTTACTGTATCTCCTTGATTTTTAACAACTCCCATCACCTGATTCTGAGCAGTCTTTAAATTAGCAATGACACTACTAAAATAGATTCGAATCATATCCTGATTAAATGCTTGCTTTAAATCAGATACTGCTTGTTCCGCCTGTTTCACTAACACTTGCTTATCCGCATTAACTTTATATTGAAACAATGCGCGTTTTGGTGCGGTCTCTTCTAAAGAAAGTGCGTCTTGAGAAAAATGACTTGGCATAATCACCATCACCTGGTAATTACCGTTTTCTAATCCTTTTTCTGCTGTTGAGCGAGAAACAGTTTCCACTTTATAAGGAGTTGTTTTGGCAAATGAGTCAATGAGAACATTGGCCATCGACACTTGATCTCCATTGTATGTCGTTCCACTATCTTCATTAACGATTGCTATCGAAACATCATTTTTTGCAGATGAATGTTCTTGAGTGGATGATGTTCTAGAAGTGCTTTGTGGCTTTACAATCCCAGCTAGAGCTAATAACAATACTAATACTAAAAGAACCCCTGAAAATAGGAACACTTTTTTATGTTTCATAATCTTCTCCCTTATTATTTTTTAAATAGAAAAAGGTGGGATCTTCTCCCACCTTCAAGGATAGATGGTCTATCCATTAATTTAAGCCAAATTTTTGAGATAATGCTTGGTCGTGTTCTTCCATCGCACGAGCAGCACTTACTAATTGTAAATTGATTTGTTCTAATAATTCAGCGAATTCTCTTACTTTTGGTTTTAGTTCATTGAATTGACGATCAAAACCTTGGAAAGCTTGACCTTCCCATTCTGATGCCAATGTTTGTTGTAAACCAGTTAAGTTTGATAAAATGCTATTCACTTCGTTTGAAGCTTTATTATATTCACGTGCACGTGTTTGTAACGTTTCTGGTGATACTCTAATTTGTCCCATAATCTTGAACTCCTTAAAATTAAATTTTTGTTACATTTATACGTCGATAGTAGCATATTCATAAATATTTAGCAATTAAAAAATAAACTTTTCACGTCGTGTATCAACGTTGTTTCTAGCAATATGTACTCTCATCAATTTGAAATACTATCTAAAAATGTATATTACTATTAGATAATTCTTTCCAGCTTTCGTTTTCTTGAGTAATACCTTTTTGTATCGCTTCAGAAAAATTACCTTTAACATCCTTATCTACAGCATTTTTAATATGTACTATTTCAGTATATGTTTTTTTTGAATATTGAGCGTACTCTTTAGCCACTTGATATTTTAATCTATTACGTTTTGCCAATTTTGCGGGTGCATAAAACGATCTTATCACCTGCCTTTCTATGGATTTTTCTACCTCGAACAATATTTCACTAGTAGATTGTACTGCTCCTCTCAACAAATTCTGATAAGCATTTTCGACTGTCTCCCAAACTTGTGTTGCCATCGACCCTATTTCCATACTATCCCTCATCTTCTAATCTATGAATTTCTATTTGTAAATCTTCCATCTCTTCTGATTTCTTTCGGAGCTTTGTCTTATACTCCATTTGGATTTTTTCAGATTCTCTGTCTAATGAGTTTAGAGTTCTATAAAATTTCTCATCATTCGCTTCATAATATAATTGGAATAATTGACTCATTTTTTCGTAATCCACTACTTGATCTTCATTATTCTTTAATTCCTGTACTGAAGCCTGATATTTTTGCTCTAACATATTAGCAAGGTCTCTTCTGAAAGAATTAACTCTTCTTGTTTTTTCTTCTATTTTAGATAATTCTTTTTTCTCCTCATTTTTTATCTCATCAATTTCAGCACAAATTTTTCTTAACCTACTCTGTAAGGTCCCCTTTTTATCCATATTTATCTCTATCCTTTAACAAATAAAGCTGATAACTCTTGATCTTTTTCAACTAATTCGGCAATACCATCATTAATTACCTTTCCTAAGGTAGCAAAATTTTCTGCAATTTCAACAGCTGTTTGTAGTTTTTTATTACTGTATTCTTCGACATCACCAACAATGGAGTCGTAATGAACGCCTTGTTCATAATACACAGCCATTATTTCCTCAGCTGACAACTTAGAATTAGCTGGTACTTTCGATAATTCTTTATATAGTTCATTCGCTTCCTGGATTCCTTTTGCTTGAGTTTGTTTGAATGATTCTATAGCTGCGTTATTAGCTTTCACAAGCCCCTCAGATAATACTTGAGCCTGAAGTGCATCCAAATAAATCCATTGACTTTTTGTCACTCCAGATATACCTTCTCGACTAGAACTAATAAATTGCCTTTTTTTATCTGTAACACTACTCATGATAAATTCTATTGCTAAAATCCTCTCTAATTCAGCAACTTGAGCAGGATCATTAACTATCGCATCTAATCCATGTCCTCCAGAATTTTTTAGAGTGATTTGTTTCCCTAAATAAACCCCACCAGCTATTTCCGAAAGCTGGAGAACATCCCATTCAGTATTAACGCGAAGAACACGGCCTGTAAAGCCTTTGATATCCTTTTCTATACTCTGAATATTTTCTGCTACATCTGGATCTAAATACTCAGCTGTTGCTCTCACATACAAAGGAGCAGGATTATATACTATTGTCATCCTCGCGTTATACTTTAATGCGACTCGCTGAGCAACATTACCTCCTAGTGAATGCCCTGTAAGAATTAAATTATCTGCTCCATATTTTTCAGTCATCTTTTCATAAAAAGTATAAGCAGTATCATAGTGGTATCCCAAACCACGTCCAATACTATACACATCCGTTGAAATATCCATTCCAATATCTCCATCAGGATTTGTTCCAGTATAAGATACAACTACTTTCCCCGTATTTTTATCTTTGAACGCTGTTCCACTAGTACCGGTGGAGGGATCATAGAAATCATCAATATATTCTAAATTACTAGGTATTTCTTTTTGTTCTTTAACTTCATCTAACAATCGCTTAGTTTCGATTGCTCCTGGTTCTTTTACTCTTACCCGCTCTACTTGATACGTCAAATTAGACGTATCCAGTGTTGGTATGTAACTAGCTTTTTGAACTTCTATGCTCATCATTTACTCCTTTAATCTGAGACCGTTTCTCTAAAATATAAGCCTTCTGCATTTTTAATAACAATTGAATAATAATAACCCCTATTTCCATTACTTCCCCCTAACGAAATACTCAATTGTTCCGATTTACCTATGCCTAGAAAAGAATTTATGAGTTCATCTGTTACTTTATAACGAAGTTCAAAATCGCCATTCATCATACTATAGAACTTTTCTTCTAAATCTAATGTCGATAAAATATTCTGATTTAAAGTCAATTTCTCAAATAAGAAGCCTAGGTACGGCCAATATGCTGCATCACTCTCA
>ERZ773051.2150-NODE-2150-length-9970-cov-7.769541_pt1 | contig 9970 bp, 10 predicted proteins | sample MGYA00580631_ERZ773051 | MGnify/ENA primary metagenome ERZ773051 (study PRJEB29015, sample SAMEA2738137) | human oral metagenome | biome: human oral; feature: human-associated habitat; material: saliva | place: China | collected 2204 ...
ACATCGAGCAGCGCAACAACGCCGACCAGATCGACGGCCTCGACGAGGCGTGAGCACCATGACGGAGCCGGGCACACACCCCGAACCGTTGCCCACCGAGGACGCCCGCGAGCTCGCGGGCGTCCCGGACGGCTTCGGTCGTTTCTGGACCCCGTACCGGATGGCCTACATCCACGGAGAAGGTAAACCAGCCGATGCGAGCGACAGGACCTGCCCGTTCTGCAGTGCGCCGGGCAAAGCTGACGACGAGGGACTCATCGTTCACCGAGGGGCCACCTGCTTTGTGCTCATGAACCTGTTCCCCTACAACTCAGGCCACCTGCTGGTGTGCCCGTACCGTCACGTGTCCGACTACACGGAGCTGACCGCCGCCGAGCGCGTGGAGCTGGGAGAACTGACGGCTACCGCCATGCGGGTCAGCCGCGAGGTGGCCGGACCACACGGCTTCAACCTGGGCATGAACCAGGGTGAGGTCGCGGGTGCAGGCATTGCCGCTCACCTTCACCAGCACGTCGTGCCTCGGTGGGCGGGGGATGCGAACTTCCTCCCCATCATCGCGCGCACGAAGGCTGTGCCTGAACTACTTGAGGACGCGCGCGCCCGGCTTGCCGCCGCCTGGCCGAAGGAGGGCTGATGCTCGGCAACCACGGACGATCGATCACCAAGGCCGTGTTCACGCCCCTGGCTCGCGTGCTCGCGCGCATGGGCGTGACCCCGAACATGGTGACGGTGGCTGGGACGGTCGCGTCCGTGGCCGTCGCGGTCGTCTGTATCCCGCGGGGGTGGATCTGGCAGGGGGGCATCGCCCTGGCGGTCGTGATGTTCGGCGATTCGGTCGACGGAACGCTGGCGCGTATGACGACCGGAGGAACGCGCTTCGGTGCCTTCCTGGATTCGACGCTTGACCGGCTCGCCGACGGCGCGGTCTTCGGATCGTTGACTGCTTTCGCGGTCTTCCACATGGCTGATTCCCCTGTGCGTACATGGGTGATCATCGCGGGCATCTGCTCGATCATCGGTGCGGCTGCCGTGCCCTATGCGCGCGCACGCGCGGAATCAGTCGGTGTCGTCGCCAAACTCGGTATTGCCGAGCGCACGGATCGCCTGATCGTTGGTATGGGGTCGGCGATAATCATGAGCCTGGGAGCACCCGAGTGGGTGCTGGCCGTCGGCCTAACCTGGGTGGCGTTCGCATCCTTCGTGACCGTCTGCCAGCGCATCTGGTTCACTGCGCGTCACATCGACGAGGGAACCCAGTGACCTTTTCCCTCCTGTCCGTAGCCTTCACCGTTGCTCCCCGCCTTCCGCTCGGCCTCGTCATGCGCGCGGCCCACGTCGGAGCTGGGATCGCGGCGCGGCGTGGGGGAGCGTCCATCGCACGTCTGCGTGCCAATATGGCTCGGCTCACTGGTAGTGAGCCAACGGAGGAGCTGGTCGTTGCCGCTGTTCACTCGCATATTCGCAACTACGCCGAGGAGCTCATGCTCGGTTCGCGACGTGGGGCACCGCTGGCAGAGGGCATCACTTTCGAAGGCTTCGGGGAACTCGTCGCAGCTAGCGCCGATGGCCCGGTCGTTCTGGCTCTGGGGCACTCGGGCAGTTGGGATCGCGTGGGAGCATGGGTGTGTGCGAACGGGCGAACAATCGTCACGGTGGCTGAGAAGGTTGAGCCGCGTTCGTTGTTCCAGCGTTTCGTTGCCCTGCGCGAGGGTTTGGGCATGGAAGTCATCGGCGTCGGCAAAGGCGAGTTGGTGTTCTCTACCCTCGTCGAGCGCGTACGAGGACGCAGCGTCATTGTGCCCCTCCTGGCCGACCGGGATATTTCCGGCTCTGGCATCGAAGTGGACCTAGGCACGCGACGCGCGCTCGTCGCAGCCGGCCCCGCAGCCCTCGCTCTGAAGCTGGAACGCCCACTCTTCGCGGCGTGCATTACCTACGAGAACGAGTCGCCGACGGGGGCGGACGTGCGCGTGCGCTGCGTGGGTCCCATCGCCGTCCCAGCCGACCTCGCCCCCGGTGTCAACCGCGTGGAGGCGCTGACACAGGCGTGGGTCAGCGCGTTCGCCGCGATGATGGCGGATAAACCCGAAGACTGGCACATGATGCAGCGGGTGTTCATCGACGACTTGGACCCCCAGCGCCTAGCCCGTGCCCGGGCCGAGCACGAGAGGAAGAATCGATGAAGATCGGGATCGTGAACCCCTATTCGTGGGACGTTCCCGGGGGAGTGGGTTTCCACATTCGCGACCTTGCCCTCAAACTCCGCTCACGCGGCCACGACGTGCGCGTCCTGACGCCGTCAACGTCACGTGACCTGCCCGAGTGGATCACATCCGCAGGCTCCTCGGTATCAGTTCCCTTCAACGGTTCTGTTGCCAACATTTCGGTGAAGCCAACGACGATGACGCGCACGCGGCGCTGGCTGGAGGAGAACGACTTCGACGTTGTCCACGTGCACGAACCCGTTGTGCCGTCGGTGTCGATGGCTGCGGCGATGATCTCGCGCGCCCCGTTGGTCGGCACGTTCCACGCGGCACTCGGTCGTTCGGTTTCCCGCGCCATTGCCTCGGCCCCGATGAGGCTTTACATGGAGCGCATTGGCGTGCGCATCGCCGTGTCCGAGGAAGCACGGCGCACTCTCATCGAACACCACGGTGGTGACGCAGTCATCATCCCGAATGGCGTGGAGACCACCTCGTTCCGCACGGCGACGCCCCTTCCTCAGTGGGCCGCCACCGAGGAGCGTCCTGTCGTCGTGTTCCTTGGGCGTCTCGACGAGCCGCGTAAGGGACTGAGCGTCTTCGTCGGAGCAATCGAAACTGTCCTCGAGCGCTTCCCGGGTACGCGTTTCCTGATCGCTGGCCGGGGAGACGCCCCTGATTGTCGCGAGGCCGTGGCTCGTTTCGGCGAATCGGTGTCCTTCCTGGGTGGCATTAGCGACGAGGAGAAAGAATCCCTGTTGGCGGGCGCGAGCGTCTACGTCGCTCCGCAGACGGGAGGCGAGTCCTTCGGCATCGTTCTGGTCGAGGCGATGGCCGCGTGCACTGCAGTTGTTGCCTCCGACATTCCGGCCTTTTGCGCGGTCCTGGAGGATGGGCGCGCGGGTGCCCTCTTCGAGACGGGCAGCTCCGAGGCCTTGGCGGCTACCCTCATTGACCTGCTGGGGGATCCGGCGCGGCTCGACGCGCTGGCCAACGTCGGCCAGCTCTCATCGGCTCAATACGATTGGGAGGTTGTCGCAGACAAGGTTTTCGAGGTATACAAACTGGCCATCGACATGGGTAGTCCCGCAACCTCCGGTCCGCGCCGGACGCGTCATCTGTTCCGTCGTCATAAAAAGCGAGGAGAATCGCTGTCGTGATCTCACTGTCCGCTTGGGTTCTTTTCGCCATTGTCCTCGTCCTCGTCGCGCTCGCAATCAGCGTCGGAGCAGCGATCAGTCGGGCACGCAGGCTCGACCGTCTGCACCAGCGCATTATCGCCTCGCGCGACGCGCTCTCACGTCTGCTGTTGCGCCGTGCCTCCGAAGCCTCACTCCTGGCACAGACTGCTCCTTTCAATGGGGGAGGGGCCGAGGCTATGCGTGACGTCGCGCGCGCCTCCATCCACGACGACGGTGACCAGCTAACGACCGATGGCCTCGACCGACGAACCACGGCCTCGCGTAGGGGAGATCGTGTGGAGGTCGCGGCACGATTGGAACGAGCGTCGGCGCTATCACGCGCCATCCGTGACACGCTCACTCCTGAGGTGCGTTGCTCAATAACCTCGGATCCGCAGGCCGCCGCTCGCCTCGAGGCTCTCGACGCAACCTGCTACCGCATCGAATTGACGCGAAATGTGCACAACGTTGACGTCGCGGGGGTTCGGGCCCTGCGTTCCGCACGAATGGTAAAATTGCTCAGGCTCGCTGGGCGCGCTCCGATACCGGAACCCATTGACTTTGACGACGATACACACATTGGCGGACGAGGATACTGATATGCGACGCGCCCATTGGGGAGGGCCGGGCGAAGACTACCGGCTCAAGAAGCTCAGTGCCACCGCCATCGGTGAGGCCAGCAGCATTGGTTCGCCCGCGCCCGACGAAGCTGCTCCCGTGTGGCAGCCACCGAAGGCTCAGCATTCCTTCCCCTGGCTTGAAATCGTCCTGACCGCTGCCGGGATTATCGGCCTGATCGGCCTAACCGTTTTCTTCCTCTCGCCGGTGGCATCGAGCTACCTGGCACTCGTGAAAACTACTCTGCTTGCCCTCATTCCCCTGGGGATCGTTCTCGCGTTCCTGCACCGCCTGGACCGGTGGGCCCCCGAGCCATGGAAAACCAAGGTCGCAGTGTTTTTGTGGGGCGCGGGCATCGCAACCCTGTCCTCTGGCATCGTGAATACTGCGCTGGGCAAGAACTTAGACTATTCACTCGGCAACTTTGATACGGCGAACGCTCTGTCCACAACCTTCGTTGCTCCCCTCGTCGAGGAAACCCTCAAAGCCATCGGCGTGATCATCGTCGTCGTCGTTCGTCGCACCAACATCAACTCCGTCCTCGATGGTGCCATCTACGGGGGATTGTCAGCAGCTGGCTTCATGTTCACAGAAGACATCCTCTACTACCTGCGCGGAGAACCAGAGGGAACGGCGCACCTTCTGTGGCTGGTCGCTCTGCGCGGCCTGATGAGTCCGTTCTTGCACGTGATGGCAACATCCATGACCGGAATCGGTTTGGCTCTGGCCCTGCTCTCGTTCAAGAACGGATGGATGAGGGCTGGCATCGTCACGATCTTTTGGCTGTGCGCCATGCTCATCCATCTGACGTGGAATGGCAGCGCAGCATATTTTGGCGACCGGGGATTCTATACCATGTACGGTGTCATTTATGTACCCGGCTTCATCCTGTGGGCGCTCCTGCTGCTGAGAGCAACAAGCCAGCAGCGAGCGAAAATCCGCAAGGGCTTGGTCCCCTATGTACGCACCGGATGGGTGCCCCCAGGCGAGGTGACGATGGTCACAGACAAGCGCGTGCAGAAGGCCTCTATCAAGTGGTCAACGCGAGGTGGGCGCGATGCAACCCGCGCGATGCGTTCCTTCCTGGCAAACCTCGCTTCTCTTGGACTTGACCAATGCATCATGGCTAAGCACGGACCTGACCCGGCGCGTATCGATACTGACCGCCAGAAACTTGCGACGGTAGTGGAGAATCGAAGGGAATTCCTTCGCCTAACATCCATCGCTGATCAACAAAATGTTGTCTCCCAAGCCGTGACCGCACGCACGCGGAACGTCTGAGTACGGAAGGACTGATCGTGACAGAATCCCGACAGACAGACCAAGGATCGGCTGCTCAGCACGAATCCCCCGACTCGCAGGTCGCTTTGTCAGCCTCGGCTGCCCAGCGCTTCGCCGAAAGCGCTGTGACTCCGCTGTCGGAGCGTAGGCGTCCGAGCGCAGGTGACCTTGGCCAAAACGGTGGTCTTAAGCGTACGGGTGCAGGCAAAGCAACGCCGGTGCCCGGCGGCGGTGGAGTTCCTTCCGCTCCTCAATCCCCGGCTGTCGATCAGCAGGCGACGACGGTGATGCCGCAGCGTCCTGATCCCATGCCGCGGCGTTCGGGTGCGGATTCGGAAGCGACAACGGTGATGCCGCAGAACCCGACTGCCGCTCCGGGACGCTCTGCTGCGTTCCTGCCCGAGACGACGGTCATGCCTCAGAACCCTGAAATCCGACCGCAGCGTCCTGTTGGTGGTCCGCAGGCTCCGATGGGTATGGGCGGGCGTCCTGTTGGTGGTCCGCAGGCTCCCTTTGCGGGTGGCCAAGCACCGGCCTCGTCCCCTGTGGGGGCCGCCCGAAGTCTTCCCTTCGGGGAGTCTCTCCCGCAGCATCCGGAGCAGACACGTGAATCTCCCGTTGGCGCACAGACAACCACCGCAGATGAATCTACGAAGGCCTCGTCCTCCGTACACACGGATCGCAGTATTCCTCTCGGCGAGACAGTGCAGCAGTGGCCCGAGGATGCTCCGAATACCCCGTCCGCACCCGAGATAGCGCAGGAATCTGCCACCGATGCGACGAAGGAATCCGGCCCCGAGGCGCCCTCCAACCCGACGCCGCGCACGTCGCCGAGCAGTGGATCGAACACCCCGGTCTCTTCGCTCTCCACGGGCGGTGCCGCTGAGGGGCAATTCAGCCCCAGGTTCCAGGCCTTTGTCGAGTCCGGCCCCTCGATGCCGGGGCCGAAGACTGCGCAGTATCCGACGCTCGCGCCCCGTACCGCCCAGGTGTGGTCGGTGCCCAAGCCGAAGAAAAAACCCCTGCCGATCTTCGAGTCGGTCGTTGCCGGTGCGGGAGCAGCGCTCATGCTCGTCGGTGTACTGGGTTTCCTTCAGGCCAGTGGCCCGATTGTGACGGTCTTCCTCGCTATCTTGTGCATCGTTCCTCTTGCTATCGTCGTCTCGGTACTTCTGTTCATCGACCGATTCGAACCCGAACCCCTGGGGATGAAGCTTGCCGCGCTGGCGTGGGGCGGTGGCGTGTCCATTTTCTTCGGAATCATGGGAAATGAATTTGTTCAGTATTCCGTCACTGAACAAACGGGTGACGAAGTCCAGGGAATGATTTTCTCCGTCGTTGTCGGTGCGCCGGTGGTCGAAGAACTGTTGAAGGGCCTCGGCGTTCTCGTTATCGTGTGGGCTCGCCGTACACACATTTCATCTGCCATCGACGGACTTGTCTACGCCGGATTCGCCGCCTGTGGATTCCTGGTTGTCGAGGACTTCACCTACTTTGTGAGAGCAGTTTTGACGGACGGCGACCTCGGGCAGATGTTCTTCCAACGTGTCGTTATGGGTGTTTTCGGACATGTCATGTACACGAGCTGCATGGGCTGGGCGACGGGGTGGGCGGTCACACGCGCCCGCTCGGCCGCCGCCGGATGTGGTGCAGTGGCGCTCGGCTGGTTCACGGGTATGCTCCTGCACGCGACGTGGAACGGCACTGCCGTCCTGTCTGGGGGTGACGATGAACTGTTCGACACCTTCTACATCTTCATCCACGTCCCGTTGTTCCTCTTGTGGTTCCTGTTCATCGCGCTGGCGATGAAGCGCGAACGACGCGACGCCGCAGCGGGCCTCATGCCCTACGTGGCCCAGGGGTGGATCGTCCCCAGTGAGATCCAGATGGTGTGCGATCCTCGCTCACGCCGTGCCGCCCTGGCCTGGGCGTCCAACGGTGGGCCGTTGGCGAAGAAGGCAATGAAGCAGTTCATGTACGCGCTTGCCACACTCGGCCTGCACCAGGTTGTCATGAAGAATCGTGGTCCCGAGCAGGCACGCATCGAAGAATCGAGAGAGCTCGCGAAGGAAGCAACCTCACAACGCAAGATCTTCATGAAGCTCACAGGTATGCGACGATTCTGACGTGCCGCATCATGGCCGCTTCACCAGCTTCTCACAGAGGATGCACAGGAGGAGCGGCCATGATTGCGCCGACAGAAAGGAAACATACGTGACTAATGCTCAACATGTCCGTGCCTCGTCTCGGGCTCTCACCGTGTGCTCGGTCATCCTGATCATCGTCGGGATCCCGACGTTGGCCCACGAAGTGATCGGTGCGATTGATGGTGTCACCACCTCTACGGCGATGCTAGCTGTGAGTGCCTCGTGCGTGAGCGCGTTCGTCGGCCTCGTCTTCTTCGTGTGGCTAGCGCGATTCGCTCCATCGGTTCTGTCGTGGATTGCCGCATTCATGTGGGGGACTGGAGGTGCGCTCATCATTGCCGGCATCGGCAACGGGGTGACTGACGCTGCCGTTCAAGCGACGTCGCTAGGCGGGGAGACCACCGATGTCATGACGTCAGTCGTGAGCGGACCACTCATTGAGGAAACCGCGAAGGGTATCGGTGCACTCATGTTGATCCTTGCAGCCCGCAGGACTCTGCAGCACCCCGCTCAGGGGGCTGTTCTGGGTGGACTCGTCGGTCTCGGCTTCGCGTGGGGCGAAGACATTGGCTACTACGTGAGCGCACTTGAAGATGGCATGGGTGGACTGGGGCAAGCCTTCCTGATCCGTGGGGTGCTGGGTGGCTTTGGGCATGCGATCTACACCGGAGTCTTCGCCTACTTCCTGGCTTGGGCGCTCCTGCGCGCGAGAAACGCGTTTGTCCGGATTCTTACAGTGTGTGGCGGTTTCGTAGGTGCCGTGCTCCTGCACGCGCAGGCGAACGGAGTGGGTTTCCTTGCGCCCGAGGACTCGTGGAACCTCACCTACGGTGCGATCGAGTTGCCGGTGACAGCAGTGGCGATCACCCTCCTCGTCTGGGGAGTGCGTCGTCGTCGCGCTACGCTGGAGGCATGAGCGCACTCGACTGGCCTGTGGACGCGGACGGCTACCCCCATCGGGAGGCCGCCCGCGTCCTCCTTTTTGACGACGACGGACGTGTCTTGCTGGCCATGGGGCACGACGAGGATCAGCCCGAGCGTGCCTGGTGGTTCACGATCGGTGGTGGCATCGAGGAGGGGGAGGATCCCCGCGCAGCCGCCGTGCGCGAGGTGTTCGAAGAGACCGGAATTCGCTTGGAAACATCCGATCTGGTCGGTCCCGTTCTCTACCGGACCGCCGAGTTCGATTTCCTGGCCGTTACCGCTCGCCAAGACGAGTGGTTCTTCATCGCGCACGCCCCTTCAACCACTCTCAGTCGGGATGGGTGGACTGAGCTGGAACGTTCCGTCATTGACACGCAACGCTGGTGGGATATCGACGAGGCCGCGGCAACCATCGACGGAGAAATCTACCCCGCGCAGATCCTCGAGTTTGCGCGCGTCTGGAAAGACGGCTGGGACGGCCAGCTCATCGAGCTGACCGACACCCGCGAACCATAAGGCAGTTTAGGCGCGGGAGAGTCCCAGTGGAGTGATCGCGAGCGACAAGTCAGGTACGTTGAGCTGGACCGACACCCGCTCACGTACCGCGGGCTTCGCGCAAAAAGCGATCCCGACCCCGGCCTCGTCCATCATGGGGATGTCGTTCGCCCCGTCTCCGATTGCGACCGTGCGCGCCATGGACACACCCAGGGACGAGGCCCACTCACGTAGGCATTCGACCTTGACCTGGGAGGTCACGATACGCCCCAGCACGCGGCCCGTGAGAACGCCGTCCTCGACCTCCAGCCGGTTCGCGGCGTAGAAGTCGATGCCGAGGGAGGCCGCGAGGGGAGCGACCACCTCTTCAAACCCGCCCGAGACGACGCCGAAATGCCCACCAGCGGCGTGCACGGCGTCGATAAGTGCGCGCGCACCCTTCGTTGTCGTGATGGTCGCGAGGACATCACCGAACACAGAATCGGGAACACCGCGCAGTGTCGCAACTCGCTCACGCAGCGACTCAGCGAAATTGAGTTCGCCATTCATCGCTCGAGACGTAATCTCAGCGACCCGCTCCCGCGTGCCCGCTGCCTCAGCCAACTCTTCGATGACCTCTTGGGTGATCAGCGTCGAATCAACGTCTGTAACAACGAGGCCGGGTGCCCCGCTGGCGAACAGCAGCGGGGCACCCGGCTCATCGAGATGGTGAGTCATGCTCACTTGGTGACGACCGTCCCCTTGGGAACGACCGTGATACCGGACTCGGTGACCGTGTAGCCGCGCTCGATGTCGCGGGCGAGATCCACGCCGACTTCGGCACCTTCCTCGACGACGACATTCTTGTCCAGAATCGTCTTGATGACCTTCGAGTGGCGACCGATGCGTGTGCCGTGCATGACGACCGAGTCCTCAACCTGAGCCCACGAATGGACGTAGGTGTGCGGGGAGACAATCGAGCGCACGATCTCGCCACCGGAGACGATGACACCCGGGGAGACAAACGAGTCGATTGCATGGCCCAGTCGATCCTGATCACCGTACACGAACTTTGCGGGAGGCAGCGAGCCGTCGATCATCGTCATCGTCGGCCACTCGCGGTTGTACAGGTTGAACACCGGGT